>Ga0206128_1000181_pt1 | contig 76725 bp, 70 predicted proteins | sample Helgoland_Spring_7_FD_148601 | JGI IMG/M metagenome (GOLD analysis project Ga0206128, IMG submission 148601) | Pelagic subsurface seawater microbial communities from Kabeltonne, Helgoland, North Sea - Helgoland_Spring_Bloom_20160426_1 | ecosystem: Environmental > Aquatic > Marine > Epipelagic ... | reverse complement strand
TATTTTATTTGAGCCTAAAATTCTAAAAGCAAGTTAGGTCAAAACGGTAAAATAGCAGGTCTTCATTGTTGAGTTTTTAATTGTTTTTTTAGGGTTCCTTAAGCGCTTTTTCTCGAATTCAGATTTTTATATTTGCTCACTTATGACAGCAAAATTAGAAACGCGTTTTTTAATTGTTTCATTAGTGCTTGTGGCTATTAACCTACTTGGTTTTAACCACTTGTTGGAACTAATGGCAGAAGAACCGAGAAGGTCTATAATTGCTATTGAAATGCTTAAAAGCGGTGACTTTGCCATACCGCACATTTATGGTGAAATTTATTACAACAAACCTCCGCTTTACAATTGGCTAATTGCAGGATCAATGGCCCTTTTTGGAACTGGAGAATGGGCCGCTCGACTTCCAGGAATATTATCCTTAATGGCAACTGGAGGCCTCTTATTTTTCTTATGTAAGCAATACTTCAAAAAATCTACTGCTATACTAGTAGCACTAGCATATATCACATCAATTGAGCTGCTGTTTTATGGGTCAACTAATACCGCTGAGATTGATATTTTTTATGGACTCATAACCGCCGTGCAAGTGCTTGCCATTTTTAAATTCAGGCAATCGGAAGAATACATAAAACTCTTTTTATGGTCCTATTTCTTTGCAGCTATAGGAGTCATGACCAAAGGAATTCCAACAGTTGCGTTTCAGGGACTGACGCTCTTTGGATACTTAATTGCTACCAAACGATTCAAGCAACTGTTCTCACTGAGCCATCTTTTGGGAATCGGGCTTTTTACCATTATCGTAGGTGGTTATTTGTACTATTTCTCACTGCATGAAGACTTACTTAAATTCTTAAGTCAACAATTCCAAGAAGCCTCTCAACGCAGCGCTAATGAAGCTAAGGATGTGAATATATTGACGAACATGGCTATTTTCATAGCCATGCTACTGCAAAAGCTACTACCATGGTCGTTGCTTGCATTTTTCTTCATCTTTAAATCTGTTCGAGGTTTTGTAGTCCAAAACAAGCTTTTACACTTTTCACTAGTATTTCTAGCTTCAAACATTCTTATTTATTGGACAGGAGCAGATGTTAGAACACGGTACCTTTATCCTTTTTTCCCTTTCATTATTATTATTCTGGTTTCATTAATCGAAAAAATTGAGTTCGGAGAAAAGTATACAAGTCGATTTTACTTGTTTTTTAATTCATTAATATTTACTCTACCTATAGGTATAATTGCTTTACCCTTTATTTTGGGAATAAGCAATTCAATAAACCTCACAATCAGCCTTATGTGTTCAATCTCAATAATCATTATTGGATACAAAAACATCAGGCAGCGAGATATTAATTATGGAATGTGGGCCATGATTTTATGCTTGCTTATTGGTCGAACATTTTTTAGCACCTCAATAATGCCGGAGCTAAATGCTTTAACAGCGCGCGCTCATTATAGGTCTACCGTTGCCACAATGATTGAGAAATCTGAGGGTAAACCCGTTGTTTTAGCTGGGCCGCATGAAAGGTATTACCCTAATGTAACTTTACTAGGCAATGTATTTTATAGTGACACAATAAAATACCCTGGAGAAGTGACCTTCAAAATACCCTACTACTATGCACATCAAACTGGAAATATTATGCAATTTACCAGTGACCCTAATAGCAAAGAAGTGAATTATCTCATGTATGAATTTATACTCGATCGCTATCCCGTGAAGAAAAAAATCTTGTATAAATTTTACAACCAATACAACAAATTAGATTTAGTACTTTTCGCTATCGAGGATTAGTCAAAGCTTTTCTTAAGTCCTTTTTTTTCAAAGACCCAACGTTTGGTAAAGTAATTGAAGAAAAACTTAAAACCCGTTACTATAAGTTTTGGTAGGATTAAATAAGTTGCTAAAAGCTCAATTTTTACTAGCGACTGTATCAAAAAACCACCTAAAAATAATCCAAACAAAGAAAAACCTACCGACATAAAAAAGGCGAGGTATTGGTTGCGCTGTAAATGAAATACAAATCGTTTTTGCAATACAAAATTTATAAGCATTCCAATAAAACCGGAAAGAATTTCCGATTCAAAGACAGGTAAAAATTGTGTAAAAACAAAAGTGAATAGCAAAATATCAGCTCCTGTTGCAACTACCGAGGAGGCTCCAAATTTTGCTAGCGATTTTAGCAAATCTTTATTCGAAAATACTTTGATAAATCAAATTTTTAGAAAACAAAGTTAATTGCCTTTGTAGTTTGGTTTTCGTTTTTCTAAAAATGCATTAACACCTTCTTTATAATCGTAAGATGTCCCCGCTAAGGTTTGCAATTCACCTTCTAATGCTAGTTGTGATTTCAAATCATTCGTGAACGATGCGTTCAACGCTCTTTTTGTCAGCCCTAAACCATAAGTAGCCATTTTAGATAACCGAGTTGCCACTTTGGTAGCTTCTTCCATCAAGTCATCGGGTTCTATAGCTTTATAAATCATTCCCATTTTTTCGGCATCTTCAGCTCCTACTTTATCACCCAACATCATTAGTGCGGTTGCTTTTTGCCAACCAATTAAACGAGGTAAAGTAAACGTTCCACCACTATCAGGGATTAATCCAATTGCCGAAAATGCTTGAATAAATGAACTTGCTTTTGATGCAAAAACAATATCGCAAGCCAAGGCAATATTTGCCCCTGCTCCTGCCGCAACGCCATTTACAGCACAAACGACTGGCTTCTCAATTTTTCGAATTAACTCAATAATTGGGTTGTAATGTTCTTCAACAATCTTGGTCAATTCAGGGCCATCTTCAGAAATTGCTTCGGCTAAATCCTGACCAGCGCAAAATGCTCGTCCCTCTCCGGTAATTAAAACTGCCCTGATATTAGCATCCTCAGCACATTGCTTCAATCGATCTTGGAATTCCAATGCCATTTCTCGAATAAAACTGTTTAATTTATCCGCTCTGTTCAATTTGATAATCGCCAAATTATCAATTACTTCAAAGTTTATTAGACTCATAATTTTGAATTGTTTTCTTGTTCGATAAAAGTAGGGAAAGTGAAGAAGCCCTTCTTATAATGGAAGATATTATTTCAGGCTAAATACACTTAAAATAATCGAAAGTCTCACCGCAGTTCGAGCAGGTATAAGCTGCCTTACAAGCAGTCGACCCAAATTGACTCAACAATTTCGTGTCTTTCGATTTGCACTGAGGACAGGGAACTTCTTTAGGTCCAGAGGCAAATAAAACGCCTTTGTCGTTGGTTCCTTTTTGAGGTGGAGCAATGCCATAATCCAATAATTTCTGAAGTGCCACTTCACTCATCCAGTCGGTCGTCCAGGCTGGAGAAAAAACAGTCTTTATTTTTACTGTTGGGAAACCTTTTTCTTCAAGTGTTTTGATGATATCATCCTCAAAAACCTTCATGGCTGGGCAACCAGAATAGGTAGGCGTAATAGTAATTAATGTTTCAGTTTCGGTGAGTTCAACGTTTCGAATAACACCCAACTCCACAACTGATATTACAGGAATTTCCGGATCTGGAATGGTTTGTAGGATTTTCCAAATCGATGCAATCTTATCTGCTAACACAATTGTTACTTTTTAATTTAAACTTCATTTTCGTATTACGTTAAACGTACTAAGTATTGCGCTTGACCGCACTGCTAGTAACGTAATACGTTGTACATCAAAACGTAATACCTAATCTCGCTAAAGCGAGATTACCACTTCGACTCTGGGTAGGTTCTTGGAATCGATTGAAAAATGGGCAATATGTGTCCCAAATATTCACTGTGATGGCCTTTTCTACCACCAGTTGCTTTCCAGCCTTCCTCTAGTTCTTCGATAGTTGCTCTATCTAAGACGTCTTGAATTGTTGCTTCAAATGCAGCTTTAAATGTTACCGTATCAGGGATCAAACCAGCCTCAATAAGTGTTTCATCAACCTCATCCTTTTCAAATAATTCGTGTCGATAGCTCCAAATATCGTTCAATGCATCTTGAATCTTCCAATGAGACTCTTCTGTTCCATCACCCAAACGCACTACCCATTCACAGCTATGGCGCATGTGATAGGTAGTTTCTTTTAAGGACTTAGCAGCAAATGCAGCTAACTTTTCGTTGGAACTGGTTTGCAGTTCTTTGAACAAGTGGTAATAGAAAACCGAAAAAATCATTTGGCGTGCCACCGTATTTCCGAAGTTTCCATTTGGCTGCTCCACCAATAAAACATTTTGAAATTCTGGCTCTAGTCGTTTATACGCGAAATCATCTTCAGTTCTTCCTTTGCCTTCAATTTCACCAGCCGTAGTGTACATCATTCGAGTTTGGCCAAAAAGATCCAGGGAAATATTGGTTAAAGCTATATCTTCTTCTAAGTAAGGTCCTTTAGAACACAACTCACTCAATCGATGACCTAAAATCATAGCATCATCACCCAATCTAAGGCAATACTTTAATAGCGCTTCGTTAACATCCATAATTCTTAACTATATATGTTTTGCACCCTTTGGCATGGTATAATAAGTCGCTGCTCTGTAGATTTTATCCTCTGCTGGGTCAAAAAACGCATCAGAATCATCTGGGTTTGACGCAACAATCTGATCCGTTGGTAAAACCCATATTGAGGTTCCTTCTTGACGACGTGTGTACAAATCGCGTGCATTTTGCAATGCCAGTTCTCCATCAGCAGCGTGTACATTGCCAACGTGTTTATATGGCAATCCTGTTTTACTTTGAATAAATACTTCCCATTGAGGAAACTGATTATCAGCGCTCATAATTTTAGTTTTTTGCGTTTTAAGCTACTTTCTTTTTATCTCTTTGTTTCTGCGCATAAGCATTGGCCGCTTCTCGAACCCAAGCACCATCATTGTGTGCTTTTCTATGGTGGTTTAGCCGCTGCTTGTTACAAGGACCTCTTCCGTGAATTACCTCTTTAAGTTCTGACCAATCAATTGGCCCAAAATCGTAATGTTCAGTTTCTTCATTCCATTTCAAATCAGGATCTGGAACAGTAAGTCCTATAACAGTAGCTTGTTGAATTGTTTTATCAATGAATTTTTGTCTCAATTCATCGTTCGTCTCTCTTTTAATTTTCCACTTGGTAGCGTTTCCTGTATTGGGAGAATCGGCATCATGCGGACCAAACATCATTAATGAAGGCCACCACATTCTGTTCAATGCATCTTGTGCCATTTGCTTTTGCTCGGGAGAACCTAAAGCCATTTCGGAAATAATTTCATAACCTTGACGTTGGTGAAAACTCTCCTCTTTACAAATCCGAACCATTCCTCGACTGTACGGGCCGTAAGAAGTTCTTTGCAAGGAAACTTGATTTACAATAGCGGCACCATCAACTAGCCAACCTACTGCGCCCATATCTGCCCAAGTAAGAGTGGGATAATTAAAAATGCTAGAGTATTTCGCTTTTTCAGTGTGCAACTGCTCTAAGAGTTCATCTCTTGAAATTCCCAAAGATTCTGCTGCTGAATATAAATACAGACCATGGCCTGCTTCATCTTGAACTTTAGCCAATAAAACAACCTTAGCTCTCAAACTAGGAGCTCTTGATATCCATTGACCTTCTGGCTGCATACCTACAACTTCAGAATGTGCATGCTGGGAAATTTGACGAATTAAATGCTTTCTATAATCATCTGGCATCCAATCTTTTGGTTCGATTTTTTCTTCTCTGTCTATCTTTGCTTGAAATGCTTCAAGTCTATTTACATCTTCCATAGAACTTACGTTTTATCAGATTACAATTTTAAATAATAATTTCTCTCCAATTAGTGAAGAATGAAGCTTTGAAAATGATATTAATCAGTCTCGAGGCTCATGTATATAACCAATGATAGAATCAATTGTTTTAAAGAACAACAATACTATTTTTGCAAACCTTAAAAATAGCACAAACTTCGTTTATGTTCTACAATATTAAAGTACAAAAAGTAACAAGAGAAACTCCCGAAACAGTTTCTGTTAGTTTAGAAATCCCTGAAAATTTAAAAGACCATTTTAAATACAAACAAGGGCAATACCTTACATTCAAACAGACTATTAACGCTGAAGAATTGAGACGTTCTTATTCTTTGTGCAGCAGTCCAGTTACCGGCAATAGTCTTCAAGTAGCTGTAAAACAGGTAGAAGGAGGTAAATTTTCTACATGGGCTAATACTGAACTGAAAGAAGGTAGCGTACTTGAGACCATGGCTCCAATGGGAAATTTCTACACGGAGGTTGCAGAAAATCAGAAAAAGAAATATGTCCTTTTTGGTGCAGGAAGTGGAATCACTCCTCTTCTATCGATAATTAAAACTATCCTTTCGGTTGAAAAAGAATCAGAAATTGTATTGATCTATGGCAACCGAACCAACGATACTATCATTTTTAATTCGGCATTAAACGATTTGGTTGAATCTTCAAATGGTAGATTTACTCGAATTGATGTTTTGAGCCGTGAAAACAATAACGACCCAATTTTTAATGGAAGAATTGGAAAAGAAAAGTGTGTTGAAATTGATCTAAAGCACACAAAATTACTGGATGCTGATGAATTTTTCCTTTGCGGGCCAGAGAGTATGATAATGGATATAAAGGCTTGGTTAGAAAATTCTATCATCAACAAAAGCAATATTCATTTTGAGTTATTTACTACTCCAGTTGCTTCAGCCGAAAAAACAGTTGACCCTAATGCAGAAATAAATGCTAAGGTTACCGTAATAATGGATGACGAAGAGTTTGAATTTGATCTTTCAAGTAAAGGCGACAGCATTCTCGATGCTTCTGTTGATGCAGGAATTGATGCTCCATATTCTTGCAAGGGCGCTGTTTGCTGTACTTGTAAAGCCAAGGTTGTAGAAGGTTCTGCTCGTATGGAAATGAATTATGCATTGGATGACAAAGAAGTTGCAGATGGCTATATCTTAACCTGTCAAGCGCATCCAACTTCAGAGAAGTGTGTGGTTGATTATGATGTCATCTAAGCCCTAATAAAATATTGAATGTAAAAACGCCTCCAATTCGGGGCGTTTTTTATTTGACTCTTTATCCCGTCAATAAATAGAGACACACAAGAACTATTAAGTCATTCTGGAAGCGCAGTTGAACCAATTTCCCAAAAGAAATTGACGTGAAACAGCTTTTCAGAATCTCATTATTAATATCGAATTGCTGATGTTGGAATAAAATTTCAAAAAGTTAAGAACTGATAGTTTTTAGATTCCGGACAGAAGTTTCTCCAAATCTCATGCTTCGATAAGTTCAACTAATCTTCCGGAATGACGTTGACTGGATTTAAAATACGTGAAACAGGTGTTCAGAATCTCACTTCAAATAATTAGGAGCTGCTGAAACAAGTTCATCATGACGTCAAGAGAAATTAAGTCACCTCTCTTTCGGTTCCTTCCAGTAAAACTCGGGAATCATTTCCTTTTCAGAAAATGAAATACCGTAATCCTCTAATTCCGTTAAAATAGGTTCATAAATGGACTTATGAATCGGCCTATGAATTCCCGGTTCAAAAATCTTTCCTTCTAAAATCATTTTTGCGGCAATTGCAGTGGGTAAGCCTACCGTTTTAGACATAGACGTGTAGGTTTGGTCATCCCCTTTAACCACCATCGAAGAGGTCATCATTTTCTTCTCACCTGATGCCGTTTCCCAACCCAACTTATGCCACATAACAATCATGTCTTTATCATCTGGAGCTAAGCTCCATTTTTGTTCAAGAATGTATTGAAGAACTTGGGCTGGTGTTGCATTATCCAACTCAATAGGAGTATCCTCAAAAATACCGAGCCAACTTAGTTTGTCCATTACTTCAGAATCTTGCGGTATGTTCAAATAATACATCAACTTCAGCTCTACAGAGTCGTGCGGATTATAGGCTAAAAACGAATTGATAAACTCGCGATTTGTCATTGGTTCCGTTCCTTTGATTTGATAAGTATCATCTGTGGCGCCTAATTTCACAAATGCATCCCAAGCTCTTGAAAATCCCGGTCTTCGGAGGGTTCCCCTATAAATGGTTGGAATATCATCAAGGTCATATACCGCCCTGTAACTTAAAGAATCTCGATTTGCGTAGCCTTCAAATCTGCCATACCCCTCTATGGTGATAAACTCAGTTCTTCTAAATAATCGGTGGTAGGGTATGTATTTGTTTCGCCCTTCCTGAATAAATTTTGCGGCACCACCTTGACCCGCAAGAACTACATTTCGAGGGTTCCAAGTAAATTTATAATTCCATGGGTTATTGTCACTTTCGGGAGCTATTAATCCACCAGTAAATGATTCAAACAGTAACATTTTACCATTTTCTGATCGAATTTTATCAATCAATTTCATTGCAGACATATGGTCAATGCCCGGATCAACACCTACCTCCATCATGATAGGAATTCCAGCGGCTTTTGCTTGATCGGTTAACGCTTCAATTTCATTGGTCATATATGATGCTGTTACAGCTGGGGTTTTACTTTCAATACACACCCTTAAAACAGATTCATGAAATCGTGCCGGAAGCATAGAAATTACAAGATCGTGTTTGGGAATTTCATTTTTCCATACATCATCAGACTCGGGTTGGATTACGCATGCGTTACTATAGCCTTCAATTTTCTTTTTTACAAATTCAGCTGAACGCTCAACAATAGTAAGCTCCCACTCAAACGCTTGAGAATTTTCCAACAAGTACTTAATCAGGTTAGAAGCCGACCTCCCTGCTCCAAGTAACAATATTCTTTTTGGCATATTTTGTGAATTGAGACTTTTTCTTAAATAATTTTGACAACTTAAATTACAACAAATGAAACATTTTATCCTAACAACACTGGTTACATTTTTTATTTCAACGGTGAGTTTTTCACAATCCAACTTAGTGGTATACTCCAATGATGGCGTAAACTTTACGCTAGAAGTTAACGGGGTTCAACAAAACGAAACTCCAACTACGAATGTAAAAGTAGAAGGTATAGCTCAAGAATTTATCTCTGTTCGCATTTTATTCGCTGATGGGAAAACTCCTGCGCTAAAAAAATCATTTCCGCTCACAAAAAACAATGAAGTTTCTGCTCAATTAGTACTCAATAAAAAAGGACTTTATAAACTGCGTTACATGGGTGAAACTCCTATTGGATCATCTGCCTCACCAGCAAACCAAACCGCAATTAGGTATGGAGAGGAACCTGTTGCTATAAGCAATAATGCTCCAGTAGCTTCGCCAAGTACACCCATAGAAAATACTCCGATGGGATCAACATCCTCTACCAGCACAACAGTTACCACTACCACGGTTAACAACGGAGTCCCAAACACCTCTGAAAATATAAATATGAATGTAAACATTGGTGGACAAAGTGTTGGAATTTCAACTTCTATGACGGGTATGGAATCCTCATCAACAACCACTGTAACTGAAACAACAACAATAAATACTTCTTCAAGCTCTACAATAAACTCAGCGCCGCAAACTAACGTGCCTACCCAAACTATTGGAGCAGAAACGGTATCAACTGGAGGTTGCGACGCGCCAATGCCAAGCGGTGAATTGAACTCAGCACTTGCTTCAATGGAAGCGAAATCTTTTGAAGACTCAAAAATGACCCTCGCAAAGCAATTCACAAAAGCAAATTGCTTAAGTGCAGATCAAATAAAAAGCGTGATGCAAAAGTTCACGTTTGAAGATAATAAGTTGGAATACGCGAAATTTGCTTATGATTACTGCCTAGATCAACCGAGTTATTATAAGGTGAATGATGCTTTTCAATTTGAACTTACAATTGATGAATTAGATGAATACCTTGAGAGCAAATAACCCATTTAGAGTATATATGATAATAGGAACGGCGAGTTTATTACTCGCCGTTTGTTTTGGTGCAATGGGAGCACATGCATTGAAACCGATATTATCTGCAGAGCAATTACAAAGCTTTGAAACAGGAATCAGGTATCAATTTATTCACGGTATAGTGATTTTATTTTTACCCACATTGAATAACTATTTCTCTGAAAAACACATAAAGCAAGCTTCGCTACTTTTTATATTGGGAATATTGTTTTTTTCATTTTCAATTTACTTATTAAACCTTAGGGAGTTTCTAAATATGCCGGGTTTAAAACTATTAGGCCCTGTAACCCCTGTTGGTGGCTTGCTCTTTATTTCTGGTTGGCTATTGCTATTCATTCAATTGATTTTTGGAAGTAAAAACATTGATATTGAAAAGAACTAATTGAGTTAATTTTCAACTATGGAAAAGTTCAATTGTTAACAATCCGAATTAAGAAATTGTTAAGTCAAATAATTAATAGCGTTACATTTGCCGCTCAAATTCGTAAAAATTTAAATGATGAACGAACAAGGACTGAGAGCAGATAATGCAACAGTTGAATCGTACGGTATTAAAAACGCTACCGCACATTGGAATTTAGACCCAATTGTTTTAAGTAAACTATCAGTGGACTTAGGACAAGCTAAGGAAACGAGCACAGGTGCAATAACAGTCGATACAGGCGAATTTACAGGACGGTCCCCAAAGGACCGTTTTATCGTTAAGGACGCTATTACTGAAGATGCTATTTGGTGGGGAAATATCAACATTCCCTTCGACGCAGATGCTTTTGATAAGCTTTACGATAAGGTAACCAATTACCTATCTGAAAAAGATGTTTATGTAAGAGATGCTATCGCTTGTGCTGATCCTGCGTACAAGATGAACCTGAGAGTAGTAAATGAATACCCTTGGTCAAACCTATTCGTCTACAACATGTTTATACGCCCAACTGAGGAAGAAGTAAAATCTTTTGACCCCGAATGGACTGTAATTAACGCTCCTGGTTTTATGGCTGACCCTGCTGTTGACGGGACTCGTCAATCAAACTTTGCTATTCTAAACTTTACAAAAAAGATTGTATTAATTGGTGGAACTGGATATACTGGAGAAATCAAAAAAGGAATTTTCTCTGCATTGAACTTCATTCTACCTCACCAAAAGAATACTTTGAGTATGCACTGCTCTGCTAATATTGGCAAAGATGGAGATACTGCAATTTTCTTTGGACTTTCAGGGACTGGTAAAACAACTTTATCTGCTGATCCAAATCGAAGATTAATTGGAGATGACGAGCACGGCTGGAGTGATGAGGACTCGGTTTTCAATTTCGAAGGGGGCTGCTACGCAAAAACAATTGACCTTACTGAAGAAAAGGAACCAGACATCTTTAGAGCTATTAAGCCAGGTGCTTTGTTAGAAAATGTTCGTTTTAAGCCAGGAACTAACGAAGTAGATTTTGAAGATACTTCAGTTACTGAAAACACAAGAGTTTCTTACCCAATTTATCATATAGACAACATTGCTGAACCTTCAATTGGTCACAATCCAAAAAACATTTTCTTTTTGACATGTGATGCTTTTGGTGTTCTGCCTCCAATTTCTAAAATGACTCCAGGTCAAGCGGCTTATCATTTTATATCTGGATATACAGCTAAAGTTGCAGGAACTGAAGCTGGTATTACTGAGCCTGTAACTGCATTCTCTGCTTGTTTTGGAGCTCCATTTATGCCACTTCACCCAACTGCTTATGGCGAAATGTTGAGCCGTAAAATGGAAGAAAGTGGTGTAAATGTTTGGTTAGTAAATACAGGTTGGTCTGGTGGTGAATATGGTACTGGTGAAAGAATGAGTCTTAAAATTACTCGTGCTTTAATTACCGCTGCTTTAGAAGGTGATTTGGAAAATGTAAATTACGAAACGCACGAAATTTTCGGACTGAATTACCCTACAAAATGTGAGGGAGTTCCTAGCGATTTGCTTTCTCCAAGAAACACATGGACGGATAAAGCTGCCTATGATAAAAAAGCAAATGAATTGGCTACTAAGTTTAATAACAACTTCAAGCAATTTGCTGATAATGCAAACGATGAAATTTTAGCTGCTTCTCCTATTTGCACTGAGAACGCTTAATTAGTCTTTCATAATATTTTAAAAACTCCTATCCCGAAAGTGATGGGAGTTTTTTTGCTCCTTACTTTCTGTTTAAAATTAAAATTTACCTTCGTTTCATGCACAAGATATACGCACAACTTCCCTCTTCTGGCTCACTTATTCTTTCAGAAGAAGAATCAAAACACTTGTGCAAAGTGATGAGGAAAACCGTCGGAGATAGAGTGCTAATTCTGGACGGAAAAGGAAAAAAAGCAACTGCAAAAATTTCTATTGCACATGCAAAAAAAGCTGAAGTCTCGATTCTTGAAATTGAAACTACCGGACGTCGCAGTTCAATTGAACTAAATATTGCCATTGCTCCCACCAAGAACCTAAACCGCATTGAATATTTCGTTGAAAAGGCGACTGAAATCGGAATTGATTTTATTCAGCCCATCCTATGTGTGCAAAGCGAACGTAAAGTCTTAAAAACCGATCGATTAGAGAAAATAGCCATAGCTGCTATGAAACAATCGGGTCAGGTTTTTCTGCCAAAAATTGCAGAATTGCTTCCAGTGATGGAATTTGTAAAAAACAACCCAAATGGACTCATTGCCTATTGCCCAGACCACCTAACTAATCCCCAGCTATTAAATGAAGTTAAGAATCGGGACTCTATTGCGATTCTAATTGGTCCTGAAGGAGATTTCACTCAAGAAGAAGTTAACTTCGCCCTTGAAAATGGCTACAAAACAGTGAGTTTAGGGAAATCGATTCTTCGCACCGAAACCGCTGGAGTTTATGCCACCACTTTAATTAGCACATTGGATTGAAACAACTACTTGCACTATTTCTAGTTTTATTTACTCTGGGTCTTCAAGCTCAGCAAACTCAGCTTGCGCTTTTAAAATATAACGGCGGTGGTGATTGGTATGCAAATCTAGAGACTTCATTACCTAACCTAATTAAGTATTGTAATACAGAGTTAAACACGGATTTAGGCTCTGAACAAGCCGTTGTAGAAGTCGGTAGTCCTGAATTATTCAACTTTCCTTTTGTTCACCTTACCGGTCATGGAAACGTAATTTTTAACGACACTGAAATTGAAAACCTGAGAAAGTATATGCTCGGTGGTGGGTTCTTACACATTGACGATAACTATGGTTTAGACAAATTTATTCGCCCTCAAATGAAACGCGTTTTTCCAGAATTGGAGTTTATTGAATTGCCATATAACCATCCTATCTATCACCAAAAATTTGATTTCAATACGGGGCTTCCTAAAATTCACGAACACGATAACGGTTATCCAAAAGGATACGGTCTTATTTACAAAGGTCGCCTGATTTGCTTCTACTCTTTCGAGTGCGATTTAGGCGATGGCTGGGAAGATCAAATGGTGCACAACGATCCCCAAAACAAACGTATTCAGGCACTGCAAATGGGAGCGAATATGATTGAGTATGTTTTTAAGGGTGAGGGGTTGGAGTGAATTAAACACCTAAACTATTTATTCTATGTCATGCTGAATTTATTTCAGCATCTCACTTAATAAATTGTATGCAGAGATTCTGAAATAAATTCAGAATGACCTGATGGCACATACCAAATTTAATTCTGTTTATCAGATAAACTAGCCAATAATTACAATTCCAAATCTACCTCAACACAAACAATTCCGCCTCTCGCATCAAGTCACTCAGCACTCTATCTGCTTCAACAAAAGGAACTACTTTTCTAAATTCAGCAACGTATTCTTCTACTCTAACTGAAGATTTTAATGGTCTTCTGAATTCCAATGCCTGAGCACCGTTCATTAATTCAATTCCTAAAACACGTTGTAAATTCTTAACCACTTTGTAGCATTTGGTAGCTGAATTTGCCCCCATACTTACATGATCCTCTTGCCCGTTGCTACTATCAATGGTGTCTACAGAAGATGGTACACAAAGCTGCTTATTTTGACTAACAATACTTGCCGCAGTGTATTGAGGAATCATAAAGCCTGAATGTAAACCCGGTTTTGAAACCAAATATGCTGGTAATCCTCTATCGCCTGAAATCAATTTATAGGTTCTTCTTTCAGAAATGGAAGCCAATTCTGCACACGCAATTGCGAGCATATCAGAAGCTAACGCCAAAGGCTGTCCATGGAAATTTCCTCCAGAAATAATTTTGTCTTTTTCAGGAAAAATTGTTGGATTATCCGTAACCGCATTTATTTCGTTTTCAATTATTTTTTCGATGTGCTTCAAGGTATCCTTTGATGCTCCATGCACTTGCGGAATACAACGAAATGAGTAGGGATCTTGCACATGTTCTTTTTCCTGCTTCGCAATTTCACTACCCATCAAAAATTGACGCACATTTTTTGCGGTTTTTAATTGACCGGTGTGATTTCTAATAATGTGCAAATCCTCATCAAAAGGCTCTACTCTGCCATCAAAAGCTTCTAATGAAAGGGTGGCAATTAGGTCTGCTCGATTACTCAATTTTTTGGCATTTACAAAATTGTAAACTCCATAAGCACTCATAAATTGAGTACCATTTAATAAGGCTATACCTTCTTTGCTTTGCAATTCAATCGGGTCCCAGCCAAACTCCTCCATTACTTCAGAAGCATGCATTCTTCTTCCTTGGTAATTCACTTCTCCTAATCCCAAAAGCGGCAAAGACATATGAGCCAAAGGAGCTAAATCGCCAGAAGCCCCTAAAGAACCTTGTTGATAAACCACTGGTAAAATATCATTATTGTAAAAATCCAATAGTCGATGAACGGTTGCTAATTGCACTCCTGAGTGTCCATAACTCAAACCTTGAATTTTAAGCAACAACATCAGCTTTACAATCAATTGAGGAACTTCAGAACCCATTCCACAAGCATGTGACATGATTAGATTTTTTTGCAGTACTTCTAAATCTTCACTTGAAATTGAAGTGTTGCATAAGGAGCCAAATCCAGTGTTAATACCGTAAATAGGCTCTTTTGAAGTCTTTATTTTTTGATCCAAATATTCTCGGCAAATCTTTATGCGCTCAACTGCTCCATCGCTTAACTCGATGTAAGCTTTAGTTTCAATGATTTCTTCAATTACTTCTAACGTTAGGCGGTAACCTGAAATATTATATACTTCCATTGTATTAGTTTAAGTTTTAATCTTTAGCAGAATAAATATGCAACGTGATTCCCGCGCAGGCGGGAATCTAAAAACCAAATTTACCAAACAGATTCCCGCCTGCTCGGGAATGACGAAGAAGATAAAAAAAGGTCTTTTTCGTTTTTCATTATTCTACGAAAGAATTTCAATTAATTTCACTATCGACATAGCATTTTGATCGCCTGTCTCCATATTTTTTACGGTGGGTTGTTGTGCTTCAATTTCTCGATCGCCTACTAAAAGGACATAAGGAATCGATTTATCGTTGGCGTATTTCATTTGTTTTTTCATTTTGGCCGCATCTGGGTAAACCTCTGTTCGAATCCCAGCCGCTCTTAATTTTTTTGCCCACAACTGGCATTGTGCAGCTTCCTTTTCTCCAAAATTCACGAACATCACCTGAGCACTCAATCCAACTTGAGCAGGAAATAAATCTTTATCCAACAACAAGTCATAAATACGATCTGCACCAAAGGACACGCCTACTCCCGAAACATCTTTTAATCCAAAGATTCCGGTTAGGTCATCGTAGCGACCACCACCACAAATACTGGAAGGAAAATCGGGGTGTGTGACTTCGAAAATTGCACCGGTGTAATAGTTCAACCCTCTCGCCAATGTTGGATCGAATTCGCAAATCGAAACGTCTAATTTTTCAGCAGAATCGAGCACTGTTTTCAATTCTTCAATTCCTTTTAGCCCCACTTCAGAAGTAGCAACAAAATTGGATACAGACTCCAATGAAACGTTTTCGAACAACACGCCCAATTTAGAAATCGCTTCCACACCAATTCCTTTAGAAGCTAGTTCTGCCTCAACTTTTTCACGACCAATTTTATCCAGTTTGTCTAAAGCGACTGTTATGTCAATGAGCTTATCGGGTTCGCCAATTACCTCTGAAATGCCTTGTAAAATTTTTCGGTTGTTGATTTTTATGGACACATCCGGCAAGCCCAATTTTGTGAACACATCCGCAATGATTTGTGTGAGCTCCACCTCGTTCAATAAAGAGTTTGAACCAATCATATCTACATCGCATTGATAGAACTCTCGGTAACGCCCTTTTTGCGGACGGTCGGCTCTCCACACAGGCTGAATTTGGTAGCGTTTGAATGGAAAGCTCAATTCGTTTTGGTGTTGCACCACAAATCGTGCAAAGGGAACCGTAAGGTCGTAGCGCAGGGCTTTTTCGGATATTGCATAATTAAACTTATTCAAGGCAACATCATAATTTGCAACGTCTACCCTTTCAACTTCACTTTGTATTAAATCCATCAAAAAGACATTAGTCTTCTTTCCTTTTACTGAGTTTATTCTGCTTAAAGCTTTTATAGACCTTTCTTTATCAAATGGATATTTCTCTGGATAGTTACCCGAATTTAAAATCTTAAAAATTAAACGATCTCCTTCCTCACCATATTTCCCCATAAGGGTTTCGGTGAGTTCCATAGCAGGTGTTTCAATGGGTGCAAAACCGTAGGTATCGAATACTCCTCGAATGGTATCGAAAATATAATTCCTTCGAGCAGCTTGCTGCGGTAAAAAATCTCTTGTTCCTTTTGGTGTGTTTAAAGCAACCTTTGCCATTGTTTTCTTTCGTTTTTTGAGCGGTGTGCGAAGTTAGCATATCCGCGTTGGTGTTGCAACGTGTTCTCGATACATTTTTAAAATGAGTCAATTATCATTGCCCCCCTTTTAAAAACACTCGAACTGACATACAGATTATAATTGAGAATTCAATACAACTATGTCACTTCGAGTGATTCGACGTAGGAGAATTGTATCGAGAAGCCTTGATAATTTGGTTGAATTAAGCCTAAGAAATTTCAGTAGTACCACGGATAGACTTTGCGAAAAGGTTGTTTTACCTTTATCATCTTAAAATATAAATGGCTAATAACACTTGTGTTAATAGCCAAACGTTGGCTGTAATTTAAAAGAACACTGCTCAGCTCAAAATTTCTTGAACAAGCTGACGGTAATTATTTTGAACACCCTCAGTAAAAGTTGATTTATCTTTAATCATTCCTGAAATTGCATTTTGGGGATTTAGATTTTCACCACTCCATAAAACGATTTCCGTAATTATAGGTGCCAGCCCTATTCCTTTTTCTGTCAGTAAATAAATATTTTCCTTTTGATTATCAGGCAATTTTTGCTTGCTTATCAAATCATTTTCTTCCAACCACTTTAATCTTGAAGATAAGATACCTGGTGCAATTCCCTCTGGTGAGGCAGAAAATTCCTTAAAATTTTTTTTGCCTTGAAGCAACATATCCCTTACAATCAACAAAGACCATTTATCTCCTACTATATCTAAAGTGGAAGCAAGTGGACAGCCTGATCTAAATTTATTTTCCATTTTTTTACTATTATTTAGGTAGTAATAATTATTTACCTTACTTTTGCTACTGTTTTAATAGCAAAAATAGAGAATATAAATGAAACAATCAAAACAAATAGTACTTATAACGGGTGGAAGTTCAGGAATTGGACTTGCAATCGCTAAAAAGTTTATGGAGAATAAAAATACCGTAATCATAACAGGTAGAAATCTTGCCAAACTAGAAAAAGTAAAACAAGAAAATCCCCAAATACATATCTATCAAAGTGATGTAACAGATGATGCTGAAGTAAGGATGCTCGCAGACGATATTCAACAAAAATTTGACGGATTGGATGTCCTTATCAACAACGCAGGTATTATGAATTTAGTAGATGCAGGAAACGAAAGCAACGACTTGCAAAAACAAATGCAGGAAATTAAAATCAACTACAATTCACCTATTAGAGTGTTGCACTATTTCCTTCCACTACTCAAAAAAAGTAATAACGCAGTTCTTGTCAATGTTTCTTCGGGTTTGGCGTATGTTCCATTTGCACAAGCACCTGTATATTCAGGAACAAAATCAGCATTACATTTTTGGACACAAGCCATTCGACCGCAACTACAACCGCATAATATAAAAGTGATTGAATTATTGCCCCCTGTTGTGGATACACCCTTGGCTCACGGAGCAGATATTGCCGAAGATGACAATTTAAAACCAATGCCTCCTGATAAATTAGCTGATATTTTTTGGAAAGATTACATAAAAGGTAAAGAAGAAATTACGCCTGGTATTTCCAAAGCACTAAAAGCAATGGGTCGATTGGCTCCCAAATTCATGTTCAAGCAATTGAATAAACAATCGATACCAAATAGATAACATATGTTAGCCGGTCATTATACTACAGCTCTTTTGGCTTACCAAAAATTCCCAAAAGGCTCTTTAATATTCTTCTTAATAGCTTCACAATTTCAGGATTTAGTTTGGCTTACATTCCATTATTTAGGTATTGAACCAACAGAACCAAATAGTGTCGAAGATGTAACTTTACAAGGCATTGATGTAAATATGCTTTTTAGCCACGACTTGTTGCCACAACTTTTTTGGGTTTTGGCAATCTTCATTATAGGTCGCTTAATCTTTAAGAGTACTAAAATTGGAATAGCAGGCGGTCTTCTAGTTCTAGGTCATTTTATTTTGGATTTCATATCGGGTTACCCACACCATATTTTTGGCGAAGAAACTCATACTATTGGGCTTGGTTTATACCATTCCAACGTTTATCTCGCCATAGCAATAGAAGGTTTAGTTTCTACCTTGGCATTGTCCTATTTTTTCAAAAAAGAAAAAGAAAAAGGCATTGAACGAACTACAAAAAACAAATTTTATATAATAGGCTTATTTGTTTTTGGAGTTGTTTTCTTACTACTAATAGCAACGACTTCATTTAAAGATTGGTTTGGACTTCCCGACTTGAATGTAATGTTTAATACCACAATACCTACCCTTATTTTAACCTATATAGGTATGATTTTCTACTTGAACTATTTTGTGCTAAAAAAAATAAAAAATTAAAGTAATAAAAAATGGACAATTTTACAATTATCAACTTACAAGCCTTGACAGGCACAATCGCAATCATTTTAGGTTTCAAGTATTGGATTCAACCTCGAATTTCAAAACTATCCTTACACGAAGCACTTTTGCCTTTTGTTTTCTTAAACACCTTTAGGTATTTGGGCTTGACGTTTATGGCAAAGGAGCAATTTTATGACGGCTTTCCTTCGGACTTTTTAACATCAGTTGGTCTGCTTGACTTTACTACAGCAATTTTAGCCATCATTGCCGCCATTGCATTAAAAAACAAATGGAGTTTTGCCATTCCGTTAGTATGGATATTCAATATTGTTGGGTTTGGAGATTTAATTACTGCTTTTCCTCAATTTTTTAGCTTAGAACTCTATAATCATAACCTAGGAATTATTTGGTTGACGTTTGTAACCTATGGTTTAGCTGCGTTCTTAAGTCATATCTACATATTTATCAGACTATTTAAAAATTTGAGAAAGAGCTGATTGAAAAAACTACAGCCAACAATGTATAAAAGCAATAGCGGTTCAGGTGCAAACTTGAACCGTTTTCGCATTTAAATAAGTATCTTGCTGTCCGGAAAGACAGTGCTTTAAATCCGCTACTGCTCTTATACCAGACCGTTGTGGTTAATGCAGAAAACAAAATAATCGAGTGAATAAAACAATATTTGAAATCACCAAAATGGACTGTCCGTCAGAGGAAAATCTGATTCGAATGAAATTGGACGGAATTTCAAGTATTGCAAATTTGGACTTTGACATTCCTAGCCGAAAATTGACCGTTTTTCATAGCGGTGAAATCGACCAAATCGAAAAGTCTGTTATCGAACTGAATTTAGGTGGAAAGAAAATATCGACTGAACAGACCGATCAAACGGACTTTGAAGAAAACAAGAACCAAAAAAAGCTTCTTTGGTCTGTACTTGCTATCAATTTTGCTTTTTTCATAATCGAAATGACAACAGGACTATTTTCAAAATCTATGGGACTTGTTGCCGATAGTTTGGATATGCTTGCGGACAGCTTCGTTTATGGAATTAGTCTGTTTGCAGTTGGCGGAACGCTGATAAAGAAAAAACGGATTGCAAAGCTTGCAGGATATTTTCAAATCACACTTGCGATTATCGGATTTGTCGAAGTATTAAGAAGGTTTATTGGAGACGAGAAACTTCCTGATTTTTCAACCATGATAATCGTTTCGATTTTTGCACTGATTGCAAATGGAATTTGTCTTTACATTTTACAAAAGTCAAAAAGTAAAGAAGAAGCACATATGAAAGCAAGCATGATTTTCACTTCAAATGATGTAATTATCAATTTAGGTGTAATAATCGCAGGAATTATGGTGAATTGGTTGAGCTCAAATAAACCTGATTTGATAATCGGAACTATTGTATTCGCTTTGGTAATTCAAGGAGCTTTTAGGATATTGAAATTAAGTAAATGAAAAACACTAACCACAACAATGTGTATAGTGCATAGCACCCTGCGGGATGCTACGACACCATACACGGAACGTTGTGTGCAATCTAAAATAAACGCGTATGAAAATCTTGATTTACTTATTTATCCTTATAGCACTGATTACCTCTTGTAACAGCTCAAATGAAAGGTCTTCAAATGGCGAGAGTTCAAATTCTTATGAAGAATATAGGGACTATGAAGAAGATGACAACTATGAAGACGAGTATTATGAAGAAGAAGAAGAAGGCTTCGATGACGGAACTTATTCTGCTACTGTTGATTACTACAACCCAGAAACAGGATATTCTGCTACCTACACTCTAGATGTTGAAGTAGAAGACAATCAAGTTACCATTATTTACTTTCCGAATGATGGTTATTTAGACGATGATCACATTTGGCCTGACTATTTAGATGAAAATGGTTTTGTGAGTATAGATGGTGAAGATGGAAAAACCTATGATATACAAATAGATTATTGATAGCACATATTATTCTTCTATGCCAAACTTAGATTACACCATTAAAAAGCTTGAAGAGCAAAAGCAAAAGGTCAACCAAGGAGACTTAGAAGTTTGGCTAAATACCACTCATTCCTACATTGAGGACCAACTCAAGAGTTATTCGACCCGAGCAATGAATTTTCAAAATCTAATTAATGACTATGGAATTCAAAAAATAGGAGACTCTTACGGAAAAAGTATTGACAAACAACATTTTCGTTCAAAAGCCTTAGAGTATATCGAAGAATGTGTTTCTTTTCTGAATGACAAACTTGAAGAAGAAAAAATACAAGCTGCCAAGAAAGCTGAACAAGAAACTAAAAAGGAGCCTATGAAAAGAATGAAAAACTTTGATGATTTTTCTAATTCAGGAGCCAAGACAATTCCCGCTCCTCCATTAGAAAAACCTAGAACTCAATTACCTTTTGGCATACCACCAGGACTATTTTGGACAATTTTCGCAAGCGTTTTTACAGGAGCTTTCTTACTTGGATTATACTTTGGACAGAATAGGTTTGATAAAGAAAAATCTGATTGGTATGACGAGAACAAAGAACTAAAAAAGCAGATTCAGTCAGTCCAAGAACAAGCTGTAAAACAAGAAGAGCACTTGACTAAAATAATCAGTGAAAAAGACCAACAAATCCTGCGACTAGAGAAACAATTAAAAGAAAAAAAATAAATAAAGACTGCACACAACAACGCATATAGCTTATGGCGGGTGGACCGCTCCCAGCAAGGTTTTCGCTCCGCAGCCAAGTTTGGTTTCGGTGGACAGGAAAGTGCTTCGAAACCGCCACAAGCCATATGCAAACCGTTAGGCACAATTTATCGAAACATGGTGTTAAGAAAACTATTTTATATCTCGTTCATTGGACTTATGGCTTGTCAAAGTCAAGTTCCCAAAGAAGAAACAAGACAGGCTGACGATCAAATTTTTGCACCCATCAGCAACAAACTGATTTATTTAAATGAAGCGGGGTCGTTTAGGCAAGGGGACACCATTGCCATTATGGACACCAGTAGCTTACAGCTGGAAAAGCAAAGGATTCGCTCACAGATCAGAGCTTGGTATGGCAAACGAATAAGTGCCGCCAGTCACACGGAGCCATTCCGACTGTCGTTGGGTCATCGTTTTTATTTGCAATCGGAGATCAAAAGCAGACAAAAAGAAGGAGAGAGGGTGCCTATGGTGGAGCTAGCCAAGAACGATTATGAGATCATGTATTATCAAGAGAAAATGCGCAATGGATTAAAAGAAGCTGAGCAGGAGAATCAATTCATTGAAGCTCAGATCGATCAACTCGAAATCCGCCTGGAGCAGATTAATATAGAAATTGAAACTTGTTTTCTGATCTCAGTGAAAGAGGCCAGGTGTATTGGTCGAGGCCCTATTAAGGGGCGCTGGTATCCTCAGGGAGCTTTGTTGATGGAACTTGAACATTAGCCAATGTTGTTTGCTTTGTTTTATCTCCGTTTCCTTCAGAAAAATATCTTTGGGTAACTAATAATGATCGAAAAGTAGAAAAGAAAATTGAAAAAAATAACTGTGCCTAACAAAGGCTATAAATCATGTCGCTCCGCGCCACGCTTCATAGCCAAACCGCATCCTAACGCATCAATCCACTCCTACCCCCTCACCAATTTCTTATACTTCAACCGTGTAGGTTGTGTATCACCCAAACGCTTGCGCTTGTTTTCTTCGTATTCGGAGTAGCTGCCCTCAAAATACTTTACCTGAGAATCGCCTTCAAAAGCCAATATATGCGTACAAATGCGATCTAAGAACCATCTGTCGTGAGAAATAACCACTGCACAACCGGCAAAGTTTTCTAGGGCTTCTTCCAAGGCACGCAAAGTATTTACATCAATGTCGTTGGTAGGCTCATCCAATAACAACACGTTAGCTTCCATTTTTAAAGTAATGGCCAAATGCAAACGGTTGCGCTCTCCACCTGAGAGTATTCCTACTTTCTTTTGTTGGTCTGCTCCTCCGAAATTAAACTTAGTACAATAGGCTCTAGCATTTATTTTGTTGTTTCCTATTTCTATCCAATCGGCTCCACCAGAAAGTACATCATACACAGTTTTCTCAGGATCGATATCTGCGTGCGATTGATCTACATAAGCAACCTTTACCGTTTCCCCTACTTTAAACTCTCCCGAATTTGGTTTTTCTAGGTCCATGATCATTCTGAACAACGTGGTCTTTCCTGCACCGTTTGGTCCAATGATGCCCACAATACCATTCGGCGGTAATTTGAAATCTAGGTTTTCATACAACAATCGGTCATCATAACCTTTAGCGACATCAACCGCTTCAATTACCTCAGCTCCCAAACGAGGGCCAGGTGGAATAAAGATTTCCAAGTTTTCCATCTTGTCTTTTCCTTCCTCATTCAGCATTTTATCGTAATTCGCTATACGTGCTTTTGATTTGCTTTGGCGTGCTTTTGGAGCCATACGCACCCATTCCAATTCGCGTTCGAGGGTTTTGCGGCGTTTGCTCTCAGTCTTTTCTTCTTGAGCCATACGCGTCGTTTTTTGGTCTAACCAAGAAGAGTAATTTCCCTTCCAAGGAATACCTTGTCCCCTATCCAATTCTAGAATCCAACCAGCTACATTATCCAAGAAATACCTATCGTGTGTAATTGCGATTACGGTTCCTTTATACTGCTGTAAATGTTGCTCTAACCAATATACCGATTCTGCATCCAAGTGGTTAGTGGGCTCATCCAATAACAAAATATCGGGTTCTTGCAACAACAAGCGACACAAGGCAACTCGGCGGCGCTCTCCACCCGAAAGGTTTTTGACATTAGCGTCAGATTCTGGACAACGCAAAGCGTCCATGGCAATTTCTAATTTCGTATCCAGCTCCCAAGCGTTGTGCTGCTCAATAAGGTCGTTAAGCTTGCCTTGCTTTTCAATGAGTTTCTCCATTTTGTCTGGATCTTCCATTACTGCAGGATCCATAAAAGCATTGTTTACGTCTTCGTATTCCTTTAGAATATCAACAACTTCTTGCACGCCTTCTTTTACGACTTCAATCACCGTTTTTGAATCATCCATTTCTGGCTCCTGCTCCAAATAACCTACAGCATATCCGTCTGAAAAATGAATGTCTCCTTGAAAAGATTTTTCTACTCCAGCGATAATGCGCATGAGCGTAGATTTACCCGAACCGTTGAGACCAATAATCCCAATCTTAGCCCCGTAAAAAAACGAGAGGTGAATGTTTTTTAGAATTTGTTTTTGAGGTGGAATTATCTTAGAAATTCCATTCATGCTGAAGATTACTTTCTTATCGTCTGACATATTCTATAACTTAGGTATTGCAATTAATTTTCAAGGATATCAAATGTAATGTTTACCTCCAAATAGCTATTGCGGAAGCGAGTAAATAATGCAAATTCTGCTAAAGCATTTGCTAATGCAGTTGATGTTCAATACTTCTATCAAAAATTTGAATTATTGTATATTGCGAAGCTTAATTTCGATTCGAAAATGAAATCTTACAAAGAACATTTATCTTCTATCAAATCCTTTGGAGAACAAGTTTCTGTAAAAAGAAGACCTGTTTTTAGAGGATCCGCAATTTTCCCTGTAATTCAACATGCAAAACTTAACACTCGAGTATTGTACATGGGCTATTGGATGGTGAAAAATAATATTACAGAATTAGGCTTACTAATTACGTTACGAGATCAGCTGGGAACAATTATATATCGAGATACACAACAAATAAATAATCCAAGCTCGAAAGAAGTAGAAGTTGGAGGGATTCTTAAAGCAATAGAATTTCCCGGTGATTATTTTGAAGGTTCAATTGAATTGGAAATATTTTCAAGTAAAGACTTAGTATTTCCTTTCCCTGCATTTGTAGTGAATTATTACAACGAAAAAGGTTCTTCGGCAGTGCATACCACCGGAAGAGTTTACAATGATGTTGAGGATATGCAAAGCAACAGTGTCGAAGTTAAGGAATGTGGCTTTGACTTGTTTCCAGGAGAAGGTATGGATCCGTTTTTCGCATTTGTGAATGGACATGAAGTTAACTCTAATGCACAATTCACCTTAGAAGTTATCTCGAAAAAAGGCATTTCTAACACAAAGGAAATTAGTATTGGCGAATTGTCGGGTTTAGAAAGTAAGTTTATAAAGCTCAAAGATTTTTTACCAATAGATGAATGGATTGAAGGGGAAGTTGGCACGTTGAAAATCACTCATAATTTAAAGGGCATGTTTCCTAGGTTTATAGCAGGGAATTTCAGTAAAAGCGCAGAAGCATTGGCAATTACGCATACTTACTATGATAATTCTAAGAACAGCTCGGAGGTTGCTTATTGGACCAATACGAACCCAGATTTAATGCACGATTCATCTGTTTTCGTTCCCCTATTTTTAGATGACGATTGGTATTCTGAGCTAAAACTTTACCCAATATATTCTCCATCGGAGCATACCATCGAAGTTCAATTCTTTGATGAAAAAGGAAAAATTGTTCACACAATTGAAAACTTTTTGCAGATTGCTAATGACCATAATGAATTCGTGGAAGTAAACTTTAACGAACTGGTTGAAGCAGAAGGATTAAACAAAAGCGAAATAAAAGGAGTAATGCTGATAAAGCATTGCGCTGAAAAAAACAGAATCCCTAGTCGTTTAAAATACGGTTTAAACGTTGGCCGGAAAGGAAGGGCTTTTGATTTGCCAACTAATATCTGTTTCGCATCCTCGGTTTCAAACGAAAAAATAATCACAAAATCAGGTACTTTTAAATGGCTTCCCTTATTGAATTCGGGGCATTCTGTTGGAATCATTGAAAACTCAAGTTTTGTAAAAGACTATCAGCAAAAAGCAGAAGTAACAGCCAATTATTACAAGAAAGACAATCCAATTCCCTTAACTCGAAACTTTACAATAAATCCAAATGGACAAGTGCGATTAGAGCTTGACGATGAACTCGCTGCATTTGCAGATGGAAATGCTATTTGGGTTACTATACAAGCAAATAGCCCTTTTGTAAAAGCGTGGTATTTCGAGTTTAATGAAAGTGGCATAATGGGTGGCGATCACTCTTTTTAAAAAAATAGAAATAAAAAAATGACTTATAAAACAGAACAAGAAAGCTTTTGGGCAGGGAACTTTGGAGTTGAGTACATAGAAAGAAATAAAAGCGCTGAATATTTAGCCTCAAATCTCAATTTCTTTTCAAAGGCTCTTGCACGAGTGGGAACGCCCGATTCATTAATTGAGTTCGGACCTAACATTGGAATGAACCTAAAAGCCATCAAATTACTTTTCCCTCATATCGATTTATCGGCGGTGGAAATTAATGAGGATGCAGCAAAAATTCTGGAAGAAACCATTTCTAAGGAAAGCATTAGTCAATGCTCGATTTTTGATTTTGAACCTTCAAAAAAAGCAGAGGTTTCACTGATTAAAGGTGTATTAATCCATATCAATCCTGATATGTTGGATGTAGTATACTCTAAATTATATGCAGCGAGTAAGCGTTACATATTGGTTTGTGAATATTATAATCCTGCGCCTGTTACTATCAATTATAGAGGTCATGACGATAGACTTTTTAAGCGAGATTTTGCAGGTGAATTAATGGAAAAGTACAGCGATTTAGAATTGGTTGATTATGGTTTTTGCTATAAACGCGACCCCGCTTTTCCGCAAGATGATGTAACATGGTTTTTACTTGAAAAAAAGTAAGATCTAAAAAATGAACCCTAGGACCAATCTTTTAATTCTGATTTTAAGTGCAATTGCTGGTATTATTGGCTTTGTACTTATGTCCATTTCTAACTCTGAAATTGGCCCAAAGCTCGCTTTGGGAGGTTCTGCAGTAAGTCAGTTGGCGGCGATAATCTATTTATGGCCTTCGTCTACAATTACACAAAAAAAGATTTGGAAATTCATGATAGGTGCAGTTGTGCTCACTACAATGGAGCTTTCGCACATAATTATTCCTCTGAATTTGGTTCTACACTTTCCTTTGTTGGCTATATCTCGGTAATTGGCCTTTACTTTATTCATTTTGTTCAAAAAAACAAAAGACGAAAGTTGGATATTATTAAACTTACTTGGGTTGTATTCACCTACTTACTAATGATGCTAAACGCTTTATTTGATCGCCTTCCGACAGATTTAGAGTTTTTCACTACTCCATTACTATGGTACGGCGCTTATCTTTATTATAAGCAGCAGAACAACCTTTTAGATGAAAGGCATAAGGCGGGTTGGTAAGCATTAGTGCAAAGATTGTTTTGAGGGAGTGAATAATGCAATGCTCTTTTCAAGAGATCTAAGATACTTCTTTTGTTTTCCTGAATATAAGTGAAACCAACAAACCGCAAATAGAAAACAAGGCAAGCACTCCAAACACATATTGATGTCCTAGAATTCCCGGGTAATTATCCAATAAGTAACCCATTAAGGGACTCACAAATACATCGGGCGTGTAACCTACTACTGAAATAACTCCAACTGCGGTTCCAGTGTGCGCCAAACTTATTTGTGCATCACCCATAATGGCAAAATAGACACCTCGAATTCCATAAATACCTGCTGAAATCGCACTTAGATTTAGCAAACTAACTACCGCCCCACCGCTTATTATTCCTGAGAAAAGAAGAATTCCTCCAATGCCTGAAATTAGGAAAGAGATAGAAATAACTCTAATTCCAGAAATTTTATCCGCCAAAAAACCCGCGGCCAATGCAAAAAGAGGTCTGAGCCATATTGCTCCAGTTCCCACCATAGAAGACTGAACCTCATCGAAACCCAAAACATCTTGTGCATAAAGCGAAAAATCGTCGGTAATTTTATAGCCTACATAAGCACAAATAACTATTATGGACTGGAGCCAAAGTCGCTTGTTTTTCATCACAGATTTCAGCCCTTTCATTTCAAATGCTGAGCCGGCAAGATTTTTTGAAGTAACAGTTGGTAAGCCCAAATAAACCAAGACTCCAGCGAAAAAGGTAATCGAACTGGTTACGATGAGCACTAATTTAAACGAAGCCACGTTATCTAAATTAGTCGCTTCCATTTGGGTTGCAAAAACTGCAGCGCCAATTGTTCCCAATATAGCTGCCAAAGCACCTCTGCCTCCTTCCAATAATCCAAATACTCTTCCTTGCGTATGTTCTCCTCCCCAAAGTCTGGTCGATTTAATAAGCGCTGCCCAAAACAATAAAATGGTCGTGCAACCCCAATATCCATAGAGAAAGACACCCATTAATACTGGATAAATTGCAACGGAAAAACCACCTAAAGCTGTTAAAACCAAGCCCAAACCCATCAGTAATTTAGGTTGGAATTTATCGGCAAGTGGCCCGCCAATAAAATAGGAAATCATAGCTACTATGCCGTAAACCGAGAAATAGCTCCCCAATTCGGTGTTTGAAATTTCATACACCGATAAAACCGATGGGCGGAAAATTCTAGGAATAACAAAAGGCAAGAAAAAGACCGATTCTCCCGCTAAAATCAAAAGAATTAGGGGTGTGAGGTTTTTAGAGGTTCTTTTTAAAAGCTTCATAAAACAAATATGAAGAATGTATGCAGATATTAATACTCTCCGCCGACTTTTCGAGTATTCAACTCTAAATTTTCATCTATTGTAGGTTGCTTGCATGTTACTGGAAACACAGATTCTTTACCCTTGAGTGAAAAGTGAAATATGTTGGAATCAGGTTCACTCTGACGATAAAAGGAATCTAAAGCCTATATGGTTACAGTTATTAGTTATATAAAAACCACATATAGTTCTGTAATTGAAGCTGATGTTAATCACTTTATATTTCAAAAAATCAAATTATCTTGTGCTTGCTATGAAAGTGCCTCCAAAAGAAGAATTCTCAATTCGAGAAATTAGACCTCGATTTAATCAAGATGTGAACTACACATTTATTGAATTAAAAGCAATGTTGGACAAGGAATTATCCCAACCAGGAGCTCCAGTAGTAGGAAGTGTCGATCGCGATTACGCATCATTAAAGGTTCCCCAAAAAGTTGAGCATTACTGGTCACCTCAATTATCGGTAACCTTCGAAACCTTTGATGACGTTACCCATATCAGAGGATTTTATGGGCCAAAAGCCTCTGTTTGGACTATGCTTATGTTCTTTTACGCAATTATTGGATTTGCTACCATTTTTGTTTCTATAAAAGGGCTGACCCACCGCATGTTAAACGAAGACAGCACAATACTGTGGTTAGTTCCGATACTTATACTGGGACTACTTTCAATTTATGCCATTGGCTATTTTGGAAAGAAAAAAGGCTACGACCAATTGTGATTATCCACAATTTCTTTGAAAAGGCCATTGGAGAGTCTTTTTAAATTCAGCTTTAAGATTAGCATTCCAAGCGTTAAGGGTTCTATTGGGATTGTTTTTGGATAACAAAAAAATCGCACACATTATCTTGCTAAATTTGAATCTTAATCTGAGTTTTATGAAAATCCTTCTCGTTTCATTGTGTGCAATTGTAATTTCTCTTTCTGGAGTTGCTCAAGATTTTAGAATTACAGAAAAAAAAGCGGCTAAAATTCACACATTTTACCCTAGGCAAGTATCCAATTTTTATGAGGCTGGTATTCAACCCATTCCTGAATCTCCTTATCCAAATGGAAAAGATTACCGGTCCTACCTAATGGAAGCAAAAGCCAAGTTTGCCCAACAACATCCGCCGCGTTATTTTGAGACTAGCGCAGGAGCTTCAAGAGCAGATCAACCTCAAGTTATTCAAGATTTTGGAACTTATTGGAGGCATCCTTTAGATGGACCAACGCTGCATGATGGAGGTGGGCCAAATGACAATTCACTGGCATTTTCAAATGACGCATACTTAATCACTTCATGGAATAGTTTGATTTACGCACATGACTTGCAGGCTGATACTCCTTGTTTTAACTCACATCCCTATTTAACGACATTATCCTTCCAGCAATTTGCGGGAAACTTAACCACCTCAAATCCATTTGATCCAAAAATTTTATACGATCCAGAAGAGAATAAATTTGTATTGCTCTTTTTAAGTGGTCGAGGTCCTAACGATTCTAAAACCATCATTGGATTCAGCACAACTAGCAACCCAGCCGATCCTTGGAATGTGTATGAAATTGGTGGTAATCCACTAAATAATAATACTTGGACGGACTACCCTCAAGTTGCATTGACCACAAATGAACTGTTCTATACAGTAAATCTTTTAAAAAGTGGGCAAGGATGGATTGAGGGTTTTGACAGAACCATTATTTGGCAAATTGATAAGCACTCAGGTTTTGATGGAGACGACAGTCTTAAACTAAACCTTTGGGATTCAATTTATTACGAAAACAAGCCGGTACGCTATTTTCGACCAATAAAAACTGGCGCAGGACCAGCTGGACCAAATATGTACTTTCTTTCAAACAGAGGTGTGCCCGTTGAATGGAACGATACTAAAGTGGTTGAAAGTGATACCGTTTTCTTAATCGAAGTTGACAATGAACGTGGAAAGTCACCTAACCTAACGGTGAAGCCTTTAAAGGCCAACCAAACCTATCAGACTCCCACAAATGCTACTCAGGCTGAAGGCCATATATTCTTTACGAATGATTCTAGAATTTTAGGTGGGTTTTATAACAACAACCAAATTCAATTTGTTGGAAACACGATGGATAAATCGACCAACAGGCCTGCCGTTTACCACGGAATTATTAAGAATGTGAACACGACCCCTACACTTACCTTAAAAAACATTAGTTCGGGAACTCTCGATTATGGTTTTGCGAACATTGCTTACACTGGAATTAAAACAACAAACCAAAGTTCAGTAATCGGTTTTAATCATACTTCAGCAACAGCTTATGCTGGCTTCTCCTGCGTTTATTATGATGGCGCGGGAAATTACTCTACACCAAAAATGTTGGTTGAAGGCGACAGCTTAGTGGATATGAATGGTTGGTCTAACGGAGACAGAACCTACGAACGATGGGGCGATTATTTTGGTATACAACGAAATTTTCGCTCACCAAAACAGGTTTGGCTGAATGGATACTTTGGAAAATCGAACCGAAGAAGTTCCGCATGGATTGTTCAAGTAAAAGTACCTTACGATGAAAATGACCCCGACAATGGAGTGGATACCTCCTATTTTCCGTTAAGTTTAAAAGAACATGAAACGAAGACCTTTAGTATGGTTTACCCAAACCCTTCTGACGGGGCTTTTAAAGTGCGCTTCAATTCATCTTCAGACCAATTCGTTAGCGTAAAATTAACTGCCATAAACGGTACTGAAAGTATTCAATTGCTGGAAGGAGATATAAAATCTGGAACCAACGAACTTAGCTTTCAAACTTTTGATTTGGCAAAAGGAATTTACGTTCTAGAAGTCGTAGGTCCGAATGAAGTTTTGGTGAACAAAAAGGTAGTTATTGAATAACTACCTTTTTATTTACAATACCACTGCTGTGCTTTAATTGGATAAAGTAAACTCCACGGTCCAATTTACTTACTCCAAAATCGCACTGTTCTTCTTTAATTTCAGTGCTAGGATTAAGCACTGTTTTACCATTCATATCTTGTAAAGAAATTGAAGTTACTTCTATCTCACTTTTATTCCATTTGACTGTCAGCTGATCAGTAGCAGGAATCGGAAATACTTCAACTTTTTCACTGCTGTTAAGCTCAGTAATCGCTGCTGCCTCAATGTCAAACTCAATTTCTACCGAATCTCTTCCACATAAAGAAACTACCCTCATATACGCAGTTTGGGTTCCATTGCCTGAAAACTGAACGGTAGGGTTTTCAATTGTTGATGTAGTTCCATTTCCAAAAAACCAGTACCAATCATTTCCTCCAGGAGTTTCAGATTGAAATTCTATTAACCCATTTCCTTTGTGCACATAACTAATTTCGGCTTTTGCTTTGTCTTTAAAGGTGATATCGTCCAAAGCCATGTCGCTTCTAAATCCGCCACCAGTTACACCTCTAAAACGAACTCTAATAACACTTCCTATATCGGCAGACAAATCAATTTCATTATTCAGCCATTGTGTGCCTTTGTTTCCAGAAACCACAGGAGTAACATCATTGATCCATGTATTATTCTTAAAAATATCTACATGAAGCGCACCCATATCTGAGCCATTCATGTGATACCAATAATTTAATTTAGGTTGCGTTGCATTTTTTAAATCAATACAAGGGCTAATTAAAGCCGCCTCTTGATTATTACAGCCTCCAGATGCTTCTAAGAAGATGTATTTACCTGAACCGTTTCCTAAAGTATGATCGACGAAAGGACCGGTAGAATTCGTTGGCGTTCCTGCAGAATTAACTCTCCAATCAATATCATCTTCTGAACCATTAACTCCATTAATCCAACCCTCATCTAAAGAGCAGGTTGTGGCGCCGCAATCATTCTCTGAACCACAAGAAGACAAATGATCAAAATCATAAGTATAACATGGTAACTTTTCCTGAGGATCCAAATAAACTTGAACGTTTGCTACGATGGTATCGTTAAACCTGTTTTGATCTCTCGAATCAACCATCCAAACCGTTAGAGTATTTGCACCTTGTGTATAGTTCGCTTTTGCATTGAATTTATAAGAAATCGTTTGCCCTGCTGACAATACACCAGCATAGGTTTCTTTTACAACCCCCCCTCCATTTACCTGAAAATACACGTCAACATTAGAAAAGAGTAGACTTTCATTGTTTTTAATTTCAATCTCGATTTCTTTACTAGTAGATGATGACTCACAGCTTACCACGGAACCAGCTCCTTTGGCAATATTGGTAATCTCAATATCTGCATTTAATGGGCAATTTAAGAGCCCTGGTGCTTTAATAACTGACTTCGTTCTGCGGCTTTTCGTTCCATCAGGAGTTTCGGCATCCATAGCAAAATGCATTTCTTTATAGGGGTTATAGTTTAACCCTTTGAAAATATATGGCGAAGCAGTTTGAGTTCCGACTATCTCCATATATTTTGCTCCCATTGTGTAAATATTATAGTTGCTTGCTCCTGAGATTGGAGTCCATATTAATTCCATACTGTCCGGACATATTCTAGTAATATTAACACCTGTGGGCTGAGGAGAAATTGTGAAACGATTTGAAAAAGCTACATTTCCACTAGAACTTACTCGAACCATTGCGTTTCCAGTAAATGCAGTTGGAACTGTCCATTCGTAAAACCTATCAGTTGCTGGAACGTTGGAACTTATATTCGACCAAGTTTTTCCGCTGTCCAATGAATATTCTAACAAAAAGCTACTTTGACTATCTGGGGTACTCCAACGAATCACTTCTTGTTCTCCTGGAACAAAAGACTCTCCGCCAGTAGGGTATTCTAATTCAATCCCTTCATCTTCTAAGTAATAGATCACGTGATATTTTTGTGGACCTTGAGCAATTGCAGACCCTTTCACCACTATTTCATAATTACCACCCGGCATATTGGAAATAGCAATTTGTTCCATGTTATTTATGTTATCTACTCCAGTTGTAGCTGGATTATCTAATGTGGCATTACTAGAAATGTCCAAAACAAATGGAAGCACGATCTGGCTACTTGGAGCAACTAGTTCAAGGTCTAGATTATTCACTAATGGTGTGGAAGCATTTACTGCACCTCTTGGATCATTCCATGCCAGCATTATTTTCGCTAATTTTTTATTGTTGGGTATAACAATCTGATGGGTGTCAATTACTCCGTTGGTAATGGTTCCTGAAAAATGAGTTTGTTCGTTAATTACCTCGTAAGCTTTTCTTGCATTAATTCTTCCATAACCAAATTTAAAATCTGGTCCAGGGCGTCCTAAATCATCGGCAGTATTGCAGGCAATCGCCTTCATCAGAATTGCTTCAGGATAATTATTGCTATTTTTTTCTTTAAAACCTTGGTACAAGACTGCCATTGTTCCTGAAACTCCAGGACAAGACATAGAAGTTCCAGTTTTAAAAACATAATCGTTCACATCCGTTGTGCTCCAAACTTGGGTTCCAACTGCAGAAATCTCCGGTTTTATTCGGCCGTCTCTTGATGGACCTCTACTGCTAGAATTTGTCCACTCATCCAAATAAGTCAGGTTAGCTACTGTTAGTACATTCTTAGCCACCTTATGACCTCCAGTTATGGTATACCAGCCATTACGACCAGCGTTGCCAGCAGAAAAAACATGCAATAAGGAAGACATGTTTTCTGTTTGAATATCTAATTCTCGAGCAAAACTTGTGTAACCGGCATTCTCACCATTTGAATACGATGTACTTGTAATCTTAATATCGTGTTTTACATAATGACTTGCTATAGAATCAAAGCCGGGGTAGCCTTCACTAGCAGCTCCATATACGTATATTGTGGCTCCAGGTGCCATACCTTGAGCTGAAGGGTCTAAATTTCCAGCACCCATTATAGTACCACCCACATGATCCCCGTGATCTCCAGTGTTTGTTGTGATATACTGCTTCCCTATTCTACCAGCATAATCCAAATGAGGTCCAATAAAGCCATCGTCTTGAAGCATAACACTAACGCCTTCTCCATCAAGTTCTTTGTTTAATCCCGTGAATGACTTGGTTAAACCACCAATTCGTGCAGCATTTCTTGCTTTATAGTTTTCAGGGTGTCCTAATTCATCAATAGGCTCAATAAATAAAACGGAATTCAGTTGAGCCAATTCATTAAGGTTAGACTTTGGAATCTCGATTCGATAACTCATTGCTGAAGCGCTGTAACGCAACACCTTGGCACCAACCGAATTTAGACCACTTAGAATTGCATCATTGCTCAGTTTAGAGAACACCACAGTATTGACTCTAACCGATTCACCAAAAACGATATGCTCAGGTAAACTAGAAAAGTCAGAGATTGAAGGTTCGAACTTCATTTTTGCTGGAATTGAGGACAATCCTATAATTCCAAATATCGACAATTCGCTTTGATCTATCGTCTTATTTATGGTCACATAGTAGGTATTACTTCCAATGTAATCTCCAACAAAAAAACCTAGACTTTCCAATTCAGCACTTTGGTCCCTATTGATGAAGTTGCTTGTAGCTGCTACCCCGGTAAAAGGGTTCAATTCAGAAATGTTGTTTAAAATTTTATTCGATATGCTGTTTTCAACTTCCAATGTTCCGCTCAACAACTTAAGTTGAGTTGCTTCATTTTGAGCAATTGCAGTTGAAGAGATTACAAGAGAAACGAGTATTACTAATGACTTGTACATAATTAATTTTTGAAGCGCTGAAATTACAGATAATAACAACATATGAGTTACACTTCACTAACGTTTCAAAATACAAAAGGGTTGATTTCAACACAACTTCAGATAATTGATCCAATTTCAAGTAAATTTTCAAGGTTTTTACCATTTGAAAAGCGAGTTATTAAAACAGAGCAGAAAGAATAATTAACTTCGCCCCTTCATTTTTTAGTAACAAACATTATTATGACTTTAAGAAAACTTGCAATTGTGGCCTTAGGAGCTGCAACACTCACTTCTTGTAATGAAGGAAACGACTCTTTAGATGGGGCGGTTTTAACTACTAACTGGGATAGCTTAAGCTACAGTATTGGAATTAGTGTAGGAAATGGATTAAAAGGACAAAAACTAAACGAGGTTTCACCAAATGTCATTGCGCAAGGAATTAACGATGTTTTAGATAGTACTGCTCTTATTGGTGACGAGCAAGCAAACGCCATAATAGGTGCTTTTATGGATAAACAAAGAAACGAACAAGGTGCAGCTGCAGCTTCAGTTGGAAATGGTTTTTTAGAAGAAAACGCTAAAAATCCTGATGTAGTTGTTACTGGTTCTGGTCTTCAATATATCGTTATTCAAGAAGGAACTGGAGAAAAACCAGCAGCTACGGATAAAGTAAAAGTGCATTACCATGGAACTTTAGTGAATGGCAATGTATTTGATAGTTCAGTAGATCGAGGAGAGCCTATTGAATTTCCAGTAAATGGAGTTATTCCAGGTTGGGTTGAGGGCTTACAATTAATGTCAGTTGGATCAAAATACAAGTTTTTCATTCCTTCAGAATTAGCATACGGCGAAAGAGGTGCAGGTCAAATGATCGGTCCTGGCGAAACGCTAATTTTTGAAGTTGAGTTGCTTGGTATAACTAAAGGTGAATAATTATGAAAATTAAAATAATAATATTAGCAATATTCTTAGGATTATTTTCGAGCTCGTTTGCTGATGCTAAGAAGAAGAAAAAAGATAAAAAAGGAAAGAAAACCGAAACGAAAAAAATGGAATTAAAAAACGAATTGGATTCATTATCCTATGCATTAGGAGTGAGTATAGCAAATAATCTAAAGTCTCAAGGTGTTGACGATCTTAATTCAGCTGCAATGTCTGCAGCTGTAAAAGATGTGTATTCTGGAAACGATACTTTGATGAAAGCTGATGATGCAAATCAGTTTATCAATACTTATTTTGCTGGTGCAGCGGAAAGAAAGTCAAAAGAAGCTCAAGTTGAAGGGAAAAAGTTCCTTGACGAAAACGCGAAAAAAGAAGGTGTTGTTGTACTTCCAAGTGGTTTACAATACAAAGTGATGAAAATGGGTGATGGACCTAAACCGGGTAAGGATGACAAGGTTACTACTCACTATCATGGAATGCTTATCGACGGGTCTGTTTTCGACAGCTCTGTAGATCGTGGAGAACCTGCTACTTTCCCAGTTGGTGGAGTTATTCCAGGTTGGGTTGAAGCTCTTCAATTAATGCCAGTTGGTTCTAAGTGGAAATTATTTGTTCCTTCAGACTTAGCTTATGGCGATAGGGGTGCTGGTCCGAAAATTGGCCCAGGTGCAACTTTAATTTTTGAAGTAGAATTATTGAGCATAGCTAAATAATTCCCGAAAACATATAAATTTAAAAAGGCGCGTATAGCGCCTTTTTTTATACTCCAAGCTTCTTAAATGCAGAAGGGATTTCTTCAATAATATCACCAGCTTTCATGGCTTCTTCTCCAAATTTCTCAGCAGCTATATCGCCAGCTAAACCATGCAGATAAACACCAAGTATTGCGGCATACATTGGATGATATCTTCGCGCCAACAAACCTGTAATTAACCCCGAGAGCACATCCCCGCTTCCAGCAGTTGCCATACCTGGGTTACCGGTAGAATTAAAATATACTCTTCCGTCAGGAAGTGATATTTGAGAATTTGGACCTTTTAAAATCACTATACACTGAAACTTTTTCGAAAATTCAATTTGTGCTTGCAGCCTATCAAAGGAATTGTCTGAATTCAAAATCAACCGTTTGAATTCTCCAACATGTGGAGTGAAAATTGAATTCGCAGGAATAAAACCTAACCACGTTTTATTATTAGATAAAATATTAAGCGCATCTGCATCAAACAAAATGGGTACTTGTGCATTCTGAATTAAGGTCTTTAAAAAATTTGCAGTTGATTTACTTACACCAATCCCTGGTCCAATTCCTATAGAGTTGTAACTATCAATGGGTGGGACGTCGGCCAAATCTTCTTCGCCAAGCAATAAAGTCATAGCCTCAGGACATCGCACTTGCATTGGCACTAATAACGAGTTTGGAATGCCCATGGTTAGTAATCCTAAACCCGAACGCATTGCTGCTAATGCAGAAAGAATCGCAGCGCCGCCTTTGGTTTTGGTGCCTGCGAATAATACAGCATGTCCATAACTACCCTTGTGGCTATACTTTTCCCTTACCTGTACAATTTCCGTAATTTGTTGTGGCTCTAGGTAATGGTATGACGACTCAGCCTTTTCAAGAAATCCTGCGCTCAAACCTATATCTAATAAATTCCAATTGCCCACTCGAAGCCTATTTTCCTCAGCAAAAAAACTGAGTGGCGGAGTTTGAAAAGTTAAGGAAATATTGGCATGAATAGATACTTGCTTTTTGTTGTTTATGTCATCAATGAAAAGGCCCGAAGGAACATCAATTGAAATAACAAAAACATTTGATGCGTTTATTGCCTCAACCAATTGCTTCAGTTGTCCTTCTAGTGGTTTGCTTAACCCTGAGCCTAATAGGGCATCAATTATAATACAATCATCTTTTACGTCAATACTATCGGCTAACGTGTACTCTTTTATTTCAATCGGAAGCTTTCTAAGTCGTTCAAGATTAATTTTAAAATCGTCTGTCACAGTTTCTGAAAACCGAATTACAGAAACCGTTACTCTAAAGTTTGCGTTCGACAATAATCTCGCTATGGTAAGTCCATCTCCGCCGTTATTACCCGTTCCGCAAAAAACCTGAAATTCTGATTCGGCAGTACAATTCTGTATAATCCAACCTACACACGCCGTTGAAGCACGCTCCATTAAATCAACAGAACTGATCGATTCATTCTGGATAGTTACGGCATCCGCTTCTCTTCTTTGATGCGCACTAAGAATTTTCATTCAAAATCTTTTCGTGAATCTCCACAGCTTGTTTAATCAGCGAGCTTTTTTCATCGTTGAGGACTATATAGTCTGAAAGAAATCTTTTTTTATCTTCAGGCCATTGATTGCTTATTCTTGACTCTACTTCAACCCTGCTAGCGCTATCTCTTTTCATAACTCGTTCAATTCGAGTTTCAAGAGGAGAACAAACTAAAATGATTTTATCGCAACCAACATAACTACCACTCTCAAAAAGTATTGCTGCTTCTTTAATCAAATACTCAGCTTGCTCATTTTCCTTTTTCCAATTTGCAAAATCTTCGGCAACAGCAGGGTGAATAACCGCATTTAATCTTTCAAGCTTTTCTTTATTTCCAAAGGATGCTTTCGCAATTAGTTTTCGATTTACAACCCCGTTAACAATACTATTGGCACCAAAAATGACTTTTACCTTATCCTGAACCTCCTTATCAGTGCCAAGTATTCTTTTGGCTCGATCATCTGCACTGTAAATTGGAATATCTAAAATAGAAAACAGTTGAGCAACTGTTGTTTTTCCAGATCCAATACCGCCCGTAAGACCAACCAACATTGCGCTTAGTTTTTTAAAATGTACTCCACTCGATGCGGGCTGTAATCTAGAACTTCTGCCCCCTTTGGTGATTTGACATTTTTAACCGTTAAGTATTTTTTTGATTGGTCAAAATCCGTTGTTTCAACAACGAATGAAAACTGACTAGCCTCTAATTTATCAAAATCAGACAATCCAATTTTCACTCTTACTTTTACAGCGTTTGGAAAAAGCTTAATGTTATTTTCAGTGCTATCCGATATAATATCGATGGGTACTACTAATTCCTTTTCAGTAGCTTTATCGACATGAATCATTAATCTAACGTGTTTTGTATCTGAACTGAAATTCATAGCAAAATCAAGATCTACATCTTTAGAAACAGATTTATCCAAATCTTCCAGCTTAAGCAATTGAGTGGAAATAAAGTCTAATTTATTTAGCAAAGAGGTCGGTCCAGATAGAAGAATTTGTTTTGGACTTACGGTTATAGAATCCTTCAAATATGATTGCCCACTAATGGTGTAGTTAACATTTGGGCGAACATTTACAATCTTCTCAGTAATATAATCTGTACAAATTCTAAGTGAGTCAATATTAATGTTCTCAATTTTAATGTCCGAAGGGATTTCAGTGTTTGCTAGTTTCTCCAATCTAAGCTTAGGTATTATACTCAAATCTCCTCCTTGTCTAAATTTTTTAATCCCAGAGGAGTAATCCACCGATAAAGAGTCTAAACTTCCAAACAAATAAAAAGAAAGCAGCTTAAAACCAAAACCATTTACCTTAACCGTTAGAAATCGAGGTAATTCATTTACAACTACCTGCTCGGCAGGTACATTTTCATACCGTAATGGGAAGTTTAATTCTGTCGAGTAATCCTTAGTAAATGCATTTAACAGCCAGAAAACTGTTGTTAAACACAAACAAATAAGAAATACTGAGAGGTTCTTACCTAATCGAATCCCAAATACCATTTGAGATTTTTCGTCAGAATGTAGGTCTACCTCATCCACACATTACTTGTTTTTTTCTATTTCAGCTACCGCTTCAGCAGTATTTCCCGCTGAAAAATCTAATGAAATCGCTGATTTTTCAATGCGCATTTTTGCTCCACCATCAGTTTCTAGCATAATAGTAGCTTCATTAATATCTTTAATCTTACCATGAATTCCTCCTATGGTTACCACCTTATCTCCTTTTGCCAAAGACTTCCGAAACTCTTTTTGCTTCTTAGACTTTTTTTGTTGGGGTCTAATTATGAAGAAGTAAAAAACAAGCGCTAGAGCACCAAAAAAAACCATATTCATGGCTCCACCACCTGAACTTTGTAATAATATCATATTTATAAACTATTTAGATTCTTCAATACTCATTGTAGGTTGGCCTGGTTCAACATTCTCATCTGTACCAGAAGCCTCGTCCATTTCTTCTACCGCTGGCTTAATAATGTTCCCTGTAAGCGCAACAACAGTTGTACTAGGCTGAGTATTAGCTATAACCGATACTTTTTTATGCTGCTTACCATTTTTTCCTTCGCTATTAAACACTACGCGTATTTCTGCAGACTCTCCTGGTGCAATTGGTTTTCTAGGCCAATCTGGGACAGTACAACCACAACTTCCTTTAGCAGAGCTTATCACTAAATCTGATTCACCAACATTGGTGAATTTATAGGTAAACTTTACTTTTTCACCCTGAGTAATTTCACCAAAATCATACAATTCATTTTCAAATTTGATTTCGGTTAAATTTTCAACTATATCAGTTGTTACTTCTTTTTCTTCCTCAGCGCAAGCAACTAATAAAAATAGTGAGCTTATAAATGCAAAGTATTTCATCGTATTCTATTCGTTTTATTTACAGTGGCAAATTTAGTAAAAGCCATGAGGCCTATCTCATATTATTTCCTATTAAAAAGTTCTTTAGTTCTTTTTAATAATCCATCAGATTGATAGTGATAGTAGTTTTCCGTTGTTGCGCCAAAACTGGAATAAAACCTAGCTGTGCCAGGGTTTTCAGAACCTTCAAAGTCCAATATTTTATCACTATTTGAAAAATTTCGTATTAATTCTGAAATTAAAAAAGGCATAGCACCTATTTCTTTTCCTTTTTCCCCCAAGGCAGTAAAGATCAGCGTAACTCTTTTTTTGCTAATTAAAATCAAAGCAAAAGCTATATGCTCTTTTTCAAGCATAACACTGTACAGTTCGGAAAAATCATTTTTTGATATTGACACCAAATCCTTAAACCAAGACTTATTTAACCCAAAGTCCTTTTGCAATTGGAACAATTTAACCGCTTCATCGATTAAATTATTTGGCACCTTATTGAACTTAGCATCGAAATTTTCAGCTTTTTTTATCCCTCTTTTGGTATTGGTTTTAAATTCCTTTTTTAGGGTTTCAAACGTTTTATTCAAAGGGAGTATCAGGTTTGTTTTTTCAATACTTGAAAAACTTGAAATAAGCTGCTTTTCAAAAACTATATCGAGATAACTAACCGGTTTTAATATAAGTTCCTCTAGTTCCATTAACTGAGGAATAGTTGGAAAAACAGTAAAAACATTAAGGCGTTGCACGTGATTAATTTGCCCCAAATACTTCACGCCAAGCTTCGATTTAATAATAACTGGCAAAATCGCCTCATAATTACCGAATACCAAACCGCTCCAGTTTTTCGAAACTATATCTAGGTAAAAGGAATAGCCATATATATGTTCATTCGAAGCATTGATTACCGTATTGTTCCATTTTTGATCATCTATCTCTGATCGACTTAACAATGTCCAGCTACTCATATCTCCTCTAATGATTCCAGCAAATTTGGAAGCAGATTCTGCCACCCCTGCCATGGTTCCATTTCACTTAAAGAGTCAGAATGCCATACGAAACAGAACTCACCATTTACCTTCTTAACCTCTTTAGCTAACTTCATAGCTTCATCAATAACAGTTTCTGGTTCGGATGGAAAGTAATATTTGAAGGTGGCTTCCATAAAACAAAATGGATGAATCCTTAAATTGGTTTCTATTTCTAACTCTAGGTCATAGAAATAATAGGGTGTGCAAATGGACGCTCTAAACCCAGAATGATCTGGATATCCCATAGAGAAATCATCAGTAATTTCTAAATCCATTAAATTTCTGTAGGTTTCGGGCAAGTGTAATTTCAAAAAATGTTGGCGACTATAAACTACAGGATAATGCAGAACCTTAGAAAGTCGATTGCGTTCAGTGGCCAGTTTATCTATATCATCATTTGATGCGAAGCTAGGATGCAAGCCCACCTTTGAGTAGTCGTTTACGTGCTTTATAACCGATTGGAATTTTCTGGAAGTTATTGAAACGCTTTTATCATTTTTATCGTAATCACCTACTAAAAAAAAGTAAACGAACTGCGTGTGAAATTTCTTTTGAATAGAAATCAACCTATCAAAAACATCAAAAGGGTCCCTTTTATTGCCAATTAAAGTAGCTGAACGATTTTTTAAATTACTAAAATCCCTTTGAATTAAATCCTTGGCTACACCAGCTATAGTGCGCACTAATCCTTTTTCTTTGTAAGCGAACGCACTATCGACATCGATAGTTGGAGTAATTCTAAATTCCAATTTCTGAAATTCTAATGTCGGAAACTTCGACATCAATAACTCCTTTAAATCTTGAGCCCAACTATTTATAACTGGTTGCCCAAGAAAATTTGCATTAAACGCAAGACTATACTTTGCTGAAAATCGTCCATGCTTATCCTTAACATGGGGTAAATACTCTTCGTAGCGCGTAGACAAATAAAACGCTGCCGAAAACAAATCAAAGGGAAATGGAGAATCATTGACTTTAAAAATACCAATTCCAGAATTGGTTTTAAATACGGGGACATCGAATTGCTCGATACCCTTTTCAAATAGCAATCCATGCGGGACAAAGTTCAATTCATCGCTTGTTGGTTGATAGGCATAAGAGATTTTTGGCCCCTCCAGGTCTTGAAATTCAGATTTAACAGCGGTAAAGCTGACAGATAACCCCAAAATATCACGCAAAATCAATTGAAATGCATACTTCACACGTGGTGAAAGTTGTTGCGAGTAAATCAGTATATCTGAATTCATTACTGGCTAAAGTAAGCTTTCGTCGGCAAAACTGAAATAAGAGTTTTCAGCAATAATAATATGGTCTAACACTGGTATGTCTAATACAGTTCCAGACTCCCTTAGTTTTTTAGTCAAATTTATATCAGCTTGGCTTGGTTTTAGATTTCCGGAAGGGTGATTATGTGCTAAAATAATTGCACTAGCAAGATTGTCAATAGCAGATTTAAATATTACCCGTGTATCTGCAACGGTGCCACTAATGCCTCCTGAACTTATTTTAGATTTCTTAATGACTCTATTGGCACGATTCAACAATATAATCCAAAACTCCTCCGTATTCAAGTCACTTAGTTCGGCATGGAGAATTTCGAAGGCATCATTACTTGAAGAAATTTTCTTTTTGACTGTATTCTCTTGTGACCTGCGCCTTCTGCCAATTTCGAGTGCAGCAGCAATAGAGATTGCTTTTGCCTCACCAATACCTTTAAACGTTTGTAGTTCTGACAAGTTGTATTTTCCTAATTCCAACAAATTATTGGATGCTGTAGATAAAATTCGTTTTGAAAGTTCAACTGCGCTTTCATTTCTGCTTCCAGAGCCAATGATGATAGCAAGTAATTCCGCGTCACTAAGTGCCGCTCTTCCTTTCAAAAGAAATTTTTCTCGAGGTCTATCGTCTTCTGCCCAGCTTTTTATAGAAGTCTTGGATGATTCCATGAGATTAAATTACAAAAAAAGCCCTTCACGAAGATTCGAGAAGGGCTTTAAATTAAATCTGTAAAGAAAATATTATTTTTTTTCTTCCATCATTTCTTCTGCAGCTTCTTCCACTTTTTCGGCTCCTTCTTCTGCAGCATCAACAACCTCTTCTCCTGCTTCCTCCATTGAATCAACAGCGACTGAAGCTTCGTCAGAAACTGCTTCCATCATATCTTCAGCCTCATCAGTCACTTCTTCTGTCGCTTCTTGAGCTTCTTCTTTTACTTCTTTATTTCCTCCTTCAGCACAAGCAATAAACATTGCTGCTGACATAAAAATTATTAATACCTTTTTCATAATTGTTTTTTTTGTTTATTCAAAAATAGTGTGTTTAACCTATCTGATTATCAATTTACAAGAAGTTATATACAATTGTATCTTAATTAAACTAGTTTTTCTTTTTAATTTTCTCAACATCTTCTTTAACTTCTTTTTTAATACCTTCAACATCTTCCTTAATATCTCGCTCCATTTCTGATTCGGTTTCTTTAAGATCCTCTGGTAGCGTTTTTACTCCTTCTTTAACATCCGAGCCTAACTCTCTAGTTCCTTCCGGAATATCCTTAATTGTTTCCAAATCATTTTCAATTTGCTTTAACTCTTCTTTCACTTCGCTCTTTCGATCTTTCGACTTACTTGAATCACAAGATGACATAGAAACTAAAACAGCAACAACAACTAATAAAATTCTCATAATTATTTTTTTTTCAAAATTAAACACTTTAGGCAAAAAAAAAGCCTTCCCGGTATTCGAGAAGGCTCAATTATTTTATAGAATTTACAACTATAAAGCTGCAACTTGCTTTGAAAGTTTTGATTTTAAGTTTGCAGCTTTATTAGAATGAATAATATTCTTTTTAGCCAACTTATCTATCATAGAGAATACCTTGGGTAAAGAAGCAGTCGCTGCTTTTTTATCTGTTTCTGCTCTTAAATCGCGAATAGCGTTACGAGTTGTTTTAAAAACATAACGATTTAGCTCTCTACGAACTTTAATCTGTCTTATTCTTTTTAATGCTGACTTATGATTTGCCATACTATTTTTTATTTAAAAAAATTGTAGCCCATAGGAGAATCGAACTCCTGTTACCAGGATGAAAACCTGGCGTCCTAACCACTAGACGAATGGGCCATTTGTGACTCAAACTTATTTAGTTTGAATGTTCAAAAACCTGCTTTTTTAAAAGCGTGTGCAAAAGTAACTATCATTTTAAAAACACAAAACATATTTCTTCTTTTTTTCAAATTATATATGCATATTAATTAACATATATCACAAACCAGAATGAACACATGTATTAAATTTGCAATATGAAACTAATGTTACTGTCTATAGGCTTACTAGGTCTTGCGTTTGCAGGAATTGCAATTAAAATCCTTGTTAAGAAAGAGGGTAAATTCGCTGGTACTTGCGCATCAAATAATCCCATTCTAAATGAGGATGGCCAGCCTTGTAGTTTTTGCGGTGCACTTCCTGATCAGCAATGTGAGAAAGAGGGTTAATTCGATAGAATTTCCAGTTTCTCTTTTAATCCCTTAGAATAATAATAAAGGTATTCATCATTTGGACCGGTGAAGATAAAAAAGGCTTTAAGGTCCTTTCCTTTGTCTGAACTCAAAAATTGTTTACTTCCTTCTAGACCCATTACCATGAAGGCAGTCGCATAGGCATCTGCTGACGTACAATTTGAAGAAATTACGGTGGCACTCAAAATGGAATTAATTGCAGGGTAGCCCGTGTTTGGGTTTATAGTATGGTGAACTTTTCTACCATCAATAAGTGCAAATTTTCTGTAATTCCCAGAAGTTGCAATGGCCTCGTTTTTCAATTCCAATTTTGCTTGTAATGTTCTAGCATCCATATTTTCTTCGGGTTTATCTATTCCAGCTAACCAACTTTTACCTGTCGGGTGCGCCCCACTCGCATACATTTCACCACCAATTTCGACTAGAAAATTTGTTATTCCTGATGCACTCAAAAATTCAGCTACTACATCAACACTATATCCCTGTGCAATGGCATTAAAATCAAGTTGCAATCCAGGTTTACTTTGAAGCAATAAAAGATTGCCTTTTGCAGAACTTGATATTCGATTTTCAATAGTAATTTTGGCTGTATGATCTTTGAGCACGATCGCATTCATATCTAGTAATAGTTTTATTTCTAATACTCTAGCGCTATCAATATTCAAGGTTTTAGTGCTTTTCGATCCTAATCCGTAATAATCAATTAATGGTTTAACTAAAGGGTTAAAGGCTCCATTCGTAGCCTCATATATCAACCAAGAAGTGGTTAGATTCGTTTCAAAAAACTCATCGAGTAGAATAGAATCTTCTCCAGCATTAAATCTAGATAACAAACTTTCCTTATTCCAATTAGACAAAGAATAATCTATAGCTGTAAGAATTGAATCAATGTCTTCCTTGGCAATTGAACTATCAGAATAGTAAACAATTGAGTAGGTCGTTCCTTGCGCAGTGCCCTTTATAGTTCTTTTCTGAAACTCAGGTTGATTGGATAAGTTATCTACACTTTCACATGCAAAAAACAAACTTGATAATACTAAAAAGAATAAAACCCTTGCCATAAATTTAGATTTCACGATCAAAACAATTCTTATTAAATAGGTGTTTCAAACAAAAAAGCCCCTTCCGAATTCGGAAGGGGCTTTAAATATCTTATCCTCCAAAGTCATCGAAGGCAACGTTTTCAGGAGGCACACCCCAATCATCGCACATCTTTAAAACGGCCTGATTCATCATTGGTGGTCCGCAGAAATAAAATTCTATTTCCTCTGGAGCATCGTGTTTTGATAAATAATTATCAATTACTGATTGATGCACAAAACCAACAAATCCGTCTCCTTCATCTTCCATATTTTCTTTAACCTTCCAATTGTCCTCTTCCAAGGGTTCAGAAAGTACTAAATGAAATTTGAAATTAGGAAAATCTTTTTCTAAAGCGTAGAAATGATCTAGATAGAACAGTTCTCGTTTTGAGCGACCACCATACCAATAGGACACTTTGCGTCCAGTTTTAATTGTTCGGAACAACTCATAAAGATGAGAACGCATTGGAGCCATACCTGCACCACCACCTATATAAAGCATTTCAGAATCGTTGTGCTTGATAAAGAACTCACCATAAGGTCCAGATACGGTTACTTTGTCTCCAACTTTTCGTGAGAAAATATAAGAAGATGCAACTCCTGGATTTACATCCATCCAACCGTTCTTCTCTCTGTCCCAAGGTGGTGTAGCTATACGAACATTTAACATTATTCTTCTGCCCTCTGCTGGGTAAGAAGCCATTGAGTACGCTCGTTCTACCACCTCATCATTTTTCATTGTAAGAGGCCACAGATTAAAGTTGTCCCATTCCTTTTGAAATTTATCAGGCTCTCCGGGATGCTCTTCCGGGTGAGCTTCAATATCAATATCAGAAAAAGGAACCACCGTTTTTGGGATTTCAATTTGGATATATCCACCCGCTTTGTAATCCATATCTTCGGGTAGCTCAACTATGAATTCCTTTATGAAAGAGGCTACATTGTAATTAGTAACAACGGTCGCTTCCCATTTTTTTATTCCAAAAATTTCTTCTGGAATAGAAATCTCCATATTTTCCTTAACTTTTACTTGACAGCCAAGTCGATAATCTTCTGCTATTTCTTTTCTTGAAAAATTCGGTTCCTCTGTTGGTAATATTGAACCTCCACCACTGTGCACCTGACAAGTACATTGTATACAAGTTCCTCCACCACCACAAGCCGATGGTAAGAATATTCCAGCATTTCCAAGTGTGGACAATAACGTGCCACCACCTTCTACTTCGATTTCTTTTTCGCCATTAATCTTTATCATTACTGGCCCAGATGAAGATAACTTAGCTTTTGCAAACAAAAGCAACGACACCAATAGAAGAGTAACTATTAAGAAAACAACTATGGCTGCTGTAAGCGTGATTCCCATTTTATAATTTTTATAGTTGTGTAATTATAATTCGATTCCCATAAAACTCATGAAAGCAATTCCCATAAGTCCTGTAATAATAAATGTAATTCCCAAACCTCTCAAAGGAGCTGGCACATGAGAATACTTAATTTTTTCTCTAATTGCAGCAATGGCAACAATCGCTAGAAACCAACCAACACCTGACCCCAAGCCAAATGCCGTAGCTTCACTAATTGTTGCATATTGTCGCTCCTGCATAAATAACGCACCACCTAGTATTGAACAGTTTACTGCTATAAGTGGCAAGAAAATCCCCAAAGCACCGTAAAGAGCTGGTGCAAATTTTTCTACTATCATTTCAACTAATTGCACCATGGATGCGATTACCGCGATGAACATTATAAATGATAGGAAACTTAGATCAACAGTTGCATATTCACTGCCTAACCAAGAAAGTGCTCCTTCTTTCAATACGTAATTCTCCAACAAATAATTAATTGGAACGGTAATACCTAAAACGAAGATTACAGCTGCACCGAGTCCTACACCTGTTTTTACTGTTTTTGATACCGCTAAGTATGAACACATACCAAGAAAGTAGGCAAATATCATATTGTCTATGAAAATGCCTTTTACGAATATATTTACTAATTCAGTCATGGTTTTTTTTCTAAGTTGAAATTAGTGTGATTCGATTAATGCAGTGTTCTTAGAACGCTGAATCCAAATAATAATTCCTACGATAATAAGAGCCATTGGAGGAAGAATAACAAAGTTGTTGTTCATGTATCCAAAAGAATAAACAACATCTGGTATAATCTGAATACCAAATAATTTTCCTGCACCAAATATTTCTCGAACAACAGCAACAACTATTAGCACCCAGCCGTAACCAATTGCGTTTCCAAAACCGTCTAATAATGAAGGCCAAGGCTTGTTTGCTAAAGCAAACGCTTCAAGACGCCCCATGATAATGCAATTTGTAATGATAAGCCCAACAAATACACTTAATTGCTTACTTACATCATACACAAATGCTTTTAAAACTTGATCAACTAAAATTACCAATGCAGCCACTATTACCAACTGCACAATAATTCTAATTCGATCTGGTATTCCATTTCTCAGTAACGATACTATTACATTACCTGCCATCATGACAAACATTACTGATATAGTCATTACTACAGCATTTTTTACCTGGGTAGTAATTGCCAAAGCCGAACAAATTCCCAATACTTGAATAGTGATTGGGTTTTGATCGTTTAATGGATCTATTAAAAGCTGTCTATTTTTCTTTGAAAATAGAGGCTCTTTTTCTTCAACTGCAACTGCTTCAGCCATAATTAAGAATTTGTTTTTTGAAAATAAGGTTGATAAACCCCAAATGTTCTTATTATCATTTCTTCAACACCTTTAGAGGTTATGGTTCCACCCGTAATACCATCGACGCCGTAATCCGTAGCTTCTCCTCCTCCACTTTTGAAAACTTCAATGGCCACTTCACCATCTTTATAAATATTATCACCAGAGAACTGACCTTCAAAAGAAGTCTGATTGATTTCAGCGCCTAATCCAGGGGTCTCTGTCTTATGATCGAAGTTAGCACCAAAAATCGTGTTTAAATCTGACTCTAAAGAAACGAAACCCCAAATTGGACCCCAAAGTCCAGTGCCCACCATAGGGACTACATAGATTTTTTCGCCTTCTTTTTCACATACAAACATTGGATATAACATATCGTCTTCCGCTATAGCTTTTGCCTTAAGTTCTTTGTATTGTTTCTTTACGTCAACATTAAAAGCCATTTCCCCTTCAACAACTTCACCACGCTGGTTAATTACTACTTGCTCCACGACATATTTATCAAACAAGTCAGATGCTTGATCTCTGTCTGTAACAATGTTTATTGAAGAAAGAATGTTTTGCATTTTCTCTAATTTCACATTCTTGTCCTGAAATGGTTTTAGACCCATTGCCGCGAATGCCAATAAAGCACCCACAACAACAACCATTACTATGGCAAAACCAAATGTATATCCGCTACTATTTTTATTTATTCCCATATCTAAACCTTTATGCTATTGCTTGCGCACGCTTAAGACGTTTACTAATATTTCCTTGAACTACGTAATGATCAATCAATGGCGCCATGACATTCATAAATAATATCGCCATCATTATTCCTTCTGGATATGCTGGGTTAAACACTCTAATCATAATCCCGAGTAAACCACAGAAAAAACCATAAACCCACTTACCAGTATTTGTTTGAGCGGCACTAACTGGATCTGTCGCCATAAATACCATTCCAAAGAAAAAGCCTCCCAACATTAGCTGATGGTGCGCAGGTATTTCCATATAACTATTTGCTCCCCACATATTGAATAGGTAGCCCATTACGTAACCACCAATGAGCATAGAAAGCATTATTCTCCAGCTACCAATTCCAGAAGCAATTAGAATAACGGCTCCGATTAAACAAGCTATCACTGAAGTTTCACCAACAGAGCCTGGTATAATTCCAATAATAGCGTCCAAATAAGGAGGTATTCCTGCAACTCCTTGCTCTACCGCATTTCCTAAAGCAGTTGCTCCTGTGTACCCATCAACAGTTTGCATACCATCAGTAGAAATCCAAACCGAGTTACCAGACATTTTCGTAGGATAAGCAAAGAATAAGAATGCTCTAGCTGTTAAAGCAGGGTTCAAAATATTCATTCCCGTTCCTCCAAAAACTTCCTTTCCAAAAACCACTGCAAAAGCGGTAGCTGCAGCAACCATCCATAGCGGAACCTCTACAGGCATAATTAACGGAATTAACATTCCAGAAACTAAGAATCCCTCTTGAATTGAATGTCCGTTTTTTATACAAAATAGAAACTCAATCCCTAAACCAACGCCATAAGAAACGATAACTAGTGGAAGCACTCTGATAGCTCCATAAATCACCATATCAATAAACTCGGCAGATTCTCCAATTGCAAGAAAATGCTGATAACCTACATTGTACATTCCAAATAATAGACAAGGAACAAGAGCAAGGATTACTGTAACCATCGTTCTTTTTAAATCAATTCCGTCTCTAATATGAGCGCCCTTTGAGGTAGCATGACCAGGCACAAATAAAAATGTTTCTAGCCCATCAAAAACAGGCCAATACTTCTCAAGCTTTCCACCCTTGTCAAAGTTTGGTTTAACGCTCTCAACTATATTTTTTATAAACTCCATAATATAATACTTGCAATTAGCTCAACTCTTTTATAATTAAATCAAGACCATTTCTTACAATCTCTTGAGAGTTTATTTTCGAAGTGCAACCAAATTCGCACAAAGCAAAATCCTCAGGTGCAACTTCATAAATTCCCAAATTTTCCATTTGCTCAATATCGTTAATTATGATTGATTTTAGCAATTGAACTGGATATATATCAAATGGAAAAACCTTCTCATATTGGCCCGTCATAACGAAAGCTCTTTCTTCACCGTGGATTCCTGTACCCAAGTTGTACTTTTTATTAGGCATCGCCCAAGAAAAAAATGTTTTGGATAAAGAAAATTTATCAAAACCAGGTGCAACCCAACCAAAAAATTCTGCTTCATGATCTTCGCGAATCGCTGTTACTTGATGATGATAATATCCCAAATAACCTGCTGCCTCTATTTTATCCCCTGTTAAAACGTTACCAGAAATAAATCGTGCATTATCATTAATGTTTCCTTTTGATAAGCTTTCTACAGAACTACCTAAAACGACTGAATAATATTGAGGAGCTTTTACTTCCGCACCAGTCATTGCAAGTACACGTGAATTTTGAATTTTACCTGTATTCAAAAAGCTTCCTATTGCTGCTAAGTCTTGCACATTTATTGTCCATACTATTTCGCCTTTATTTAACGGTTCGATATGATGGATTTGAACGCCAACATTTCCTGCAGGATGTGGACCTGCTATTGAATGTATTGTACAATTATTTAACCCAGAAAAAACACCCTTATCTCCTCGTGTCACAATATTAACAGCTCCCTTGGTAAGTTTGGCTAACGCATCAATACCAGTTTGTAAATCTGTTGCTCTGTCTTTTAGAATAAAATTATAATTAGGAGCCAATGGTGAAGAATCGAAGGCAGAAATAAAAATTGCCTTAGGATCTTCGTTAGCATCAGCCATAACGTCGAACGGACGTTTCTTAATTAACGGCCACTGCCCCCCTCTCTGAAGAATCTCAATTATTCCAGCTTTATCAGCAGAATTAACGCCAGACACATCAAAGTTTTCAAATTTTGTTTCTTTATCGGCTAATAATCGGACTTCTAATATTCTACGTTTTGCTCCACGAACTACTTCGGCTACTTCCCCGGAAACCGGTGAAACAAACTTTGTGTTTTCGTTTGCTTTATCGTGAAACAATGGAGTTCCTGCTTTAACTTCATCGCCTTCTTTGACTTCTAATTTTGGAATTACTCCATGAAAATCAGTCGGCTTTAATGCTACCGTTGTTGAATCGATGGCACCAAGCTTTTCTTCAGCTTTGCCTACTAGATTGATATCAACACCTCTGCTAATCTTGACGTTTTTTGCCATCTATGTTTTATTTAATATAGATCGAAATTTCGCCGCAAAATTAAGGGATAAATCCCTTGTGTCATTTGAAACTTAATCAAGGTTAAATACAAGTACCTAAATTTAAGTGTCAACCCGATAATAAACTTTACAAAACACCTATTTTCAGGGGCTTACAATAGGACTTGAGTAATTAAATGTGCTTAATTTAGAATGATTCTAAATAATAGAGCGCCGATAAAAAAAAACCTGCTCATTTAAATGAACAGGGCTAAGATAAAAATATCTTTAAAGTGTTTTAAGCCAACACTTCCTTTACTTTATCCGCAGCCTCTTGAAGTACAATTGCTGATTCTACTTTCAAACCTGAATCATCAATAATCTTCTTAGCTTCTTCAGCGTTTGTACCCTGCAGTCTTACAATTATCGGAACCTCTATGTTTCCCATATTCTTGTATGCATCAACTACCCCTTGAGCAACTCTATCACAACGAACGATACCTCCAAAAATATTCACCAAAATAGCTTTAACATTCGGATCTTTCAAAATCATTTTAAAGGCCTTCTCAACTCGTTCAGCGTCAGCAGTGCCGCCTACATCTAAAAAGTTTGCCGGATTACCTCCAGATAGCTTTATAATGTCCATAGTTGCCATTGCTAAACCAGCACCATTAACCATGCAACCCACATTTCCATCGAGCTTTACGAAACTTAGTCCCGCCTCCATTGCTTCTACTTCTGTGGGATCTTCTTCATTCAAATCGCGCATTGCTGCATAATCTGGATGACGGTACAATGCGTTATCTTCAATATTTACTTTAGCATCTACTGCAATAATTTTATCATCAGAAGTCTTAAGTACTGGATTAATTTCGAACATTGCCGAATCAGAACCAACATATGCTGCATACAATTTCCCAATGAACTTTACCATTTCCTTAAACGCCTTTCCGCTCAATCCCAGGTTAAAAGCAATCCTTCTAGCTTGAAAGCCCTGAAGACCAACTCTTGGGTCAACTTCTTCCTTGAAAATACGATCTGGAGTCTTCTCCGCAACAGTTTCAATATCAACTCCGCCATCAGGAGAATACATTATTGTGTTTCTTCCAGATTCTCTATTCAAGAGAACAGACATATAAAACTCTGCCGTTTCTGATTCTCCCGGATAGTAAACATCCTCAGCAATTAACACTTGATTTACAAACTTTCCTTCTGGACCTGTTTGATGCGTTACCAAGGTCATTCCCAAAATCTCATTTGATATTGAACGCACTTCGTCTATGGATTTAGCCAACTTAACTCCTCCACCTTTTCCTCGTCCACCTGCATGAATTTGAGCTTTTATAACCCACCATCCTGTTCCGGTATCTTCAGTTAACTTTTTAGCTGCTTCAACTGCTTCGTCAGCAGTTTTAGCAACAATTCCTCTCTGAATCGCTACTCCGTAGCTATTCAAAATTGACTTTCCTTGAAATTCGTGAATGTTCATTTTTTGTCTTTGAAATTTGCAGCGACAAATGTAAAGCATTGGATTCACTCAATGATTAGGTGAAATGAGTTTTATAACAGTCTTTTTGAATTCACGAGCTCAATTTGTATTTCTTTTTAATTTTCTATATTTACTGAATTGAAAAATAGATGGTTATGAAAGTTTTCCAAAAAATCCTAGTCTGTATTTATCTTCTCTTTCCTTTTTTATTTGTTAACGCAACAGAAAAAACCGAAACGTTTCATATTATTGGACCAACTGGTGCAGTTTGCGTTGGTCAAAAAATAAAATTGGAGGCATCTGGACCAGCTAATGGCTTTGAATATTTTTGGTACCCAAGGAACAAAGTGGTCAGCCCTTTCTTAAAAGCAACGGATTATATTCCTGAAGAAACTACTCAGTTGTTTGTAGTTCGAATGTCAACCTCAAATTTATCTAACACAGACACTGCATATATTACAGTAAAGGTTAACGAAAAGGAAGTAGAAATTTATGGTCCTGGGTTCGTTTGTCTGGGCGCTTCTGCTAGTTTAGAAATCGCGCCTTATTTCAACAATCCTGTGTGGTCAACCAATGAGAATAAACATCAAATTGAAGTCACAAAACCTGGTATTTATTCTGTCAAAGCACATGACGGATGTGACTTAGTTAAAGGTAATCACTACGTGGATAGTAAGACAAATCCTTTAAGCAGAATTATGGCAAATCGCAATACCGATTTGTGTAATGGTGACCAAGTTGAATTACGCTCCTTTAGTGCAGTAAACCCCTCTTGGTCAAACGGCTCTGAATCTAGAAGCACAATTGTGAAAACAAGTGGTAACTATGTTTTGCGCAACACAAATGAATGTGGAATTGATAAAGCAGAGATATCAGTAAGGGTTCACCCCATTCAAGCTGATTTTATTCCTTCAGCTACTGAGCTGCTGGAAAGCGAAAACCTTGAACTATATAACCATAGTAAGCATGCCGTTCGTTATGAGTGGTATCAAGACGGTCACTTACTTTCAGAAGAAGAAAATACCGAAGTAAGGTTTCAAACTTCAGGCGCTTATTCAGTTGAGCTTCATGCTTTTAATGCTTATGGTTGTCGAGATATAATGGAATATCCAAGTATTGTAGTGGTAAGCAAAGAATCGTCTATATCAGCAAACAAAGAAGATATTATATTTCCGAACTCTTTTACTCCTAACGGTGATGGGAAAAACGATGTGTTTGAAATGTATACTGGCGATATCTACAATTTAAATGTGACTATCTATAACCGCTGGGGTCAGATAATATTTGAAGAACAGAACTCTAGTGAAGTAGTTTGGAATGGAACTGATATAGCCGGAAACAAACTAGAACAAGGTCAATATGTCGTTCATTATAGCTATGAAAATAAATTCGGAGAACCCATCACTAAAACCTCTTCAGTTAATCTACTGAGATAGATTTATACTCGAAGCACAAAGTGCTCTTTTTCTATATCCTTTCTAAAAAAAAGCAATCCTTTGTAAAACAGGTCAATACTAATTGATACTTCTTCCAAAGAAACAATTTCTTGCCATGCCTTTTCCATTCCACTACTCCAATGAATATCATCAATAATAACTACAGAGGAGGCATTCAATTTACTCTTTAACAAGGTAAAATACTTAATGGTTGCATCGTAAGTATGATTAGCATCTAAATAGACCAAATCGATAGGTAAGCTAATGCTTTCTAACAGTTGAGGAAGCGTTTTATCTATAGAGCCTTCAATACTATTAATGTTTTCCAACTGAAGCTTTTGCCAGCCTTTCTGTGCAATGGAAAGAATATCTGGGTTCCCCTCAAAAGTGTATACCTTGGTTGTGGGACGCACAGATGCTAAGTAAGCCGTTGATACTCCTAAACTAGTACCTAACTCTATAATCGTTTTCACTCCAAAATAATTTACCAACCCGAAAAGCCATTCTGACTGCACCTTAGTTGACAAAGCATTAGCAGCAATATCTTTTACTTTTCTATTTCCTGATTTTCTAGAACCAGCACCAAGGTCCTTTGTACGAATTTTGGTATTATCTTCTACAAGCGCATCTCTCCATTTTTCGATCTCTTTGAAAGCATAGTATGGTGATTGTTTGCGTAAAACGTTTTCAACCAAGTCAAATACAAAAGGAGAATGCACCCGATATCGCGTCTTAGATTTTTTAAGATACTGTAGATATTTAAAAAATAGCTGAATCGAGTTGTAGGGCATTTAACCAAATATAATTTTCAAAAAAGAAAACCCTTTTTCGATGCATCGAAACAAGGGTTTTTACAGAACTTTTATTAAACTTCAACTAGTCTTTTCCTAACATTTTAGCTGTGATTCCAGTGCTAGAAAACCCGCCATCATGCATTAAATTTTGCATTGTCACCATTTTCGTTAAATCTGAAAACATAGCGATACAATAATTAGCACAATCTTCCGCGCTTGCGTTGCCCAATGGAGACATTTTATCTGCAAAATCAATAAAGTCATCAAATCCTTTAACTCCCGAACCAGCAGTTGTCCTAGTTGGTGACTGACTAATGGTATTTACTCTAACATGTTTAGCTGAGCCATAGTGATAGCCAAAACTTCTAGCTATAGATTCTAACATTGCTTTTGCCTCAGCCATATCGCTATAATCGGGGAAGGTTCTTTGCGCAGCTATGTAAGTAAGGGCCAAAACAGAACTCCACTCATTCATTGCATCTAACTTCATCGTTGTTTGCATTACCTTATGAAAGGACAAAGCTGAGACATCGACTGTTTTTTGAAAAAAGTCGTAGTTCAAATCAGTATAAGGCTTACTTTTTCGAACATTAGGAGACATTCCAATTGAGTGTAAGACAAAATCTAGCTTTCCACCCAATTTATCCATTGAACCCTGCACAAGGTTTTCGAGATCTTCGACACTGGTAGCATCGGCTGGAATGATTTCCGAATTGCATTTAGCAGCCAAATCATTAATCTTACCCATACGCATGGCAATTGGTGCATTTGTTAGTGTAAATATTGCACCTTCTTCTGCTGCTCGCTCTGCTACTTTCCAAGCGATTGAATGTTCATCCAAAGCCCCGAAAATTATTCCTCTTTTCCCTTTTAAAATATCATTTGCCATAATTGCATTTTTTATTGCGCTTCAAATTTAGAAATCAATTAGTTATCTAGCAGAATTCTGGCATTTTCTTTAGCAACAGTACTTAACTTATCACCGCTTAGCATCTTAGCCAGTTCGATTACTCGATTATCCCCTTCGAGTAATTCAATTTTTGTCAATGTTTTTTCTGAGTTATGATCCTTGTACACCGAATAATGCGCATTTCCTTTTGCTGCTATTTGAGGCAAATGTGTAATAGCCAATACTTGAATTTTTTTAGAAATCAGCTTCATCAAATCTCCCATTTTATTAGCAACCTCACCACTAACACCTGTATCTATTTCATCAAAAACTATTGTAGGAAGATTAGTTTTATTAGAAACTATTGACTTTATTGCAAGCAGTATTCTAGACAACTCACCTCCACTAGCCGATTCATGAACTTTCTTTAAACCGACTCCTTTATTCGCTGTAAATCCAAATTCAATTATTTCATTTCCAAGTGGTTCTAATTCATTGGTCTTTATGAATTCTATTTTAAACTTAGCTTCAGGCATTCCGAGGTGCGTAAGATGATTTATTAATTCCTTTTCAAAGCTTGAGGCGCAATCCAACCGGAGTTGACTAAGTTCATTTCCTAGTTGTTCAAGAATAAGAAGTTCTCTATCTAGCTCCTTTTTGCGTTCTATGATCTTCTCATCTCCACCTTCTATTTGAGTTAGCTTTTCTTTAAGTTCATTTCTAATTGAAATCAATTCACTTTCAGTCTGAACTTGGTGTTTTTGCAGTAATTGATTAATCAAATTAACACGGTCTTGAACCATTGATAGCTGCTCAGGCTCAAGAGTTACTTCTGACTCTAATTGATTCACTTCGTCGGCTAAATCTTGAATCTCTAATTGAATACTTCCAATTCTCGCCGCGAGTGATTCTAGTTTAGAAGTGTAAGACGATATTGGCGCTACGGTTCTTTCTGCCTGAAACGATAGTTCTACAATACCATTATTATCATTTGACAGCAATTGACTCAAAGAAAAAAGTGTGGACTTAATTTCTTCAGCATGCTCAAGCTTTTTGAGCAACTCTTCTTTCTCCGTCAATTCTCCTGGAACAATGCTAGTTTCTTCACATTCATTATACAAAAACTCGAAATAGTCTTGCTCTTGCTTTTGCTTAAATAAATCCGACTCTAATTCTGCTAAAGCATCTTTAAGCATTTTTACTTTTTCAAATTGTTGCCTATATTCAGACACCTTGTCTAGATGACCTCCAAAAGCATCGACCAGGAAAGTTCGATAAGTTCTTTCTCCAAGTTTTAAATTTTCATGCTGTGCATGAACGTCAATAACATACCCGCCAACTTGACTCAATTGTTTCAATGTTGCTGGTGTGTCATTAATAAACGAGCGAGATTTGCCGTTTGGCAATAACTCCCTTCGAAGTATTAATGTTTCATTTATATCAAAATCATTGACTTTTAAAAAATGTTTTACGGACTTTGATCGCGTTGAAAACTCAGATTCTATAATACATTTTTTAGATGCATCGAAAAGTAAATCAGATTCTGCTCTTTTTCCTAAAACCAACGATAGCGCCCCTAGTATGATGGACTTTCCAGCTCCTGTCTGGCCAGTTACAATTGTAAATCCATTTTCAAGATCTATACTAATTTGATCAATTAGAGTAAAGTTAGAAATGTATAAACGATGCAACATTTCTACAATATTTTTTGATAGTTAATGGTGTTCGCTGGATCAACTTTATTAAGAAGGTCTATGATTTTATCTTTTTCAGCTCTAGGAGCATCTTGGTATAACTTAATAATCTCTTTACTCTTAGAATCAAAAAACACGCGCATATTAAATGAATTTGGAAAGTTTCGATGAACCTCTTCTAATTTTAAAAGTGCATTTGTTACAGCCGTTCTCCCTGCGGTGACATCCTTTGCCATTTGATCAAATCCATTTCTATGATATTCATAAGAACATACTCTCAGGTTCCTGAATCTGGGCGTAAGGTGGTTTTCCACCAACCAATACCTATTCCTGCGTTCACTACTTGACCAACCTTGACCACCGCTACTCTGAGCAGTTCCAGCAATTTGTTGAGCTTTCTGGAAATATTTAGTTCCCCCTTCAAGTTTATAGGTATCATAATCATAACCTATTACCATATATGTGTAATAAGCTAAAACCGAGGTTAAGTTACTCAGAAATGTCGACTCTGAGTATTCTAAGTTCGCAAAGCGGTCATAAGTAAATGAAAATTGCTCATCTTTAAAACTAAAAACAGTGCTATTGTATGCTGACGCGTATACAGGCCTTCTACTTTGAATTTGAATTGTACCGCTAAACGTATTCCCTCCTTCTATACTGGCAAGCTCAATAAGCACACTGAATTCAATTTTTTCGCTTTCTTGAAAAATGTCTCCGGTCCATTTTCTATTATTGATGAAATCATAAACCTGTTGTTTCATATCCTCGAACATGGTAACATCTACACCGTCAAGACGATTAAAGTTTATTGAAACCTCGCACTTAACTTCTTGAGCATGGCTACTTCCAAAGAAAAGGAAAATACTAAGAAATAAAATCAGCTTTTTCATTTAATAAATCTTCGGTGAAATTTACAATCTTTTCAGCTACTTCGACCTTTGACATTAACTCCAAATTCAAAATTTTATTATTGGCAGATAAAATTGAAACCTTATTGGTATCATGTCCAAATCCGGCTCCGGCATCTTCAAGGGAATTCAAAACTATCGCGTCAAAATTCTTCGACTCTAATTTCAAATTAGCGTTTTCAACCCCATTATTTGTTTCTAAAGCAAAGCCGATATTAATTTGATTTACTCCTTTAAGCTTTCCCAACTCTTTGGCTATATCTTGATTTTTGACAAGAATAAGTTCGAGCTCATCATCTGATTTTTTGAGTTTTTGATCAAAAACTTGCTTGGGGCGATAATCAGCAACTGCGGCTGCAAAAATGCTAACTGTTGAGTTTGAATAATTCTGTTTAGACACTTCCAACATTTCAGCAGCTGAAGTAACCTTATGAACTTGTATACCTATATCGGTAACTTGCTCAGAGGTCGGTCCCAAAACCAGCGTAACATTAGCTCCTTTGGCACTAAAGGCATTCGCTAGAGCAATACCCATTTTTCCGGAAGATCGATTTCCAATATACCGCACAGGGTCAATGTTTTCTTGAGTTGGCCCGGCTGTTATGAGCACATTTTTACCTTTCACTATTCCTTTTGGTTCAAAGAAGCTTTGAATTTCGTCAAAAAGTTCTTCGGGTTCTTGCATCCTTCCTTTTCCAACCAAACCAGACGCTAATTCCCCTTCTGCTGAATCAAGAACACGAACTCCTTTTTCTTCTAATTCAAAGAAGTTTTGAACGGTTGCTTTATTCGTATACATGTCCAAATCCATAGCTGGCGCAACCCAAACAGGACAGCGAGCAGACAAATAGGTAGTTAATAAAATGTTATCTGAAACACCTTGATTCATCTTAGCCAAGGTATTGGCCGAAGCTGGCGCAATTAGCATTAAATCAGCCCACAATCCCAGCTCTACATGGTTCACCCATTCACCAGAAGCTTTTTCTATATAAAAATCGGTTATTGCCGGTTGTTTGCTTAGCGTTGAAAGCGTTACAGGCGTTACAAAATCCAAAGAAGCCGGAGTCAATATTACCTTGACTTCGGCTTCTGATTTTATTAATTCTCGTACAAGTATGGTAGCTTTGTAGGCTGCTATGCTTCCAGTTATACCCAGAAGTATTTTTTTGCCTCTTAGCATTTGGTTTTACACCATTTTGTCAGATTCCTCTGGCTTTCTGTAGTAAATTTTGTTTTCTAACAACTCTTGAACTGCTATGCTAGTAGGCTTAGGCATACGCTCATAAAACTTAGAAATTTCAATTTGCTCTCTGTTCTCGAAAATTTCTTCCAAGTTATCATGAGTAGTGGCAAATTCTTCCAGCTTTGCTGTCAATTCTTCTTTGATTTCTGTATTAATCTGATTCGATCTCTTTGATAAAAGAACCAATGACTCATAAACATTTCCTACCTCATCGCTCATAGAAATAACATCTCTAGTGACGGTAGAAGGTGATGCATTTGTTTTCTTGTAATCCATAGTTTATGCCTTTTTAGCTAATAATTTCGTCAGCTCCTCTTCTGTTTCTTCCAAAACCTTTTTGGCTTCTTTGGAAAAATCACTTTCGGGATACGCGGCTGCAAATTTAAAATAAGCTTTCTTAGTATTGCTGTATCTGTCTTCTTTTTTTGAATCTATGCTATTTTCAGCCCATTCGAAGTATGATTTTACCATTATAAATAAAGCTTCTTCTCGGTATTTCGTATCTGGGTAATCAATTAAGGTATTCTCCAAAGACGTCACAGCCGCCTTGTAACGCCCTATTCGGTAATATTGTTTTGATACTCTGAATGACTTCTCTTCTAATTTTTTTCTTAATTCATCCATCATCACATATGATGAATCAACGAATTGACTTTCTGGAAATTGCCTCGAAAAAACACCCAATTGATCAATTGCGGTGTAAGTATCGGTCTGATCAAGGCTAAATTTCGGAGACATCTTGTAGTGACAAATTGCACTCATAAATTGACATTCCTCAGTGAATTTGCTGAAAGGAAAGTTGTTAACAAAGGTATTGAACCGGTGAGCAGCTAGAATATAATCTTTCAAATAATACTCGGAAAATGCATAGATGTAAAAAAGTCGTTCAGCTTTTTCTGTTCCTCTATAAATTGGGATTAGCTCTTCAAGAAGCGGCATGGCTTTGTAGTACTCTTCATCCTCAAAGTATTTATTTGCCATTTCATACTTAAAGGTAAGATCAGTGCTTTTAAGTACTTTATTGTGTTTACAAGCCCATATAAAAAGGAGCATTGAAATCACTAAAATATAACTAAAGATTTTCCTCATTTCGCGTTGCAAATATAACGTTTTGAACAGCCTGATAGATGTAACAATAAACCTATTATTGGCTATTTTGTTTTATCTTTGTAGCTAATATTTTAAACACAAATCGAGTGGATTTATTTGAAAAATTAAAACAAAGAAGAGGACCATTGGGTCAAATTTCTGGAATTACTTACGGTTATTTTCAATTTCCAAAGCTGGAAGGCGAAATCGCAAATAAGATGATGTTTCGGGATCAAGAAATGTTAGTCTGGAGCATTAATAACTATTTAGGGTTGGCAAATCATCCCGAGGTCAGAAAAGTAGATGCGGAATCAGCTGCAGCTCACGGGTTATCAACACCAATGGGAGCTAGGATGATGTCAGGAAATTCAGTGACGCATGAACGATTGGAAGAAGAACTGTCTGCTTTTGTAAAGAAAGAAGACACTATGTTGGTCAACTATGGCTACATGGGAATGGCTTCCACAGTAGATGCGTTAGTAGATAGAAATGACGTTATTGTTTACGATTCAGAATGCCATGCTTGTATTATTGACGGTGTAAGAATGCATCAAGGAAAACGGTTTGTATTTGCGCACAACGATATCGAAAAGCTGGAAGTTCAATTGAAGCGTGCTGAAAAACTAATTGCAACAACTGGTGGCGCCATCTTGGTCATAACCGAAGGTGTTTTTGGAATGGCTGGAGATCAAGGCAAGCTAAGAGAAATTGTAGCATTAAAAAAGCAGTATGATTTTAGACTGTTTGTAGATGATGCTCATGGAATTGGGACTCTAGGAGAAACTGGTGCAGGTGCTGGAGAAGAGCAGGGTGTTCAAGATGAAATTGATGTTTATTTTGGGACATTTGCAAAAGCATTTGCTTCTGTTGGAGGATTCATTAGCTCCACTGAAGACGTTATCGATTATTTGAAACACAACACACGTTCTCAAATTTTCGCGAAATCCATGCCTATGCCTTTGGTAGAGGGGAACTTAAAGCGATTAGAGCTATTAAGAGATGATCCTTCTCACAAAAATAAACTTTGGGAAATTGCAAATGCATTACAAAGTGGTCTTAGAGATAATGGGTTCAATTTGGGTGAAACCAATTCATGCGTAACACCTGTTTACCTGGAAGGTGGACTAATGGAAGCTACAAATTTGATTTTTGATTTGAGAGAAAATCATCAAATTTTCACTTCTTTAGTAGTATATCCAGTGGTTCCAAAAAATGTAATCTTATTGAGACTTATTCCAACTGCAGCGCATACTTTAGAGGATGTAGCTTATACCATTGAGAAGTTTGAAATCATATCAAATAAATTAAAAAACAACGAGTATTCAAAAGACGAGTTTACTTGGATAAAGGAAGCTCCAAAATGGATTACTAAAAAATCGGGTTATGTGAATACGTAATCAGTTTAAAGTAAATTATTCAAAGCCTCGTTTGCTCATGCATTCGGGGCTTTTTTTATACTTCATAAATTTTAACAGTTCACAGGAGTAAGTTTCTGTTTCATGGAGCCTAACTAACAGCTAAGACTGCGCAAGAATATTAGGTTACCTTTGAAGAGCTCCATGAAACTCTTTTGAAACCTATAGTTAACATACTCATTTTTATTTGCTTATGCTTTGCAGTTAACAGTGCTCAGGCAGCAAATCCAGCAGGTGGAAATATTACCTACAAGTATGTTGGGCCAGGTACCGTTGCGGGGACCCACATCTATTATGTTGAAGTTTCTATATTTCAAGATTGCCAATCCTTATCAACTCGAGCTAACACTCTTAGAATTACTGCTAATTGTGGAAGTACCACAAATAACCATACCTTAAACTATGTGCCTTTTGTAGCTCCGACCCCTTATCCCATTGGAGGCCCATACCGAGCAATAACACTCTATGGTAGAATGGATGCAGAGGAGGTCTCGGACTTGTGCGATAATGTATTAAATCCGAGTAAATCAATAAATTCCAGCTGCAGAACCACGCGACAAGGAATACCAGGATATGTAAAGTTCATTTACGCTGGAAACATAACCATCAGTACTTGTAATTATTGGACTTTTGGAGTAAGTGCTGGTTGCTGCAGGGCCGCAAGTGTTTCGCTGACAGGCAGAGGAACTATTTACTTAGAAGCTCAATTTAATAACTTAGGCTTTCCTAAAAATTCAGCACCTGCTTTTTCAAGTCTCTTGAAGCCATTTCCTACGGGCTGCGTTTCTCAACCAGTATCATATGGGGTTGGTGCAGTTGATCCGAATGGAGATAGTTTAGTATATAAGCTTACTTGTGCTCGAACAAGCAACACTCGTTGCTCAAATTATGCTACAGGATATGATTCACTTAACCCTGTAAAAGGAATATTATTAGACTCTCTTACGGGGCAAATAAAGTTTACCCCGAAAGTTGTAGGAAAATACGTAGTAGCATTTTGGGTGAAAGAATATGAACGCTGCACAGGAAAGTGGAAAGGACAGATATTAAGAGACATTACCTTCATTATTAACGCATGCTCTAACAAAGTTCCAAAGGATATCTCAGGAGTAACTAATCTCAAGGGAAAGAACTCAGTAAAATTAGATAAATTCAAAATTCAAGTTTGCAATGGAACAATATTCTCCTTTATCGACACCATATTAGATCCTGATACTGCAGATAGCCTTTATTTTAAATCAAACCATAATGACGCAATGCCTGGATCTTTAATGAAGGTAACTAGCTTGCAAAAAAACAAATCAGTTGTAGAGTTTAGCTGGAAAGTGGATTTAGCGAACAACCCCTTGCGTTCTTTCTTTGTTGAATTCAGTGACAATTCGTGTAATTTCCCTGGTCATGGGTTATCTGTTTACGAAGTACAAATTGTAAACTCAACTCAGGTAGGTCCAGATCAAGCCATTTGTAAAGGGGACACATCTGTAATGACGGCAAGCGGAGGAATAAAATATGAGTGGCGCTCCCTATATGGTGATTCTTTAATATTTAATGGTCCCAATCAAAATATATTTGGAGACACCAATGCAACAGACACTAATAAAACGGTTCGGTTTGTGCCAAAAAATACCACACTGATTGAGGTTTGGTCAGATCTTAATTTAGGATGTAGAAAAGCTTACTCCTGTGAAAATAAAGATACAATTAAGATCATTTCAGCTCCAAGCTTTGATTTAAAAACCTCCAACGACACCTTACTTTGCCATACTGATAGCTCAACATTTGTATCCGTTAAGCCTGATTCGTCACAGTTTAACTATTCCTATAATTGGGAACCAGCATCGCCATTATCAAATAATAAAATTGCTAGAACAAGGTTTTCAAGTAGTAAAAACACCAAGTTAATGGTCACGGTTACTTCTGACTCAGGCTGTGTTAAATATGACGATGTTCAAGTTAATGTAACCCTAAGAATGCCAGATACGGTCTCTATCATCCCATCAATATCGCCTCTTTGCGGCGGCCTTCCAACTATTCTATTTCCAAAACTAGGAAGGCAACCTACTAAATGCGATACTACCAGCATTCAATGTGTGGGGGCTAGAATATCTAAAACGAGCACAGATACATCCAAAATAAATGGGTCGAGTCCAACTGGTAGCGCTGTGAACTGGCCTTGTCCATATGGAGGTGCTGCAGCTTCTTCTCGTCAACAATATTTATATACCGCGGCCGAACTAAATACATTAGGCATTTATGCAGGAACCATCGATGGACTAGGTTTTAATGTGATAAATCCAAAAGGAGCTAGTTTCAATAATTACACTATCAAACTAAAATGCATGCCTACTTCTTTTAGTTCGATAAGTGGCTTTCAAGGAGCCGGTGCTGTAGTTTTTACTCCAAAAAATGTTAGACCTATGAAAGGCTGGAATATGCATTATTTCGATGTAAACTATGACTATGACGGCAGCTCTAATTTACTGGTTGAAATTTGTTATGACAATACAGGAGTAGGTACAAATTCTAGCGCGGCAGTTGCATTTGACCCTACTACATTTAATTCAGTTGTAGGTGCAATTTCATCTTCAGGCGCCTGCAGGAGTCAGTTCTTATCACTTATGTCATGGGTAAACCGTCCTACAATGCAACTATCATTTTGCGGAACTCGAGACACATCAGGCTTTACATACAAATGGTCTCCTTCTGCAAACGTTGATAGCTCTTCAGCCATTAGCCCCCAAGTTAAAACAGACACAACAATTAAGATTCAACTGATGTACACCGATACATTTGGTAAATGCACTGACTCCACATCAGTGGTTTTAGATGTTGTTACAGTCTTATTGCCTGCTGACACAGTGATTTGCCCTGGTGATAGCTTTCTTATTGCTCCTAAAATAACTTCTTCCTGTAAGAAGCAGAAATTCACTTGGTCTAATTCGCAATACTTAAGCAATCCAAACATAAAGAATCCATGGGCAAGCCCCGACACGAGCAGTTTGTTTGTTTTAGCGTATAGAGATAGTTGTGGTTGTATTATTTCCGATTCCATTTTAATATATGTGGATTCAATTAAACCAAACCTTACAATAGTCCCCCCTAGTTGCACTACTAACAGAGGAGAGATTCAAATTAAATCAGGTGGCATAAAAGGGCCTTTTAAATTTAGTATAGACAGTGGAAAAACTTTTCAGCTGGATAGCAATTTTATAAACCTATCAGCAGGTGATTATGTTGTGTTGGTAGAGAATACCATAGGATGTAAATCAAAGTTATTGCCAACTAGATTATACAATGCAGGCGCTCCTCAAATAGATTCAATAACTGAAACTAATCTTTCATGTCATGGCGCTAATGATGGAATACTGAACATTCACTTTACTGGAGGAGGTGCAAGCCCAAGTTTCAGTATTGACAGTGGAACAACATGGCAAAGCTTTAATGTATTTAATGGTTTAGAACCAGGGCCTTATAAAATTCTGACGCGGGATATCAATGGCTGTTTATCCTTTCCAGAAAATGCTTCTTTAACTCAACCAAGTGAAATTATTATTGACCTAAAAACAATTCACGATTCTTGCTACAATCACGGACATGGATATGCTATAGCAAAAGGAACAGGTGGAACTAGAAAATTCACCTATCAGTGGGCAGGAAAAAAGTTGGGTGCAACGCACAACCCTGCTGTGATTAATGATTCAATTTATAGTCAACTTTTCGCTTTTTCAGCTTATCGCATACGGGTACTTGATGCAACGGGTTGCACTGCTGATTCTACCTTTACAATAAATGAAATCGCTGAGTTGCAGTATGATTCAATTTCACTTTCACCAACTTCATGCTATGGCTATGATGATGGTAGTATTATACTGAAATTAAAAGGCGGAAATAAAGGTGACCTGTTTTTTAGCGTAGATAGTGGAAACAATTATGTCGGCTCTATTTCTTCAGCACGTCCAAATGAGGCCCATTTTAATAAAAACGTAAATCAGGTTAGCTTATCTAAAGGCTATTATCACATTAGATCTAAAGACAGCAAAGGTTGTCTTGCAGATACTATGCTAAAAGTATTGGAACCATCAAAAATTACATTAACTACTCCACAAGATTCATTTAAAATATGCGTATCAACTTGTACAAAAATGGAAGTAAACTCAATTGGGGGTAACTCAGTAAATCATAAATTCCACTGGACTCCTTCGGTTAGCCAGAGCAATGTAGCAAATGTGTGCCCAAAAGAAAACATGATTTATACAGTTTACTCCAGTGATAAACATGGATGCTCATCCAATACACTGCAAATGAAAGTGAATCTGTTTGATTCTTTATCAGTTGATATAATTGGTGAACCTACTTTATGCAGGGGTGACAACTTAACCATAACAGCCAGGGCAAAAGGCGGAACCGGCTCAAATTACAAGTATAATTGGCTTCCCTTCTATAATTTGAGCAACGCTTTTATCAAGGATGTAATTGCTTCTCCTACTAAAAATACAACTTACACGGTACGGCTAAGCGATTCTTGCGGGTCTCCTTTCGCTGAAAATTTGCATAAGATTAGTGTTTTAGAATTACCTAAGGCTCGATTTAAAGTAGATAATGAAGTAGGTTGTGTTCCACATGAAATATACCTAGAAAGTCAATCTATCAATGCGTCTAGTTGTATTTGGAATATTAAGGGGTACAATAAAATTGAGTCTTGCGAACCAATTTCAAAAAGTTTTTCTATTGCAGGAAGTTATAGTGTAGAGCTAAAAGTGTTTTCTATTGAAGGTTGCAGCGACTCCATATTAAAAACCGATTTAATAACCGTCAATCCTCTTCCAGAACCAAATTTCTCTGCGTCTCCAAACCCAACGACTACTATTAATTCTACCATAAAGTTTAAAGACCTATCTGAAGGCAAGATTATTTCGTGGAGTTGGAATTTTTCGAGTATTGACACATCATTTAAGCCAAACCCTACTTTTCATTTTCCAGATAGGGAAAAAGGAGAGTACTTTGTACGACTAGATGTAGTTGATGTAAATAATTGCACCGACTTTTTGATTGAAAAGATTTTTATTGACCCACACTTTAGCCTCTATATTCCAAATTCATTTTCTCCAAACGGAGATGGAATTAATGATACTTGGAGACCAATATCACTTGGGTTTAATTACGATTCTTACAACGTACAGGTTTTTGACCGTTGGGGAAACTTAATCTTCATTAGTTCAGACCCAACCGAGAGCTGGGACGGATTAACTAGAGAGGGGAAAGAAATCTCTGTGGGTGTGTATTCTTACCGAGTTTCAATTGGAGAAGACTCATCTAAGAAAAACAACCACGAGCGCATTGGAAAAATAACCATTATTAAATAGCGTTCAGCATTACAATTCCAGCGTTATTTGAACAGGCCCCTCAGGAGGAACTTCATCATCGTCATCATCGCCTTTCTGTTTTGAATTCGCATTGGGCTTTTTTGATTCTTCTTTCTTAATCGATTTAGCTTTAGAAGTACCAACTTCTTTTATAGGCATAGCACTTGGCGTTTCCTTTTTTGCAGGTTTTTCTTTAACCGATTCTTTAGCAACTGGCTTTTCTTTTTTTACTGGAGCAGCCTTTTGTTCAATTTTACTTTCCTTTATAGGCATTTCTTCATCAGCTGGCTCTTCTTCGGCAGCCTGAACGGCGATAGGCTTCTTTTCAGTAACAACCTCAGCTTCAATAACTTCTGTATTCTGCTCCTCAGGCTCTGGTTTATCTGGTTCTGGTAGCGGCTCTAATTCAGTTACCTGCCTCACTTTATCTGCAGATAATCTATTTCCAAGCGCTTTGTATCCTTTTACTGCAATAAAATCATGTAGTTCAACGGTTTCAGGGTCCTTATTTTTAGAACTTCGTTTATCAAATTCCACTTTCACCACTGGGAAAGTGTGCTTGGAAATTACCTCCAATCGAGAATCTTCATGCTCTGTTAACAGGGATTGTGCCTTTTCAGATGACTCCAACACAAATCGTTTTACAAAATGTTGCCCTTTCTCTCCATCATAATAAACCAGAGAAAAGACTTGCTCAGGATCGAACTTCTCAATGATAATCATGTTCTCTTCAAAGTGAGTATTTAAAGACTGCGGATACATTCGATAGGAACCGTCGTCCATTATAGCAACAATTTTATCCTCCGCTTTGAACTCCCCAACAAGCTTACCCCTTTCATCTGCATTCAACCTACTAACTGTATCGTCCCACCAAATTTTTCGAGCACCAAGGGTAGAAATACCTTCTTCTTTAATTTCAATCTTATGTACTAAGTTCTTTGTCAAGATATTCCCTTTAGCCGACCTCCCCTTAATACCAATTTCAGTAAAGTCAAAGTCAAACTTTAAGTTCTTGATTTTTGGTTTTTGGCGCAATAACACCTTCACTACCTCAGCTTCACCATTTCGATTAACAGACATGTAATGAATTTTACTTCCTGGAGCACCTGCACTGACGTGGTATTCCTTATCTCGAGTAATTGATGTTACCGCAAAGCGTTTTACCATTGAATACTTAGATTTACCATCGAAGTAAATAAGATTATAAATGGTTCTGTTATCGCCTTTTTTCCAAACGTTTATATAAGCTATGTCCTTTCCGAAAAACGCTTTATCTGATATTCTAGAAACCATCATCTCACCAGACTTTCTAATGACAATTATGTCGTCAATATCAGAACAATCACAAACAAATTCTGAATCACTTTTTTTCAAAGAAGTACCGGCAAAACCTTCAGCCATATTTACATACAACTTCACGTTTGCAACTGCAACTTTTGAACGTTCAATGGTTTCGAAGCTCTTTATTTCTGTCTTTCGTTCTTTACCTTCAGAATAGCGTTTTTTTAAACCTTTGTAATAGTCAATTGCATATTCTACTAGGTTATCTAGATGATGTTGAACCTGAGCTAATTCCTCTTCTAGCTGAGTAATAAAATTATCTGCCTTGTCCGCATCATGTTTTGTAATACGACGCATTCTGATTTCAAGTAGTCGCTTTACATCTTCATCAGTTATCGCTCTCTTTAAATGCTTTATATGCGGTTTAAGTAATTTATGAGTTACCTCAATAGCTTCATCATAGGTTTTACCATCAAAATCGATATAGATTTTATTCTCAATAAAAATCTTCTCTAAACTTGAGAAATGCCATTGCTCTTCTAATTCACCTTTTCGAATCTCTAATTCAAGTTTTAGCAAATCCTTAGAATGGTCAACATTCAACTGTAAGATTTCAGAAATGGTCACAAACCGAGGCTTATCATCTTCAATTATCACCGCATTCGGAGAAATACTAACTTCACAATCGGTAAAAGCATAAAGCGCATCAATCGTTTTGTCTGGAGAAACACCTGTCGCTAGGAGCACTTGAATTTCACAAAATTCAGACGTATTATCCTCAATTTTTTTAATCTTTATCTTGCCTTTATCATTCGCTTTTAGAATTGACTCAATAACTGATGTAGTGGTTGTTGCAAATGGAACTTCACTGATTAACAGCGTCTTTTTGTCGATTGCAGAGATTTTTGCACGAACTCTAATTTTACCACCGCGCAATCCATCGTTATAATTCGACACGTCAACCATGCCACCTCCAAGGAAATCAGGATAGATTTTAGTTTTTCTACCCTGCAAAAAATTAATAGAAGCTTCTATAATTTCTATGAAATTGTGCGGTAATATTTTACATGAAAGGCCAACGGCAATGCCTTCAACTCCATGCGCTAATAGCATTGGAAACTTAACTGGAAGAGTTATTGGCTCCTTATTTCGACCATCGTATGATAGCTGCCAATTAGTAGTTTTTGGATTAAAAACAACTTCTAAAGCAAACTTTGAAAGCCTTGCTTCAATATACCGGGGAGCTGCTGCTCTATCTCCGGTTAATGTGTTTCCCCAGTTTCCTTGCGTATCTATCAATAATTCCTTTTGACCAAGAGCAACCAATGCATCGGCAATAGAAGCATCGCCATGGGGGTGATATTTCATTGTATTGCCTACAACATTTGCAACCTTATTGTATCGGCCATCATCAAGTTCTTTGAGTGAATGCAAGATTCTGCGCTGTACAGGTTTAAATCCATCATTTACGTGTGGCACAGCGCGTTCAAGAATAACGTAGGATGCATAATCGAGAAACCATTCTTTATACATGCCAGACACACGAATTACGTCATCTTCACCTCCATCACCAATGTCAGTATCACTATCTAACGCTTCGAATTCTTCGTCTTTCTCGTCTATATTATCTGTGGAATCTTCCGACATTCTTATATTCTGCTTAATTCAATACTAAATGCTGAACCATTTAATTTTAGAGTAACATCATCTATAGAAGAGACAGCAGTCTGATCTGACAGGACTTCAACCAGCTTTCTCTCCCAAGTATTTTTTTGCTCCTCCTCACAATACATTTCAGTAAAAAAACAATTGTCTCCAATGGAGATTTCACTGCCGTTCAATTGGTAGTTACAGCCCCCCGAATTGCACGGAGATTTAATTCCAATATTTTCATTTTCTTCTTCAAAAGTCAACTGCATGTCCCATTCTTTATAGGGCAAGTCAATTCTATTTCCAGACTTTAGGATAGTATTTATTCGCCATTTCCCATAAATAGAGGCGGTATTTTCACTTTCAACGACTTCTGATTCGGCAACCTGATTGGGTTCAGATAATTCCTGCGCTTTGCTATTTGGCTCCTCAACAGGCGACAATTCTGTATTTGAATCAATTTTAGCTGAATTTGAACTACTCGACTTATTTGATTTACAGGCAATGAATCCTATAAAACAGAGAATAAAAAAAATTGATTTTAGATTAAGCATCTTCCTCCACAACATCTTTTTCAACCTTCAGGTTATTGATAATAAATTTTTGACGATCAGGAGTATTTTTACCCATGTAGAATTCCAATAATGGATGAATTCCGGTATCGTTTCCTATAACAACAGGATCTAGTCTTATATCTTCCGCAATAAATGCTTTAAACTCGTCAGGTGAGATTTCTCCTAAACCTTTAAATCGAGTTATCTCAGGCTTTCCTTTTAACTTGCCCATAGCAGCAACACGTTCTTCCTCACTATAACAGTAAATGGTTTCCTGCTTATTCCTAACCCTAAACAAGGGTGTTTCAAGTACGTACAAATGAGACGACTTTACTAAATCAGGGAAAAATTGAAGAAAGAACGTAATCAGCAACAATCTAATGTGCATACCATCAACGTCAGCATCCGTTGCAATTACAATATTGTTGTAACGCAAATCATCAAGCCCCTCTTCAATGTTCAATGCTGCTTGAAGCAGATTAAACTCTTCATTTTGGTAGACAATTTTCTTTGTTAGTCCAAACGAATTTAGCGGCTTTCCTTTAAGGCTAAAAACCGCTTGAGTTTGCACTTTTCTTGCTTTTGTAATTGAACCACTAGCTGAATCTCCCTCTGTAATAAAAAGTGTCGTATCCATTTTTAAGGGATTATCTCCTTTATCGCTGAAGTGAATCTTACAATCTCGCAATTTTTTATTGTGTAAGGAAACTTCCTTGGCTCTTTTCTTAGCCAGCTTTCGGATTCCCGCCATGTCCTTTCTTTCCCTTTCACTCTGCAATATTTTACGTTGCAGCGGATCGTTACATTCCGGATTTTTATGCAGGTAATTATCCAATTCACGAGAAAGAAAATCAGAAATGAAGGCACGCATAGATTTACCTTCAGGTTCAATTTCCGTGGAACCTAACTTTGTTTTTGTTTGAGATTCAAATACGGGCTCGATTACTTTTACACTAATGGCTGCTACTAATCCTCCGCGGACATCAACAGCCTCATAACTTTTACCAAAAAAATCGCGAATTACTTTTACATAGGCTTCCCGAAAAGCTCCTTGGTGAGTTCCACCTTGCGTAGTAAATTGTCCGTTTACAAAAGAGTAATATTCCTCTCCATAAGAATTGGTGTGGGTGATTGCCACTTCAATATCTTCTCCTTCCAAATGAATTATTGGATAAAGCGGGTCAGCAGATAATTTTTCTTTCAGTAAATCGAGTAGCCCATTTTCAGAGAAGAACTCTTCTCCATTGTAGTGCATTTTTAGTCCCCGATTCAAATAAGCATAATTCCGAATCATGTTTCGGATATACTCTGGACGATATTTGAAGTTTTTAAATATTTCGGGGTCGGGCTCAAAAGTAAATCGCGTTCCTCTTCGAATTCCGGAATCTTCGATTGGCGCATCTTCGATTAACTCGCCCCGCTTAAATACAGCGCGTTTAATCTTTCCTTCTCTTATCGATTCTACCCTAAAGTATTCCGATAGTGCATTAACAGCTTTTGTTCCAACACCATTAAGCCCAACAGACTTCTTGAATGCTTTGGAATCGTACTTTCCGCCAGTGTTTATTTTTGATACACAATCAACAACTTTACCCAAAGGAATTCCACGACCGTAATCCCGAACTTTTACTTTTCCATCTTTTACTGAGATTTCGATATTTCTCCCGTTACCCATAACGAACTCATCGATGGAGTTATCGAGCACTTCTTTTAAAAGAATGTAAATACCATCATCAGCTGAAGCACCATCACTGGTTTTACCAATGTACATTCCAGGACGCATCCGAATGTGTTCTTTCCAGTCGAGGGATCGAATATTTTCTTCGGTATACTTAACTTCTTCGGCCATATATATTACTGATTAATCAGCTCAATTGAAAGGCCTAAAAATATATGAAAGCTACTGGGTTAGTTAAAGTTAAAATCGATTGTTTTCCACAGTGTTTTTAACCAATAATAAAGACTAAAAAACAAATATTTTCAGCCCTCCTTCCTTGAATATATTACACAAAACTGAGTCTGCTAAATAATAGTTAAACGTTAAACCTAAAGTGCATAACATCACCATCTTGCACAACGTATTCTTTGCCTTCAACGTTTAATTTTCCTTTCTCTCGGCATGCTGCTTCAGAGCCCAATTCCACAAAATCGTTGTACTTAATAACTTCAGCTCGAATAAAACCTTTTTCAAAGTCAGTATGAATAACACCAGCAGCCTGAGGGGCTTTCATTCCAGCGTTTATGGTCCAAGCCCGCACTTCTTTTACGCCAGCAGTAAAATAGGTTTCAAGATCTAGTAATTTGTATGCTTTTTTGATCAAGTGACTCACTCCAGGCTCTTCCAAACCTAATTCCTCTAAAAACATCTGCTTTTCATCGTAGGTTTCCAATTCAGAAATATCCGATTCAATACCAGCGCACAAGTACATCACTTCGCATTCTTCATCCTTTACCAATTCTTCCACAGCCTTTGTGTGATTGTTCCCTGAAACTGCAGATACTTCATCAACATTGCAGACATATAAAACAGGTTTTTCGGTTAACAACTGCATATCACCAATTAACTTCACCGATTCTTCGTCAATATCTAAGGAGCGAATAGATTTTCCCGCCTCTAGATGACTCTGATATTTTTCAATAATGGCAAGAATCTTTATTGCTTCTTTATCTCCAGTTCTTGCAGCTTTTTTAGCTTTATCCAATCGTTTTTCGATCGTATCTAAATCCTTTAACTGCAATTCCATATCAATAACATCCTTGTCTCTAACGGGGTCAACCGAGCCATCAACATGCACAATATTTCCGTCGTCAAAGCAGCGCAACACATGAATAATAGCATTACACTCACGAATATTTCCTAAGAATTGATTTCCTAAACCTTCACCTTTGCTAGCACCCTTAACTAAACCTGCAATATCAACGATTTCTACAGTAGTTGGCATTATGCGCTCGGGATTCACCAATTCACTTAATTTGTTTAATCGCTCATCGGGCACTGTGATAACTCCAATGTTTGGTTCGATCGTACAAAAAGGGAAGTTCGCAGATTGCGCCTTGGCGCTGCTTAAACAATTAAATAAAGTAGATTTTCCGACGTTAGGCAACCCAACGATTCCGCATTTTAAAGCCATGATAAAATTTTAGGCGGCAAATGTAGCAAATTGAATACCCTAGCAGGCTCACTTTACTTTTCAAAGGTTTTCAACAATAGACTTACACCCCCTTCAAAACGTATAATTTCGCAGCAAAACCCTTTGCATGACGGATATAAAACATCTTGAGAATCTAGCCTCCCAAACCAGAAGAGATATAGTTAGAATGGTTCACGCAGTTCAGTCAGGTCATCCAGGCGGATCGTTAGGTTGTGCTGATTTATTTGTGGCGCTGTATCATTTCATTTTAAATTACGATTCGAAAAACTTTTCAATGAATGGAGAAGGAGAAGATTTATTTTTTCTTTCAAATGGTCATATTTCACCTGTTTGGTATTCCGTTCTTGCTCGAGCGGGTTTCTTTGAGGTTTCAGAATTAGATTCTTTTAGAAAACTAAATACTCGACTTCAAGGTCATCCTACTACCCACGAAGGTTTACCTGGAATTAGAATCGCTAGTGGCTCACTTGGACAAGGTCTATCTGCTGCTATTGGTGCGGCTATTAGTAAAAAGCTGAATAATGATGATGCTTACACTTATGTTTTAATGGGTGATGGCGAACTTCAAGAAGGGCAAGTTTGGGAAGCTGCAATGTTTGCGGGCGCTAAAAAAGTAAATCGTCTTATTGCATTCATCGACTGGAATAAACGTCAAATTGATGGAGACACCAAAGATGTAATGGACCTTGGAGATTTAGATGCAAAATGGAAAGCTTTTGGCTGGAAAACACTTGAAATGGATGGAAATGATATGAACTCTATCCTGTCAACTGTTGATAAAGCTAAATCAGAAGATGGTCCTGTTGTAATTCTTATGAAAACAGAAATGGGCCAAGGTGTAGATTTTATGATGGGAAGCCATAAATGGCATGGAATTCCACCAAGTGACGAGCAATTGGCACAAGCATTGGAACAGCTAGAGGAAACTCTAGGAGATTATTAATATGCGATACACCTTTCGATTCTTTCTTTTTATTTTTTTAAGCGCTTTAGCGACAAAAAATCAGGCGCAAACTGGTTTTAACCGTGATGCTAAAACCCGAATTCTTTTTATTTATGATGCTTCGAACTCAATGAATGGGTCTTGGCAGAAAGGAAAAAAACACACAATAGCACAAAAACTGCTTTCTGAAACAATCGACGAAATGCAAAACATTCCGAATTTGGAAACTGCATTGCGCGTTTATGGCCAGCAGAAATACTATAGAAATGGGCAAGATTGTAACGACACCAAATTAGAAGTGCCTTTTGCAGCTAAAAATGCAAAGCAGATTAAAACCAAACTCAAGTCAATTACACCAAAAGGAACTACACCGATTGCAATGACTTTAGAAAAGTCCGCTGAAGATTTTTCACCTTGTTCAAATTGCAGAAACATTATCATTCTTATTACCGACGGTATTGAGGAATGTGGTGGCGATCCCTGCGCTATTTCTATGAAATTACAAC
>Ga0206128_1000173_pt1 | contig 77782 bp, 65 predicted proteins | sample Helgoland_Spring_7_FD_148601 | JGI IMG/M metagenome (GOLD analysis project Ga0206128, IMG submission 148601) | Pelagic subsurface seawater microbial communities from Kabeltonne, Helgoland, North Sea - Helgoland_Spring_Bloom_20160426_1 | ecosystem: Environmental > Aquatic > Marine > Epipelagic ... | reverse complement strand
TATTGGTCGCCAGTTTTAGCATGGTTTCGATCTTATTGATATTGATCATGGAGCGGACCAATATGGTAGGGATACTTAAGAGCTTGGGGGCTACCAATCAGATGATTCGAAAAATATTTATTGTCTCGGGAACCCAGTTACTTACCAAAGGACTATTTTGGGGAAATTCTATAGGTCTCGGCTTGGCATTTATACAGTACTATTTTAAAATCATTCCTTTGGATCAAGAAAACTATTATATGGATTTTGTCCCAGTCTATTTTGACTTGCGGGCGATCATCGGTGTTAATTTACTCACCTGCTTGTTGATAGTTTTGAGTTTTTTCATTCCAATTAGTATCATCAACCGTATTCAGCCCGTCCAAACGGTCAGATTCGATTGACAAATAGAGCGGCTCATACTTTTTAAATAAGCTACGAATTTTCATTTCTAACACCCCAAATATGGCTTCTCTGAAGATGCCTGAACTCATTTTAGAAGTTCCTTTTCTTCTATCCGTAAAAATGACATCGACTTCTTTTATCTTAAATCCACATTTCCAAGCATTAAATTTCATTTCTATTTGAAAAGCATATCCCAAAAATTGGAGGGTATCCAAATCGATAGCCTGCAGGACTGATTTGTGATAGCACTTAAAGCCTGCAGTAGTATCGTAAATAGGAATACCTGTGATCAATCGAACATATATAGACGCACAATAAGACATAAGGACGCGTCCCATGGGCCAATTGACAACATTAACTCCTTTGACATAACGAGAACCAATGGCAAGATCATAGCCTTCTTTTTTGCAGGCGACATAAAGTCGAATGAGGTCCTCAGGATTATGAGAAAAGTCGGCATCCATCTCATAGATATAATCATAATTTCTTTTCAGTCCATATCTAAAACCAGCTATATATGCAGTGCCTAGACCCATTTTCTTTGGTCTTTGCAGTAAGTGCAAGGTTTCAGGATAAATTTCCTGTTTCGTTTTAACCATTTCGGCCGTTCCATCTGATGAGTTATCATCGACGATGAGTATTTCAAAGGGTAATTCTAGTCTAAAGATCGTTTCAATGATATCCGAGATGTTTTCACTTTCTTGATAGGTGGGTATAATTATTAAATTTCGATCTGTCATGAATTTTATTTGCAGGGGTTTTTAAAATTACTTTGAGATATTACAATGTAGCTTTTATTTCGCTTATTTTGCAATATATGAAAGCATTTTTTTTGGATAGGGACGGAATAATTAATCAAGAGCGAGGAACTTACACTTATCAGCTTCGAGATTTCATCATTTTACCCCATGTTTTGGAGGTGCTTTTAGGCTTAAAGAATTTGGGCTTCAAACTAATTGTCATCACCAATCAAGCAGGTATTTCAAGGGGTTTTTACACCAAAGCTCAAATGAATACATGTCATGACTTTTTACAGAAGCAGGCTCAAAACATCATTGACGATTTTTATTATGCTCCTATTCACCCAGAAGTATCTAAGTCGTTGAGTAGAAAGCCAGATTCACTTATGTTTGAGCGAGCGATTGCCAAACACGATATCACAGCAAGTGCGAGCTATATGATAGGGGATAAAGAACGGGATTTGATCCCTGCAAGAAAGCTGGGCATTGCTACGATCATTCTGAGCGAGACTGTGGTTTCGAAATACGCTGATTATAGCGTAACGGGCATATCTAAAGTAATGCAAGCCATAGGCGTTTAGGTATAACCTAATATTTTGAGCATGTCCTCATTTTTTTGTTCTTCTGCGAACAGTTTAGAAACAAGGTTACCTTCTTTGTCTTTATTGATAATGACATGCTTAGGGGCAGGAATGAGACAATGCTGAATGCCTCCATACCCGCCCAATGCTTCTTGGTAGGCGCCTGTATTAAAAAAGCCAAAATACAAGGTCTCTTCTTTATTGTATTTCGGTAAAAAGACTTCAGCTATGTGGGCTTCAGAATCATAATAATCCATGCTGTCACAGGTGAGTCCGCCTATATTCACCCTATGATACATATTATTCCAGAGGTTGAGTGGCAGGAGAATGTATTTCTGATTAACTCCCCAAACATCCGGCATGTGCGTAATAAAGGAGCCGTCCATCATATACCAAAGTTCCTTGTCATTTTGTAGTTTTTGGTCGAGTACAGAATAAATGGTAGCCCCACTTTCACCTACCGTATAATTTCCAAATTCAGTAATAATATGAGGTGTCGGGGTATGATTTTTAGCACAAATCCATTTGATATTTTCTATAATTTGATCGGCCATATAGCCGTAATCAAATTCAAAATTTAATTGATTTTTTATAGGAAAACCACCCCCTATATCAATAGTGTCCAAGGTGGGGCAAATCTTCTTAAGTTCACAATACAAATGAACGAAACGACTTAATTCACTCCAATAATAGGCGCTATCTTTGATGCCCGTATTGATGAAAAAATGAAGTATCTTAAGTTCTATCTTCGCATTTCCTTGGATTTTCTTTTTGTAGTGTTCGATGATGTCTCGGTACCTAAATCCCAATCTAGAGGTATAAAATGAAAAGTTAGGTTCTTCATCTGAGGCGACTCTTATGCCTATTTTAAACTTCTTATTAATTTTTTCAGTGTACTGGTCAAGTTCGTTTAGGTTATCTAAAACCGGTATACAATGAGTAAAACCGGCATTGATTAAGCCAATAATATTTTCAATATATTTAGGCCTTTTAAAACCATTGCAGATGATTAGAAGCTTTTTATTTATTAATTTTTTATCATACAAATTATGAATAATAGGAATGTCGAAGGCCGATGAAGTTTCTATGTGGGCACCATTTAATAGTACTTCTTCTAAAACAAATTGGAAATGAGAGGATTTGGTACAATAGCAATATGTATAATTCCCTTCATAATTATGCTTTTTCATGGCTCCATTAAAGATTTCCTGAGCATATCTTATGTTTTGACCAATTTTTGGGATGTATGAGAGCTTTAGAGGAGTTCCATACTTTTCAACAATTCCCATAAGATTTACTCCATGGAAATAGAGTTCCTTATCTTTTACCTCAAATTCTGAAGAAGGAAATTCAAAACTTTGATCGATTAAATCAGCGTAATTTTTCACCGTAGTTTATTAAAAATGTTTGCATAAATAATAAAAATAATTGAGATATGTGTGATCTCTACTTGATAATATGAACTAATTAATTCCAAATGACTTTCTTTTTGTAAGTATCATCTGATTAGATTTGAGTTTTGCTAAGACTCATATGATAACATTAGAAGTTCTTGATGAATGTTCTCCTCTTTTAGAGGTGGTATTGGGATCTCCCGAAAGTTTTGGAGGAATACCCAAAAGAGAAGATATCTATGATCCAAAAACATTGCTAAATGTAAAAAATGGTACGTACCCTTTGGAGGAAGCCATCAAGAAAGAATTAGACGCTTTTTATCATGTCTTAATGGGCTACGATGTGAAGGTACATCGTCCCGAAGTATTTAAGTCCGTGAATCAAATATTTTCTCGAGACATCGGAATGGTTATTGGGGATCAGTTTTTATTGCCACAGATTCTAGATAAACGTTCAGAAGAACAGAAAGGCATCCATTTCATCATAGATCAAATAGATGCAAATAAACTACTTAAAGTGGGGGGGAGCTCAAGGATAGAAGGTGGAGACGTAATGCCTTATAGAGATCATTTGTTTGTAGGTTATTCTAAAAAAGAAGACTTTGATTTTTACATAGTGAGCAGAACCAATGAAGCAGGGGTTGACTTTTTAATTGAGCATTTTAAATCATGGAAGGTTAAACCATTTGAACTAAAAAAATCAGATCACAATCCTTATGACAATGCCCTTCACTTGGATTGTTGTTTTCAGCCTATAGGTAAAAATAAAGCCATCATTCATAAAGCGGGATTTAAAAATCAAAGTGATGCCGAATGGATCATTAATTTTTTTAAGCCCGAAAACATTTTAGAAATCAATCAGGAAGAAATGTATGATATGAACTCGAATATATTTAGTATCTCTCCTGAGGTAATTGTGAGTGAATTAAAATTTGAGCGATTGAATCAACAATTAAGAGATTGGAAGTTTATTGTTGAGGAAATTCCTTTTTCGGAAACGGCCAAGATGGAAGGCTTATTAAGATGTGCTACATTGCCCTTGAGAAGAAGCTATGCCTGATCAGATTACTCAGCAATTGATGATGATCCGTCCGGTGGCTTTCTCTAAAAATAAGGAGACCTCGTTAAATAATTATTTTCAGGTTGATACCGAATTGACGGCCGCATCGATTCAAATAAAAGCCCTCCAAGAGTTTGATGATTTTGTTCAAAAATTACGTGAGGCTTCCATTGAAGTTCATGTTTTTGAGGATACCCAAGATCCTTCGACACCTGATAGTATCTTTCCTAATAATTGGGTTTCTTTTCATCAAAATGGATCGGTGATATTATATCCCATGTTTGCCAATAATAGAAGACTGGAAAGAAGATCTGACCTGATTGATGCGCTGGGCAGTCATTTCGAAATTACAGAAGTATTTGAAGATTTATTATCTTTCGAATCGCACCATAAATTCCTTGAAGGAACCGGAAGTTTGATATTAGATCGGGTAAACCATATCGCTTATGCTTCTTATTCGGATAGAACGGAGCAAGAGGTTATTCTTGCTTTTGAAAAATTAACCGCTTATTCGGTTATTAGTTTTACAGCTTATCATAATGTGGATGGCCAAAGACTACCGATCTATCACACCAACGTGATGATGTCGATAGGGGATCGTTTTGTATTGATTTGTGCCGAAGCTATTGATGACCTGATCGAACGCGAACGAGTACTAGCCTCATTTATAAATCAGTCCAAAGAAATTATACTGATTTCTGAGGATCAATTAAATAATTATGCAGGAAACATGCTTCAGGTTAAAAATAAAAATAATGCATGTTTTTTAGTTATGTCAACGCGTGCTTTTCAATCCTTGAATGCTCAGCAAAAGCAACAACTTGAAAAATATGGAACCCTATTGCATAGTAATTTAACCACTATTGAGATGCTTGGCGGTGGCAGTGCTCGTTGTATGATGGCTGAGATTTTCTTACCTACAAAAAAAACATGAAATTAGAAGAGGACATAAGGTCACATATTAAAAACGCATTTAAATCAATTTTTGAGATTGAGCTAGATTCAGCTCAACTATTTTTGCAGCCTACTCGGAAAGAATTTGAGGGTACCCATACCTTTGTAGTTTTCCCCTTTTTAAAAGCAAGTAAAAAGTCCCCTGAAGCTACAGCGATCGCGATTGGTGATTATTTGAAATCTCGCAGTGGCATGATTAAGGATTACAATGTCGTCAAAGGATTTTTGAATTTAGAAATTGGTACACTTGTTTGGATCTCCTGCCTTGATGACATGCTGAAAAATCAACATTGGGGACAACTGGCTGCCAATGGTAAGAAAGTGATGGTCGAATTTTCTTCCCCAAATACCAATAAACCCTTGCATCTAGGGCACTTGAGGAATAATTTTCTCGGAGATGCGATGTCCAGGATTATTGAAGCCGCAGGATATCAAGTGAAAAGAACAAATCTGGTCAACGATCGCGGCATTCACATATGCAAATCGATGCTTGCCTATCAAAGATGGGGTAAGGGAGAGACTCCGGAGACCGCTCAACTTAAAGGAGACCATTTAGCCGGAAAATATTATGTACTCTTTGATAAATATTATAAGGAGGAAATAGCGACGTTGGTAGGGCAAGGAGTTTCTGAAGAGGAGGCTAAAAAAAAGGCTCCGATTTTGGTTGAAGCCCAAGAGATGCTTCAAAAATGGGAGCAAAAAGATGCTGAAGTCATGACCCTGTGGAACAACATGAATGCTTGGGTTTATGCAGGCTTTGAGACGACATACCAAACCATGGGTATTGAGTTTGATGCCATTTATAAAGAGTCAGAAACCTATCTCCTAGGTAAAGACATCATTGAGGAGGGGCTTAAGAAGCAGGTCTTCTATCAGCGTGAAGATGGATCGGTGTGGATAGATCTTAAGGAGGAAGGACTTGACGAGAAGCTGGTAATGAGATCGGATGGTACTTCGGTATATATTACCCAAGACATCGGAACCTGTGATTTTAAGTATGAGGACTTTCCTATGGATCAATCTGTATATGTTGTCGGAAACGAGCAGGACTATCATTTTAATGTTCTTTTTGCCATTATGAAAAAAATGGGTCGGCCATATGGAGAAGGGTTGTACCATCTATCTTATGGTATGGTAGACCTCCCTAGTGGTAAGATGAAGTCAAGAGAAGGAACCGTTGTAGATGCGGATGAGTTGATGAATGAGATGTTTACAACAGCGGCTAAACATACCCTTGAGTTAGGAAAAATTGAAGGGCTCACAGAGAATGAATCGAAAAACTTATTTAGGATGGTAGGATTGGGGGCACTGAAATTTTTTTTACTCAAGGTAGACCCTAAAAAAAGAATGTTGTTCGATCCTAAGGAATCTATCGAATTCCAAGGTCATACGGGTCCATTCGTTCAGTATACTCATGCACGTATTTCAGCTATACTGAGAAGGGCTTCTGCTGATGGTATCAACGAAGTATTGTCGCCGATCCAGAAAATGCATCCTAGAGAACAAATACTACTGGCCCACTTAGTGAGGTTTGAAGAGGTTATTGTACAGGCCGCACGAGATTACTCACCGGCCTTGCTGGCACAATATGTATATGATTTGGCCAAGGACTATAATGGCTTTTATCAGGAGCTCTCTATGTTCAATGAGCCTGATGATCCTCTTGTGACTTTCAGAATAAGCCTTTCAAGATTGACGGCAAAGGTCATTCGTCGTTCGATGAATTTATTGGGAATAGAGGTACCTAATCGCATGTGATGATCGAGATGAATACATGGATAAAAGCCTTTCGTTTGCGTACCTTACCGTTGGCTTTTTCATCGATACTCATGGCTGCTTTTTTGGCCTATTATTCTGGACATTTTCAGATAATAATTCTTGCTTTAAGTTTATTTACTACCTTATTCCTTCAAGTATTATCCAATTTAGCAAATGATTATGGAGATGCTATTTCAGGGGTAGATGGTCCGGATAGAGGAGGTCCCCAAAGGTCAGTACAATCTGGAGCCATTACACGTGAGCAGATGAAAATAGCGATCATTCTTTGCGCATGTTTGGCCTTTATTTCAGGGTGCATCTTGATTGTTTATGTTTTTAAAGATCATTGGCTGAACTTGCTCCTTTTTCTAACTTTAGGTCTTGGTGCGATAGCAGCAGCCATTAAATACACCATGGGTTCAAATCCTTATGGATATTCTGGTTTTGGTGACATATTTGTTTTTATTTTTTTTGGATTGGTAGGCGTTTTTGGAGGATATTATCTATTCAATCGAGAACTAGAAATTATATTTTTGTTACCAGCTATAAGTTGTGGTTTACTGTCTGTGGGTGTCCTCAATGTGAACAATATTAGAGATATTTCGAGTGATCGAAAAGCAGGGAAGCGGTCTATTCCTGTCATGATAGGAAAGGAAAAGGCCATTATTTATCATGGATTTTTGATTGGAGGTAGCTTTATAAGTGCGATATTTTTTGTGAGTATTTTAATGCCGAGCTTTTTTGGATATACTTTTTTAGCGTTGATTCCTGTTTTTTTCTATCATTTTAAAGCTGTCCAGACAAAAGAAAACAGCGGTCTAGATGCAGAGTTAAAAAGGTTAGCTTTTGCAACCCTATTTTTTGTATTACTTTTGGGTCTTGGCATAAGTTACTAACACTTATACTTTTTCGCTTATTTGATAATTAATAAGCACCTTTTTGTTTAAATTGATTGTTAATCACTTTTGATCACTACCACATGAAAAAAATACTTGTTCCTTTCGATTTTACTTTGCCATCTGATAATGCGCTTGATTTTGCTACACAACTTGCAGAAAGGCATGCTTCATCTGAAATTGTATTGTTTCATGTGATTGAGCATCCTTCCGAGAGTAGATTAAAAATCATGGGAGCCTCAAGTATAGATCCTTTGGAAAACCTATACATGAATAAACTTATTCAACAAACTGAGTTGAAGTTAAGGGCAGTTGTAACCAATGTGATGTCAAAAGTGACAGTTAGTTTCAAAATAGTGATAGGAAACCCTTATGTTTCTTTGGCTACTGAGGTAGCCAATCAAGATGTAAATTTAGTTATTATGGGAACCTCGAGCTTGGATGACCTAGAGAATTTATTTTCGAGTTCTAATGCGGAAAAAGTGGTTCGTAATGCACAATGTCCGGTAATTACCATTAAGAATAAAATTCATATTGAAAAAATTAAAAATATCGTATTCGCATCAAATTTTGAGGAGGTGAATCCACGTCTCGTTGAAAGAGTCAGTTTTGTACAAGATTTGATGCAAGCCAAATTGCGTATCGTAAAAATCAATACACCTGAGAGTTTTACAAATACGCGTCATGATATCAAACAAATGTCAGCATTTGTAGAAACTAATATCATCAGTAATTACACCATTGATATTCACAATTTCAATAATGAAGAAGATGGTATTGTTGATTTCGCTGACTTTATAGAAGCTGATATGATAATGTTAGGTACCCACCAAAGAAAAGGGATGAGCCATTTTTTCAACCGAAGTGTTGCTGAAGATGTGGCAAATAACTCCAAGTGCCCCGTCATTACCGTGCAGTTGGATGAATAATAATTCATTGTTACCACCTTTTTCTTCTCAAATTCAGAACTGACTTCCATTTAAATAGTTAATGAGTAATGCAATAACTATTTTTTTTATTACAGATTTGCATACCAGTATATCCTTTGTTACTCATGCCAAAACCTAAATTAAAAGTTGCCATTCAAAAGTCTGGAAGACTGAGTGAAGATTCGCTTGCTTTGTTTAAAGAAAGTGGTATTAAATTCGGTAATGGACAGAGAAAGCTAAGAACATTGGCCTCAAATTTTCCCGTAGAGTTTTTATTTCTTCGAAACAGTGATATCCCAGGCTATGTGGCTGATGGCATCGCGGATTTAGGCATCGTTGGTCGCAATATATTCTTGGAAGAAAGAAAGGGAATAATAGAGATCAAAGCACTGGGATTTTCAAAATGTCGGATGTCCTTGGCGGTACCTAGAGAAGCTGAATACCACGGGCTAGACTATTTTAAAAATCAATGTATTGCCACCTCATATCCGATTATTCTGAAAAATTTTTTAGATGAACAAAATATATCGGCTGATGTACATAAAATCAGTGGTTCTGTAGAAATAGCGCCAGGAATTGGTCTTTCGGCAGGAATTTTTGATATTGTAAGTACTGGAAGTACCTTGATCAGCAATGGTCTCAAGGAAGTCGAAACGGTACTTCATTCAGAGGCTATACTGGTTGGTAATAAGGATCTAGATCAAGAAAAAAACAAATTGATTGAGCAGTTGTTGTTTAGAATTGAGGCAGTTTTAGCTGGTAAAAATAATAAATATGTTTTGATGAATGCGCCTAATGAAAAGTTAAAAGATATATTGACTTTAATCCCAGGTATGAGAAGCCCAACCGTGTTGCCGTTGGCCGCTGAAGGTTGGAGTAGTATACATTCTGTACTTAATGAAGATGATTTTTGGAACAGTATTGAAAAGTTGAGACAGGCTGGGGCAGAAGGAGTATTGGTGGTTCCCATAGAAAAAATGATTCGCTGATGAATATCTATAATTATGTCAATCAAAGTCAATTACGAGAGGTTTTAAAAAGGCCTGTGATGGATACAAATAAGATCGAAAAACTCGTATTACCCATTCTAGAGAAGGTAAGACGAGGAGGGGATAGAGCTTTAAAAAAATTGGTGCTCGAGTATGATCACGTCGAGTTGGATGAATTATGGATCTCTGAAGACGAACTAAAGGATGCTGAAAAGCACCTCAACGCAAATCTTAAAATTGCAATTGAGGTAGCTAAAAAAAATATTTGGAAATTCCATGAAGCACAACAGCAGTCCCCACTGACAGTGGAGACGATGCCAGGAGTTATATGCAAACGTAAATCAGTTCCTATCCGAAATGTTGGGCTCTATGTACCAGGGGGAACTGCACCCTTGTTCTCGACCGTTTTGATGTTGGGCATTCCCGCTTTAATCGCTGGGTGTAAAAATATCACCATAGCTTCCCCCACAAACAAAATGGGTAAAATTAATCCTGTCGTTTTGTATACCGCTCATTTATTGGGTATTCGCTCCGTCTTAAAATTAGGAGGGGCACAAGCCATCGCGGCCATGGCCTATGGTACTGAGACTATACCTAAAGTGGATAAAATTTTTGGGCCGGGCAATCAATATGTAACGACTGCCAAGCAATTATTATCTAAAGTGGTCTCTATTGATATGCCTGCAGGACCCTCTGAGGTTATGGTAATTGCAGATGAGGAAAGTAATGTGAGTTTTGTGGCCGCAGATTTAATCTCACAAGCCGAACACGGGAATGACAGTCAAGTAGTTTTAGTAACCAAAAGTCGGTCAGTTGCGGATGCGGTTGTTTTAGATATAAAAGAACAATTGATCCAATTGCCGAGAAAAGAATTGGCTGAAGAGTCGCTGAAAAATAGTGTAGTGATGATTGTGAATTCAAGAAAAGAGGTCATTAAAACCATTAATTATTACGGACCTGAGCATCTGATACTAAACATAAGTAATCCAGAAAAGTATATTGATAAAATCTACAATGCGGGTTCGGTATTTATAGGACCTTATACTCCTGAATCAGCAGGGGATTATGCTTCAGGAACAAATCATGCTTTACCGACCAACGGATGGGCAAAATCTCATTCTGGTGTCTCATTGGATAGCTTTGTTAAAAAAATTACTTTTCAAGAAATAACAAAAAAGGGATTAAAAACCTTAGGACCTACCCTAGAGGTAATGGCCGCTGCCGAACAACTTGAGGGACATAAAAGAGCAGTGACGGTACGCTTGGAATCTTTTGAGAAATGAGTAAGATTGGGGATTTATTAAGGAAGCATTTAAATTTTTTTGTACCCTATTCGACGGCCAGAGATGATTTTAAGGGAGATAGGGGTATTTTCTTAGATGCCAATGAAAATGCCTTAGGTTCGGTAATTTCTGAAAATTGGAATCGATATCCAGATCCTCGACAAAGTCACTTGAAGCAGGTCATGGGTAAGATCAAGGGCATTGCCCCAGAATGTATTTTTATGGGTAACGGAAGTGATGAACCCATTGATTTATTGATCAGGGCTTTTTGTGAACCGGGTATCGATGAGGTGATGATATTTCCTCCTACTTACGGGATGTACAAAGTGGCGGCAAATATTAATAATGTCAACGTCAACGAGGTTTTATTGACCCAGGATTTTCAATTGGACATGACCCAAATAAAATCAGCACTTAATGATCATGTTAAGATCATATTCATCTGTTCTCCCAATAATCCAACAGGAAATTTGATACAGGTGCAAGATATTTGGGATCTCGCGACGGTGTTCAAAGGAATCATCGTGATAGATGAGGCTTACATCGACTTTACAGACACCCCTTCCTGGATTGAAGTACTATCCAATTTTCCTCATTTAGTGGTATTACAAACCCTGAGTAAAGCTTGGGGCTTGGCTTCGTTACGATTGGGAATGGCATTTTGTCATCCAAAGATAGTTGATGTACTCAATTTGATTAAACCACCTTATAATATCAGTGGTCCGGTTCAAAATCACGTGCTTAAGGCATTAAAGCATGAGGATCAAATGCGATTATTTGTTGAAGATATAAAAGAATTGAAAAAGGAATTGGGGTTGGCACTTGAACAACTGCCCATTGTTTTGAAAGTCTATCCAAGTGAAGCCAATTTTTTCTTGGTTAAATTCAAGGAAGTTCAAGAAGTTTTTCAGTACTTAATTCGCAATGAGATCATTCTAAGAAATAGATCAGGCTTAGTTTTATGCGAAGATTGCATACGAATTACTGTGGGCACAGCATTTGAAAATAAGCAACTGATCCTTGCGTTGAATAATTACCTAAAGATATGAGACCTATTTTATTTATAGACCGAGATGGAACCATTGTCTCAGAGACGGAGGATGAGTTTGTAGATCAGATTGAGAAGTTGCATTTTTTACCTGATGTGCTCTACTATTTAAGAAAGATCCAACAGGAATCTAATTTTTTGTTGGTATTGGTTTCTAATCAGGATGGTTTGGGTACTGAGGGCCATCAAGAAAAGAGATTTTATCCCATCCACAATCTGATCATGCGTACCTTAACGTCTCAAGGTATTCATTTCGATAAGGTACATATTGATGAACATTATGAAAGTTCCGATCATGAAAATCGAAAACCAGAGATCGGTATGTTGTCTGCTTATTTGAAGGAAAATTACGATATAGCTAAATCTTATGTCATTGGTGATCGCAAAACAGATATGGAGTTGGCTGATCATTTGGGCTGCCAAGGGATTCATATAAGTAAAGAAAAAAACCAAGGAGTAGCCCTTGTCACGACATCTTGGAAAGAAGTTTATGAGTTTTTGGTGGTCAATTCACGGAAATCAAAGGTCATCAGAAAGACCAATGAAACCGATATCAGTATTGAATTAAATTTAGATGGTACTGGCCAAACGGACATAAGTACCGGTTTGCATTTTTTTGATCATATGCTGGACCAACTGGGCAAGCATGGTGGTATGGATTTGAAAATTCAAGTAACGGGTGATTTACATATAGATGAGCACCATACTATAGAAGATACAGGTTTGGCTTTGGGCGAAGCCATGGTCAAAGCCTTAGGGTCTAAAAAAGGAATCAACAGATATGGATTTTTATTACCTATGGACGAGACATTGGCTCAAGTGGCGGTGGACTTTGGTGGTCGACCTTGGATGGAATGGGAAGGTATTTTTAAAAGAGAAAGGGTAGGAGATGTCCCCGCGGAAATGATTCGTCATTTTTTCAAATCCTTCTCAGATGCCTCCAAATGCAATCTCAATATTAAAGTAACGGGTGAAAATGAGCATCACATGATTGAAGGGGTCTTTAAAGCTTTTGCGAAAGCCATTAAAATGGCCATAAAAAAGAATCCAGAAGCATTAAATAATCTCCCTTCAACTAAAGGAGTGCTCTAGGTACTATACACGATCCCAAGGTATCGAGATAAGTATGAGCGCCAAGGAGATACCGAAAAAAACCAATTGATTTTTGAATTTACTTTCACTCGAGAGGGCTTTCTTTGTTTTGGCACTTCCAATGGTCACGATGATGGTGACTAAGGTCATGATTGAAATGTGCTCAACGGCCCAAAAACGGAGGGAGGGATCTTTCATAGCCGCACCGAAATCGGCAAAAGCTGCTTGAGTGATGGGACTAAAAAAGAAGTACAAAGAGATCCCGAGAAGGAGCATCAGATGAACCGTTCCTGCGAAAGAAGAAGCAAGAATGCGATCTATTTTCTGGTATTCTTTTTTACCATAAAATCCAATCATTGACTTAACCAGGATGATCAGAGGAAGCAGAATTGCCAGCCATCTAAATCCTGAATGTGCATGTAGCAATATTTTATAGGTGCTCATATTGTCTTTTTTGTCTAAATTAGGTATTAAAGACTACAATTTGAATCATTTTTTCAATAAAGATAAATATGGACGATGGGAGCTACTATAGGACGGGTTGGCTCGATTAAAAGCTTCAAAACTCAATGCTCATTTGAGGATTAGCTACTTTTTTAAATTGCAAATTTGAGATGCCTATTCCCAGCAGTCGAATACCTACTTCATGTAACAAGTCTTCGTTAAGTAAAGACTTAATGAGTACTTGAATTTCTGAAAGATTTAGAATGACCTCTTTTTGTGATTTGCTTCTCGTGATTTGCTTAAAATTGCCATACTTTATTTTAAGACTTATGGTTCTACCTTGTGCAGATTGCAGCTGATATCTTCTAAAAACTTCTTCAGTTATGGGTTTGAGGTGTGATTGGATCTCTGAAAGGGTCATCAAGTGATGTGAAAAGGTATTTTCGGCGCTGATGGATTTCCTTTTGCGATCGGGCAGGATGGGTCTGTGGTCAATACCACGGGCCACATGATAATAATAATTTCCTTGTTTGCCGTATCTCAGACACAAATCATCCAATGTTTTCGCTTTTAGATCTTTGCCTGTAAAAATACCTGCATGCTTCATTTTTTCTGCGGTGACCTTGCCTATACCATGAAATTTTTTGATTGGGAGTTTTTCAATAAAAACCTCTGCGTTTTCGGGTAAAACTACGTAAAGTCCATTCGGCTTATCCATATCAGAGGCGATCTTGGCCAAAAACTTATTGAAGGAAACCCCTGCAGAAGCAATTAACCCAGTTCTTTCTTTGATTTTCTTCTTGATATCTATGGCGATTAGGGTAGCTGATTTTAGACCGATTTTGGGATGAGTGATGTCCAAATATGCTTCATCGAGCGATAAGGGTTCAACTAAGTCTGTATATTCATAAAATATGGCCCTAATTTTATTAGATATTTCTTTATACCGATCAAATCGGGGTTTGACGAAAATAAGTTGTGGACACAACCTTGCGGCAATCCTGGAAGATAAAGCAGATTTTACCCCAAATCTCCGAGCTTCATAACTCGCTGCCGCAACGACACCACCCTCTTTATGCCCCCCCACGGCGACGGGCTTTCCTCGTAAATCAGAGTCGTCATTTTGCTCAACAGATGCATAAAAGGCATCCATGTCAATATGTATTATTTTACGCATTCGTTGGGTGAATACCTGTGAAATCAAAAATAATCAATTATTAGCAAAATTTAGGATTCTAAAATGCCATGCTTTTCCATACAAAAAGCCAGGTAATTACCATGATGGGTTAAAGAAATGGGAAATTCTTTTTCTTCGTTTACACAGAGCAGGGGCAGTTGATTTTCATCTAGAGTAAAGCGGATATTCAAAGGCTTGAAATAGGCAATGATTCTTTCACGAATGATTTTTTGAGAAGACGCTTTTTGATAATTCATCCAAATTTGATGCATAAGTTCCATCGATGGTGGTGCGGCCGTAGCCACTACATAGTTGGATGTGGCTTCAACAGTGCCCGACAGTTGTTTAGAAGAGAAATATAAATTATTTGAAAAAACAACTGTAATAAGTTTTGGATCGAATGATTTTAATTGCCGTTTACTTTTGAAAATAGCCTCTTTAGCACTCCAAACGATCCAATAGAGCAGGATGGGATCTGTATTTTCAGGGTATTGATCACCTTTAGCTTTTATGAACCGTAGATGATCCGCAGTACGCGGATGTAAAAGAGGATCTTTTAAATCAACGATATCTATTCCAATCACTCGAGATAGATTTTATGTTCTTTTTCGTAAACGATTAAACCAGTCTGTCCATTTTTACTGGATTCATAGGCATAATCATAGCTTTCATCATTTTCAAAAATTTCATAACGGATCGTCCAATGGGTGTCGACAATAAAAGCATTCAATACTGATCCATTCTCAAGCTGAATCGTTATGACATTAGTTCCTTTTTTTAAGAAGGGATTTAAATCAAGGGATAAATTTAATTCAGGATTTCCATCGATGAATTGACTATCAAAAACAAGTTCATCATTGACAAAGGCATAAACTCTGTTGTCTATTTTGGAAAAGGTAATGTTATAATCTGGAGTTTTGGTGATTGGGAACAAAGCACAAATGAGCCAAAAAGAGCAAATCAATTTCATTTAAATGAAGCTTAAATATAGACTTGGCGCAAGCATATCTATTTTTCTAGCACCTTACCATGAATGATATCAATGGCTTGGCCGATGGTACCCATTTGCATGATGACATCATCCTCTATCATGATATCATATTTTTCTTCAACATCCAATACAATGTCTACAATGTGCGCAGAGTTTATTTTTAGGTCATTGATGAGATCATGTTCAAGGGTAAGCTTACCTAGTATTTCCTTATCTGGGACATAAACGGCAATGATTTCTTTTAATTGTTCTTGAATTGTATTCTTATCCATCTTTCCATTTTCTAAGTACTATAGCGCAATTTAAATCACCAAAACCAAAATTGGCTTTAATAGCGGTATTAATTTCTTTATAAACGGTCTTCATAGGAATACGCTCCAATGGAATTTCCGCAGTAATATCAGGATTTACTTCTTTGATATTGTAGTTCCCGTGAACAAATGATTTTTCCATTTGAATCAGGGTGGCTACCAATTCGATGGATCCGGCCCCTGCAATACAATGTCCTATCATTGATTTAGGTGTGTTGATGAGTGGAAATTTATCTTGAGCGCCTCCGAGTGCCTTCTTCCAATTCTTTATTTCGGTTGCATCACCTTTTGTACCGGTCAGATGTCCACTGATAAGATCTATTTCATCACTATTTACCTTTGCTTCACGTAAGCTATTTTTCATACAATGGACCACCGCATTTGAATTAGGAGCCGTCATACTTCCACCATCCCGTAAACCGCCAGAATTGACATCAGCACCCAAGATTTCCGCATAGATCTTAGCCCCACGACTTTTGGCACTTTCAAGAGTCTCCAACACCATGGCCCCTGATCCACTTCCCGGAACAAATCCAACGCTACTGTTGCACATGGGCCGCGAACCATTGGTTGGATCTTCGTTGGAATCACTAGTGAGTATCCGCATCGCATCAAAGGCACCCCAAATAAAAATTCCATCACCTTCGGTACTTCCGCATAGCATTCTTTTGGCCTTTCCTAATTTGAGGTGTTCATAGCCTAGTAATACCGATTCAGTACCTGTAATGCATGCGGAGGAGTTCGATAATATCCTATTGCCTAGACCTAAAATTTTGTTTAGATAGGCTGCTGCTCCACTGCTCATACTTTCAGGGATCGCCCGTGAACCGAGTTGCTTATTATTACCCGCTAATATTTTAGAAAACACAGCATGATTAGATCCGTCGAGACCCAAAGCTCCAGAACCGATAATCATACCAGAATCGAAATCTATTTGATCTTGATGATGGGTTAAGCCAGCGTTTTCCCAAGCTTCAAATCCTGCGAGACAGGCATAGATAATAGCATTATTATCTAGCTTATTTTGATAATAATCATCAAAGAAACGTGCTTTATAATCCTCAGTAATCAGCGGCTTACCTGCAATTTGGCATCTGAAATTTAATGATTGAGATATTTCAAAAAAACGAATGCCAGAGCGACCTTCTTTTAGTGCTACTTCAAAATCTGCTGCGCCTAATGCGTTAGGCGCCACAACTCCAATGCCTGTGATGACAACTCTATTATTGATCAATTTTATCTTTATTTACAATCATACCTGAAAATTCACCTTTGCAAACTACTTGATTCGTGATAACATTTTTACAGGTTACCAAACATTTTAATTTATTGAATCGATAATATATTTTTTTGGATGTTATTTCAAGCTGGTCTTCAGGATATACTGGACCTAAAAAATCCACTGCAGCAGAGGTGAATATGGGTACAAGTAGTGCTTCTTGACCCTTTAATTTTTCTTTTTCAAGATAGATCCCATAACAAACCAATCCAATTTGAGCCATGATTTCAATTAATATGACCCCTGGTGTAATGGGATTATCAGGAAAATGTCCTCGATAAAAATATTCATCTTTTTTAAGTTGATAATAACCTTTGGACCCATTTTCAGTAACTTCTTCTAACGCATCCACAAATAAAAAAGGCGGCCGATAGGGCAGTGCCTCTATAATTTCTTTTAGTGATTCACTCATCCCATTAAATGTTCTCCACCATCGACAAACATTACATTGCCATTGATCCAATTTGATTCAGGGAGGGTCAATAGATAAATGGCGTTGGCAATATCTTCCGGTGAGGTCATGCGACCCAGTGGGTTTCTTTTTGATGCTTCCTCAATGAGCTGTTCATAATTAGGAATAAATCGCAGTGAAGGGGTATCCGTAATCCCAGCATTGATACAATTGACTCTTATCCCAAAGGGAGCAAGTTCTACCGCTAAGTATTTAGAGAGTATTTCTAAGGATGATTTAGCCATAGCCACAGCTCCATAACCTTTCCAGTAACGGGCACTACCTGCAGAGGTCAGGGTGACAAGCCTGCTACCGGACTTCAAGAGGGAATGATCTTTTAAAGTTTGTACCCAAGTTAATACGTTAGTCGCCATGGCATCTATGGTAAGCGCTATATCTTGCGCTGTGAGGGTGGGTTGATCCTCTTTAGATACAAAAGGCTTTAGATTGCCTCTTGAAATGGCATGCAAAATCAGATCAAAGGAAAGGTTTGGGACCTGATCAGTAATCAAAGCAAGGGTTTCATTGATCCTTTCTTTATTGGTACCATCTACATTAAAATTGATTACATTTTGCCCCGTTTTTTTCATTTCATCAAGATGTTCATTGAAGGCAGGCATCAAAGAACGTCTATCTCTATGGATGATGATCAGATTGAAACTATTTTTACTTAATTTTTGGGAAGTGGCAAGGCCCATACCACTTGATCCACCGATAATTAAAGCCCATTTTTCCATATTATATAGATTTTATAAAACATCTTCTACGGATAACAGTAGTTACGTTTCCTCTAAACTCATTCCAAAGATTAATGACATTGTGATTATCCTCAAGCATAATAGCGGTATTTACTGTACTTACCTTTTTTTTAATAAAATTAGATAAAAGTTCAACAAATATTAACTGACTGGCTCCTAACTTTTGATATTGAGGGTTTATACCGATAAGCAGCATATCCAAGGTATCGTTCTTCCGAAAGGCCTGAAGTAAGTGAATAAATCCAAAAGGATAAAGTTTGCCTCTGGCTTTTTGAAGTGCTTTCGAGATGGAAGGTAAAGTAATTGCGCAAGCCACAACTTCATCTTTTTCATTTACAATGATGGTTACAAATTCTTTTCTAACGAACCCCAAGTAGGCATCGACGTAATAATCAATTTGTTTATCGGTTAAAGTATAAAATCCATAAAGATTTGTGAAAGAACTATTCAATGTTTGAAAGATGCCTTTTGAATAGGTTTTTATTTGAGATTTACTTTTAATTTTCTTTACCTCAAGTTTGAATCTGGTTTTGATTAAAGAGGTACCTCTCACCATTCTTTTGGGTAATTCTTTGGGTACTTCACCACGCCCTTCTAGCCAATCACAAGCTTTTGAAAATCCAAGACTTTCAAAATGAGAAGCATAATAAGGGAAATTATAAATAGTTGCTTGCGTAGCCAATTCATCAAAACCCTCGATTAAAGTACCTTCAAAGTCAAAATCCGTAAACCCCAAGGGTCCATGAATACCGGTAATACCAAATGGTTTGGCCCAATCAATGATACCTTGGATCAGGGCAGTAGATACTTTTTCATCATCAATGAAATCAATCCAGCCAAATCGAGCAAGATTTTTATCTTCTTTTTCAGCATCCAATATGATTCCAGCGATTCTACCTACAATCACACCCTCTTTTAAGGCCAGCAATAATTTCACCTGACTGATTTCAAAGGCTGGATTTTTTGGAGTCAGGGAGCTGAGTTCAAAATCAATAAGTGGGGGAACGTAGGAGGGGCAATTTTTGTATAAATTGAAAGGGAATTTAATGAATTTCAGAAGTGTGGGTCGGTCTTTTACTTCTATTAATACTAGACTCATGTAAAATGCTTTTCTTTATAAATGATCATGTGACCTTTCTTTTATATAAATGAGTTCGTTGATTTCATGCTAAAGCTCAGGCTTATGTAATCAAGTAAATTTTTCATTCTACCTAATAGCCAGCATTTCCCTCTCATTCATTTTTTATACACTATCTCGATTCTTATTTCTAAGAGCGAAAATAAATATTATTCAAAGCTAATTGAATTTTCAATAATTGTACTTTTTACGTTCTTTGTTCAATACTTTTTTTATTGAGCAGACAAAGGTTATCAAAGAGTAGGAGCATGAACCTTTAATCTTAAACGACTTAATACATTAAAGTATTGAAACTTCTTAAAAAGGGTACTTTATTTTAACTAAAAAGATGAGGTCATAGAATGAAAAAAGAAGTCATTATTGATGGGCTTCAATAGACAAAGGAACCTCTAATTTTTTCGCACATTGATAGATGGTATCAATAGCTAAATCTATCTGCTCACGGGTATGTGTGGCCATTAAAGAAAACCTAATCATAGAATTGTTTCGGGAAACCGCTGGTGATGCGATCGAGTTAACGAAAATACCTTTTTCCAGCAATAGCATGGCCATTCCATGTGTTTTTTTATCATCCTTAATGAACAAGGGGATGATAGGGGTTTCAGTTTTTCCGGTATCGAATCCCAGTGAATTAAATGCGGTAATGGCATATTCGGTATTCTCTAGAAGTTGAAGTCTCAAGGAATCATCAGATTCAATAATATCTAAAGACGCAAGTGCCGCTGCTACCGCAGCAGGCGTGGGACTTGCACTGAAGACCAATGAACGTGAGTTATGTTTAATATATTCGACCGTATGTGCGTCACTTGCGATGAATCCACCTATTGAAGCCAATGACTTACTGAATGTCCCGCCGATGAGGTCCACTTGTTCTTCAACATCAAAATGAGAAGCAGCACCTGCACCATGTTCTCCAATGACTCCTATGGCATGGGCGCAATCTGACATGACCACTGCGTTGTATTGTTTTGCGAGTTGGGTGATTCCTTTGAGATCAGCCAAATCACCTTCCATGCTAAAAACACCATCTACTACGATCAATCTCATTTCGGCATCTGCAGATTGCTGGAGCTTTTCCTCTAATGAAATCATGTCGTTGTGTTTAAACATTACATAAGAAGCCTTAGAAAGGCGCGCACCTTCGATAATGGAAGCATGGTTAAGACGGTCTAAAATAATGGTATCATTGGGCTGGGTAATCGAAGGGATTACCCCTAAATTAACCTGAAAACCAGTAGTAAATAAAAGCGCAGCTTCTTTATTTAAAAAATATGCCAATCGATGTTCCAATTCTATATGTAGATCAGTTGTCCCGTTTAACAATCGAGAGCCAGCAACACTGCTACCATATTTTTTTATAGCATTCTCACTGGCTATTTTAACCTTAGGATGTGTGGTAAGTCCCAAATAACTATTTGATCCAAACATTAACACTTTCTTTCCATTTACTATAACCGAAGTGCCTTGCTCGGATTCAATCACACGAAAAAAAGGATACAAGTCTTGTTTTCGCAACAGTTCAGGTGCCATTAATTTATTGAATCGGTCGGAGAGTATTTTGGTCATGCTGAAGTGAGCAAAAGTAATTATTAACTATGTTAAAACATCGTTTAATTCTCATAAATTAATAATTTTTTAAAAAAAAAACATCTCGTTATAAAAAGAATTTAATGAGTATATTTTTTGCAATCATGATAGAATTTCTAAAAAAGGTTCGTATTAAGTTCTAATAAATTCACTGTGAACCCAGTATTATTGTTTCTTCGACAATATATCTTGGTTAAATGATTTTATCAATTTTTCCTAGCACTTCAAAATGTCAAAATTTTTAAATAATACGATTTATTTGACTCCATCATTACAATTAAAAATGAGGTGGCTCTGCGATACAACAAACGACCGGATTAAAGAGAGCTCATCATAGAAAACCATGAAAAATTGAGGGAATCTAATAACTGAAAGGGACTTCAATTTTAGTCTGATCCCAAGCAAGTTTCAATACAGCCTCATTTTCATTGAGTGTTGCAAACTTGATGGCAAATGCCTCAACAACCTCAGTCGTGGATTTTACCTTCACGTTAAGTCTGAGTACATCTTTTTTGCTATCGTATCGATAGGCGCTCCAGATATCAACATCCGTATTGAAAATTAGGGTCCATTCATCTTTTTTTGGAATGGTAAACAAAGTTTAAGTACCTGCGGGTAACGTTTCTGAGCCAAGTGTAAGTAGCTGGTAAGCAATGAATTCAGTGGCTTCGTTGGCACCGGTTCTCCAAATTTTTCCGTAAGGAACCATCTTACCAAAAACAGGTCTATTGTTTTTTTGAGGTCTTCCATAGGTGATATGTGCGACCACTTTTTCGCCGGGGGAGTGATCATGGGCAAAATTATCGGGAAAATAAGCCATATCCATAAGGCTCTTGTCAATACCTTTAAATTCTTGGGCTTTGACGGGTTGAAGGGTGATGGACAGAGCTAGAAATTGAAGGAGTAAAATTTTTTCATTTTTGTTGGGTTTAAATACAACTTTAAAGTTAAGGACATCGGCTTCAAATACGAGCCATTCCTAGCGCAATATTTAATCTAGAACCAACTGGTAATGTTGGGCAGTAGCCCTAAATTCAGTCAATTGATTTTTGATCCAATCAGGGGATTCATTGAGTTCGCTGGCCATGATTTGAGCTACCTGCGGCGCAATCCTTAAAGATTCATTAACATCAAGAAAGAGGCCCCTGACCCTACGCGCCAACATGTCTTCTAGCGTTCTGGCCATTTCTTGACGGACTGCCCAGATAATCTGTGAGATCTTTAAGGGCAAACTTTCACTTAGTGTAGCTCCATAAACGGGATTTTCAGTTTCAAGATTAAGCAAGGCTTGCTTCTCAGCACCATATACCGCAAGCGGATCTTCTGTGAGATTGAGATTTTTATCATATCCAAAAATGGGTAAATTGTGAGTGGTACACTTACTTGCTTGCAGTCCACCAATGAGGATGGCATTATCTACGGTATCTTCTGCCATTTTTCTGTATGTGGTCCACTTACCACCAATGACCGTGATCAATCCACTGGAGGAAATCATGACTTTATGATGTCGTGAAATTTCTTTGGTTGATTGTTTGTCGCCTTCTGGTTTTGCCAGAGGTCTTAAGCCTGAAAAGACACTTAAAATATCTTTTTTTGTCGGTTTTTTGGTCAAATATTGACTGGCTGTTTCTAAAATGAATTCTACCTCTTCTAATTGAAAATGAGGTTCAAGTAAGGGCTTGTCAATTACCGTATCTGTAGTGCCGACAACCACTTTATTATGCCATGGCACAGCAAATAGTACCCTGCCATCTTTTGTATGAGGCACCATAATCGCATATTTATTAGGAAGAAATGAAGCATCAAGGACAATATGGGTTCCCTGACTGGGTTGTATCATTTCCTTTGTACTAGGATCATCCATTTTTTTCACGGCATCAGCAAAAACACCGGTAGCGTTGATGACGACTTTAGAGTGAACTTGATATTTTTCTTGCGTTTCTAGATCCAAGGCTACAACCCCTTCAATAATACCTTCTTTATTTTTCATAATTTTCTCAACTTTCATATAATTGAGAAGTACACCATCAGAATGAGCGGCGGTTTTGGCCAAGCTGATGGCCATGCGAGCATCATCGAACTGACCATCAAAATAGATGACACCACCGGCCAATTCTTTTTGATCAATGGTAGGTATGTGACGAATGGTTTCCTTAACCGAAAGTCTTTTTGAAGAGCCAATGCCCAAATCACCTGACATAAAATCGTATATTTTAAGTCCTAATTGATAGAATGGACCGTCCCACCAACTGTAGTTGGGAATTACAAAAGCCTGATTTGAAACAAGATGGGGTGCATTTTGAATCATTAAACCCCGTTCTTTCAGAGCCTCTAAGACCAAGGAGATATCACCTTGTTGAAGATATCGTACCCCTCCATGTACGAGTTTAGTGGATCTGCTTGAAGTTCCTTTTGCAAAATCATGTTGCTCTAGCAGTAAGGTTTTATAACCTCGAGCAGCCGAATCTACGGCAATACCCAATCCAGTGGCGCCGCCTCCGATGATTAAAATATCCCAAATACCCTCATGGCTTTGGAGTTTTTGGATCATAGTATCGCGATTCATTCTGAAAGCCAGTTTTTACTTCGTTCAATGGCTCTCTTCCAATTTTTACGCATTTTGGTAGCGCTGGGATCAGATTGAGGTCTGAAAATTTTCTCTGGTTCCCAAATCTTTTTAATTTCTTCGAGGTCCTTCCAGTAACCTGTCGCCAAACCAGCAAGAAATGCTGCACCTTGAGCGGTAGTCTCGGTAATTTTGGGTCTGATGATGTCTAAGTTGGCTACATTGGCTTGAATTTGTAGGAGTAAGTTATTGGCCGTAGCACCTCCATCTACTCTTAATTCTGTGGTTTTAATACCCGAATCCTTCTCCATAGTATCCAAAACGTCTAAGTTTTGCAGGGCGATGGCTTCCAGTGCTGCCCTTGCAATGTGGCCTTGCGAGGTACCTCGAGTAATTCCGACCATAATTCCTGTACCGTAAGGATCCCAATGCGGTGCACCCAAGCCTACAAAACCAGGAATAAAAACGACTCCTCCCGAGTCGGTTACGGTTGCTGCTAATGCTTCAATTTCACTTGCAGATTTAATAATTTTTAGATTGTCTCTCAACCATTGGATGAGGGCCCCACCGATGAATATACTGCCCTCAAGGGCATAGGTAACCTCATCTCCAATTTGCCAAGCTACCGTGCTTAATAATTTGTTTTTTGAGGTGATGATGCGCGAACCCGTATTCATGATAAGAAAACAACCCGTTCCGTAAGTACTTTTGGCCATACCTGATTCGATACACATTTGACCAAACAAAGCGGATTGCTGATCACCCGCAATGCCACTGATCGTTATGGGATGACCAAAATGGTTTTCATGCGAGTATCCAAAATTATGACTGCTCGGTTTGACTTGCGGAAGTATCATTTTTGGAATCTCAAAAAGGGCCAATAACTCCTCATCCCATTGCATATCATGAATATTGTAAAGCATGGTGCGACTGGCATTGCTTACATCAGTAGCGTGAACTTCACCTTGGGTTAAATTCCATAGCAACCAGCAATCGACCGTGCCAAAGGCCAAATCCCCAGCTTCAGCCAAATCTCGAGCTCCAGATACATGATCTAACAACCATTTTATTTTGGAAGCTGAAAAATAAGCGTCAATGAGTAATCCTGTTTTTCGTTGAATTACGGATTCTAGACCTTTTAATTTTAAGCTTTCGCAATAGTCTGCTGTTCGTCGGTCTTGCCAAACTATGGCTCTATGAATGGGTTTTCCCGTTTTTTTATTCCAAACAATAGTCGTTTCCCTTTGGTTGGTTATCCCTATGGCTTCGATATTGAAGGCCTTAATTTCATACTTTTTTAATACATTAATTATGGTATTTTTTTGGATAGTCCAAATTTCTTCAGCATCATGCTCCACCCATCCTGGCTTTGGAAAAAATTGCTGAAATTCTTGTTGACTGACACCCACTATTTGTCCAGATTTATCAAAAATAATAGCTCTTTCACTGGTCGTGCCTGCGTCAATAGTTAAAATATATTTGGACATATATGCTTTTGTTAGGGAAAAGTTGAAAAAAAAGGTTAAACTTGAAATTAAGAAATTTTTAATCAATTTCAGAGTTAAATGAATATTAAATGAGCCCTTATTTAGCAGAATTTATAGGAACGACTGTTTTAATCTATTTGGGAAATGGTGTCAATGCCAACGTATCCCTTAAAAAGACCTATGGCAATGAAAGTGGATGGCTTGTGATCTCCTTCGCATGGGGATTGGCTGTGTTTATAGGTGTTGTCATTGCTGGCTCATTTAGCGGGGGTCATTTAAATCCCGCAGTATCTGTGGGTTTAGCCATCGCAGGGAAATTTAGCTGGAGTGCTGTACCAGGATATATTTTAGCTCAAATGTTAGGGGCTATGATGGGCGCCTTTTTAGTTTTTATTCAATACAAAGATCATTTCAAGGCGACAATTGATTCGAGTACCAAACTAGGTGTATTTGCTACCGCACCAGCTATTAAAAATAATTTCAATAATTTATTATCTGAGATTTTAAGTACAGGACTGCTGGTTTTTGGAGTTTTTTATCTCATCGATGGAGAGGGTATAGGCTCTCTAAATGCCTTGCCCGTTGGATTGCTGGTGGCTGTTATAGGATTGTCTTTGGGAGGTTCTACGGGTTATGCCATTAATCCTGCTCGAGATTTGGGGCCTCGGATTTTTCACGCACTGATGATAGATAAGAACAGTGATTGGAAATATGCATGGATTCCTGTTTTGGGACCCTTTATAGGGGCTGTTTTAGCGGCCTCCTTATTTAAAGTCTTATAAAACCTTATGAGTTAGGTCAATTGAGGTGATTGAAATTATCTTTTTATAGATTCAACCAATAAGTTATTTTAAAAGAAATGGCCCGATATTTAACCGCCCCAATTTGAAAAAAGCCATCGAGTTGGTTGTAAGCAAAATAATTATCGGTATAAACCAAATAGATATCTGATACGGGTTTGAACCTCCATTGAAGTCTCGAATTGATGTTTAAGTTTTCAATCTGGCTGTTGTACTGCACATAGGTAGTCCAAAATAATTTTTTAGTGAATGTGAAATCAAATTTAGGACCGATAAGATAGAGCTGATTAGAGTTGTATGGACTAGGTAGCTTAATGCGATTATATGTGATGTCTATGGAGGTTGTTCCAAAAGGCTGATACCTATATCCCAGGGTACCACTGAAGTTGAGTCTATGGCCATTGAAATATTGACCGGAATTGGTTTTTAATTTAACATTAAGTTTTCTCCTTTCATTGGAAGTCCAAGATCCTATGATGAAGTTGTAATAATAGGAGTCATTTTCTAGGAGTTCTTGTCCCTCACTACCGCTAGGATCAAAATCAGAGGTGAGTTGGGTAAATTGTCTTCGTAATCTAAAGTCCAATGATGAGGTATTATTAAATTTGATGCGATAGAGGAGATTTATATCCCAATCTAATAGACCTACCGATTGTCTTCCTAAAACATCAAAATCAAAACCTGGACCATGACTTTGAACTTTACTTGATTTTGGAAAATAACTATATCGGATCGTACTGGATAACTGTCGTATATCTGTTCTTTTGACATAGCCTACTTCTGGATTATAGCCGGCACCTATTTGCTGAGAGAAAACATACCATGTCCAGTTGAGTGTATTATAGGATAAGTAAGACCCCATGGCATGGGCTTTATCAACTTGAACTTGATCAAAGGAGTGATGGAAAAAAAGATTACCGCTCCATTTATTGTCTGAGGAAAGCAAATTAAAGTCAAGTCCTGCGGTTTGATTGGAGGCTACTTTATAACTGCTATCACCAAGGTTAAGTTTGAATGGTTGCTTATTGACAAAAATAAAGTCTAGGTTAGATCTCGTGAGTACTTTTTGTTGTACCGTGGCTACAGTATAATTGATACCGGGCTGCTGAATAGAGGCATCACTCGCCCCCTGCATATTCAATAAACCGACACGGGTGTTTTGAGAAACCTTCCCACTTAACCTAAGTCCATAAGGGATGGGATTTTGTAGGGCTAGTCCGGTAGCGGTATCTGTGGCAATACCAATTCTTCTTGAAAAGAAAGGTCTGGTATTTCGGTTACCATTATTGGCGAAAAGGTCAGCGTTTTCCAGAAAAAATTGTCGTTTTTCTGGAAAAAAAATTTCGAACCGATCAAGATTGGTCACCTGGTCATCTACTTCAACTTGAGAAAAATCTGGATTTACAGTGAGATCTAGATTCAGGCCAGAGCTGATACCATATTTCATATCAAATCCAACGTTTCTTGGATCGTCAACTTCTTTATTATTAAAAAAATCTTTACTAATCCCTGAGGTGATAAATGGAATTATAGATATGTTGGCTCCCGTTTTCTTGGTGGGGACATCCCAAATAAGTTTTTGATTACTTGCCATATTTCCAATGGATAAATTTCTCGGTATATATGACCATGAGGACTTCTCAGTAGTTTTGCTATCTATCCTATAAAAATTGATATTCCATTCCTTTTGATCTTCATTGTAACGTAACGTATTGAAAGGAATAGCCATTTCGACCGTCCAGTAACCATCATAAACTTTTGAAGCGCCATCCCACTTATTATCCCAATCAAAACTATAAGCATCTCTGCCAGAACCTCCATTTGAGATGAAACCTTCCCTTCTGACCCCAAAAGGATTCATTCCAAATATGGTGCCATTGGTTTTGTCTTGAAAAGGATCAAATATTACAGAAAAGCTATCATTTCCTTCACCGCGAAAATCCCTTCTTAAGGAAGTAGTCACATATTTTCTGGACCCTGGTGCATTGTACAATTTGGCGCCTATATAGATGTTCTGGTCATCATAGCGGATATAAACTACCGTTTGAGCAATGGCCAAAGAGGTATCTGAAGGAAAATTTTGCGTGAAATTATAGGCAGAATCACTTTGCTTCCATGCCATTTCATCGAGTATTCCATCCAAAATTATTTTTTCTGAGGTTTTTTTAATGTTAAGGGTACTTGTTTGGGAAGCGAAATTTTGGGAACTAATCGATTGGACTAGAAATAAGCCGAGAAAGAACTGAATCGTTATTTTTTTCATTTAGCGCAAAACTATTATGGATTGCACAAAAACAATGTTCTTTTACATCAACGGGGATGGTTTTTTTTAAGTTGATTCAGATTAAGGTTTAATATTAATGTTAAGTCTGATTTTAGGGTGCATCTTTTTGGCATAAATGGCATTTAAAACTTCAAAATGCAATTCAAATGATCTTAATGATTCAATTGTTTTGACCGACAAGGTGGTGCTGGTTTGGGGATTTAATTGGATTACATCCGTTGCGTGATAAAAAGAAAAATCAGATTCATTATTGAGTAAATAGGTCGCGTCCGAATGATTGAAAATGACGACATTAGCAATTTGAGTTTCCTTATTTCCATACATTTGATAATAAGCGGTATCTACAACTAAAGAAGATTCAATTAAGGGAATGAGATATTTTTCTTGACCAATGAGACTATTCTTATACCAGGCGACTGTTCGTCCATCGAATAAAGCGTCTTTGACACCTATTTCGGAACGCTCTTTTACGAAAACTAAGGTTACGGGTCTGTGACCTCCCCCTGGAATATCAAATAGCCAATCAATCAATTCATGAATATCTGAGGTCCCTAAAATGGTTAATTCATTTTCATTGGCTATGGTTAGTGCTTGATCGGCGAAGGTATTTTCGTTAGTTACTTCAACCCCATGAAGTAACCCTTCTTTAATTAAGGTTTCGTGGATAGGTGAGAGCTTGGTAATGCCCTGTTTATTTTGACCCACCCAATTAGGATGGTTCCAAAAGATGAAAGCACCTTGTTTTTTGGCCTCTCGAAAAGCGTCCATATAATCATCATGAACCAGCTGATTAGCATCTTGGATAAATAAGGCATTGCTGTGGCCAGGGGGTAGATCACGAGTTATTTCTGCTCCGTGAATAACTATAAGCTCATGGTTTTTAGCATATTCTTTTGCTAATTTGTAAGAACGATTCCGATCCTTGTGGGGTAAATCCTTCTGGTGGGGTTGGTATTCGAGATGTTCGGTAAGAGCGATAACATCGACACCATCAAAGAGGGCTTCTTTGACCCTAATATCTGGCCATACACTGCCATCAGAAAATACGGTATGCTGATGTAAATCCGCAATAAGGGTATGATAATCAGTCAAATCAGGAAATTCTATTTTCCGTTGGGTCTGTGCAGATAGTTTTACTTGTGGGACTATAAAAGAGAAGCATAATAAGATTAAAGGGAAGTGTGTGACAAGTTTCATGATTTTTTGACGTCAAAGACATTGACCTTAATTTATCATATGAAAGTTAATGATAAAAGGGAGTAAAATAGCTTATTGACTTTATATTTTTTTTAAAAGTGGGCCTGGCCGAGAATGATTTTCCGCTATTGATAGGATTTTATTTTTGATCTGAAATTTTCAATGAAGGACAAATATTTGTTAGAGGATGATTAGGATTATGATTAACAATGCGCTCACTCTGAGACATCAGAATGTCATTAGTAAAAGATGAATGGAAAAGAATCCTTTTGCACTTAAGACCCCCTTATTTAGATTTGCTGGCAATGAATTCTTTATTCCTATACGTAGTTTCCTGTATTAGAGAAGACCTAAGGAGGCGGGAAATTCGATGGGGGATAAGCAAGGATTGGGGTTAGCTATAGGGTAGAAATGTATCCATAACGGAGAGGTATCAAAATTGTTTCTAGATTAAGGATCATGATAAAAGTTGTATGCTATTAATTAAGATGAAAAAATAATCTAAATTTAAAATTGATTTTAAATATAAAAATGATGTATAGGTATTCAATATGCTTATTGTTTATTCTGATTACTTCATGTTCAGATACTAAGAAAGGAACAAAGGAAGTAGGTGACTCCATACTAAGTCATGCGGACCTAAATCCATTGATCTCAAAGAGACTTTCCTTCATGCTAGATTATAAACTGGATTCACTCAATTTTCCACAGAGTATGAAGAAAGATGGATCAGTGCGTGGTGTTTCTTCGCAAGATTGGACTTCAGGCTTTTTTCCAGGAGTATTCTTTAAACTTTATCAGATCACAGAGCAATCGGTATTCTTGGAAAAAGAGGAGGAATGGGTTGCCTTTATGGAAAAGGAAAAGTTTGATGGAGAGACTCATGATATGGGCTTCAAGATGTACTGTAGCTATGGTGAATTATTCAAAATTACAGGAGCACCCGAATACAAAGACATCCTGTTGACCAGTGCCGAAATATTAAGTAAGAGATTCGATCCTAAGGTAGGCAGTATTAGATCTTGGGATTTTGGAGAATGGCATTTTCCGGTCATCATTGATAACATGATGAATTTAGAATTACTTTTTGAAGCTACTAAATTGACTGGAGAAAGCACTTATCATCAGATAGCTAAAACTCACGCCCATACTACGATGAAAAATCACTTTAGGAATGATTTTAGCAGCTATCATGTGGTAGACTATGATAAAATGACTGGTGAAGTGTTGCAACTGGTCACGCATCAGGGTATCAATGACTCATCAGTATGGTCTAGAGGACAGGCCTGGGGGTCTATGGTTTCGTAATGACTTATCGTTATACCCAAAATAAAAAATTCCTGAATCAAGCAGTCAGTATGATTGACTTCATTAAAAAACAACCTTTCTGGCCTGAGGATGATATTCCCTTTTGGGACATGAGAGATCCTCGTATACCGAATGCACCACGAGATGCTTCTGCAGCGGCGATCACTGCGTCGGCTTGTTTTGAATTATATGAATATACTGAAAATGAGGAATACCTATCATTTGCCAATGACATCATGACCACTCTTTTAAGCGAAAAATATGTGCTTAACCCTCAAGTGGCCGCCCCTTTTATATTAGATCATAGTACAGGAGATTGGTCAAAGCAAATGGAACTTGATGTCCCTATGGGATATGCAGATTATTATTTTTTGGAAGTATTAATAAGACAAGGAGAGGTCCAATAAAAGATATTTCATAATTTTTATCTTCATCTCTTAAGAATCAATATAATTCTTTCTGGGAATTTCATATAATGTCCTAATAGTTATGCGCTAACTTTTGGCCTATAGTTTCTTTGAGCAATTTTTAAGATAGCAGATGTTCATCGATGAAGGTTCTTTTAAATAGAAATATTCGCAAATGATTTTAATCTAAAAAAGGAAATAAACCTTATTCTCATCACTGTTCAATTGATGTTCTTGCTCTCATGCGGCTTATGATTGTATGTTAGATGCTGTTGATTCAAATGGATCAAATGATAGGAAGCTCTAATATTGTTTGAGATGAAATGGTCAATAGTGTACTTGATCGAAGATCTTGCTAGAGTCGGATGGGTCCAAAAAAAACAGGAAGATAAAAAAAGCCTTCCATTGGTATGAAATGAAAGGCTTTTGCGATTTTACTCTACTTCTGTCGGGGTGGCAGGATTCGAACCTACGACCCCCTGGTCCCAAACCAGGTACACTACCGGACTGTGCTACACCCCGAATATCGCATGCTTAAACTTGTTTTAAGCGGGGGCAAATGTAGTTAAATAATTACTATATGAAATCTATAATAACGGAATTTATTAAAAAATAAACTAGTTATTGGTGATAAATCATTTTTGAGTGGTATTCCATTTAATATTACTCTTAAACTTAACTGATGATTAGGATTGATTTAGAATTAAGCTAAATGATAAGTCCTTTGTAAAATGGATTAAACCAATTAAAAAAACAGCTAATCCAGCCAGAATATTTACAGTGATCAGTATAAGATTAAGAGAGATACTCGTTTCTTGACATCTTCTTTGGAGAAAGAATAGATCGTAATAAACCACCAGTTAAGGAACCAAACCCAGTGACTAAGGCTCCAATAAGCGTACTGGCATAAATCAACCAAATAGAGTCCGTCAAATTCATGAGCAGTGCAATTTTTTCTGATAGAATGGAGTTGGTAGCATTATCAGGGGTAAATGAGAGATAAAACCATACGAGGCCACCCGCGATGACTCCGCCATTGAAACTATTAAAATTACTTTCTCGAATCAATAAGCTAATAAGTCCAGCTCCCACGGCTATGCTCCACCATGAAAAATAAAAAGGGAGTAGATAGGATAAGATACCCATCAGGAAAATTTTGATGATAAATTTCATTCTTGGGGAGTTAATTGAATTTCATAAAGAATATCTCCTGCCAACAGTTTGTTTTGACCAAATTTCAAATTATAATATTTCCCCTCAGCCCAGGGTGTGATCATATGTCCATACATCGGATTGCCTGGATTACCCGTTTGGCTACCTGGATAAACCCCGTAAGCATTGATGCCTTGCGGATCCATTTCAACGACCATACGCCAAGAGGGACCATGATGCTTACTTGCAGCATTTATAATATTATGGTTACCCCCAATAGAAATCTTTTTTGAATTAAATGAGGTGAAGCTACTGATCAGATGATTGACCTCAGTTCCCTTAAACTCATTCCAAGAGTGATTCTTGCCATTAATACTTAACCACTCATTAAGAGAATCTACTGCGGTGTTAAAAGCATAATTAATTAAATCGGAAGTGGTTTCTTTTTCAGGCGTATTCAGGCGATCCGAAAATTCAACTAGACTATCTGAAATAATTAATTGAGAGGTGGTGTAGATATCAGGTTTATTGACAGCAAATGACATCGTATCAAATTCATCCCACAATTGATCCCACAAGATATCTGACCATAATTCAAAATGGGTAGGCGCCTTTAAATTAGGATGATTAAAATAATCCCAGTTTTGTAACTCATCAAAGAATTTGTTTTGATCCTCATTGAGTGATAGCGTATCTAATTGGGACAACAGATAAGGTAAAATCTCAGAAGCGATATAATTGAAGTTATCATTTTGTAAACTCATTAAGTCTTCAGGTACAATATTTTGCATGGTTATGAGTCGTTCATTCACCCTTCTATTCCTATAATTTTCAAATCGATGTGAATAAACATAATAAGGATAGGTAGTGCGATCTACGGGGAATTGATTGGCCGAGCTCAAAAATCCTTGAGGATGATTATATCTTTCGAGTCTATGCTCAAAGGGGATATATTTTTTCCATTCTGAATCCGGATCAGATCCATCTAAAATAAACTTTCCTTGACCGGGAAATTTGATGGGATACTTACCGGGTAGATTAAGGGCTATATTACCTTTTGTATCACTATATATTATGTTTTGAGGAGGGCCTGAAAAGAAACGGAGTCCCTCGACAAATTCATCATAATTATTTGCTTTATTAAAGTGAAATAGGGCTTTAAATGTGGTTGATTCGTCATGGGCGATCCAGCGCATGGCTAAATTTATTTTTTCATGATTGCTCAAATAATCTCGATCATACACAATAGGTCCATGATGCACCTTAATGATGGTATCGATAAAGTTATCCGCATTTTTAATTACAATTTCCTCGAGAATTTGTTCTGTTTTGAACCATTGGTTGTTGTACAAATATTCTTTGCGTGAGGCATCTTTGAAGATAACTGAAAACCAATCTACTTGATCCCGTGGAGAGTTGGTTACCCCCCATGAAATAGAGTCATTAAAACCAATCAATATGACTGGTGTGCCGGGCACGGTTACCCCCATGACATTGATATCAGGACTGGTCAAATGGCTGGCATACCAAATCGAGGGAGCCGTAAGCTCAAGGTCCGGTTCATTGGCTAATATCGCATGGCCTGATTTACTTTTGGTACTGTCTATGGCAAAGTTATTACTTCCGTTTAAGGGATTTTGTTTGCTAATAGATTCATTGACGATATGTTGTGCTTCGAATTTTTCAGGTTTTTGTGGCTGGCTCACGGGTTCGAAATCAAAGGGAGTATCTCTCGGTATTACGGGGGATGACGTTCCGTCAGATTCAGGGAACAAAATATTAAAAAGGTCCTCACCAAACATTTTTCGAAAGTTGGTATGCTCTATATCTGCTTCACTCCTGGAAAGTGTACTTGCCAATAGGGCATAAGCCATACATGTTTTTACGGTGGTCCATTTTTCAGGTTCATAATCGAGTAGTTTGAATTCAATAGGGTAGTCACCCTGAGATAAAGATGCTATATAGGCATTCACTCCATTGGTGTAGGCTGAAATGATACTGGCATAATAGGCATCTTTCATTAGCCCATCGTGAAGTTTTAAGGTCATGTCCTTGAGGCCCAATCGCCTTTGCAGTCGGTCGTATCCAAGTGCTTTAATACCCACTACTTCTGACAACCTGCCCATCACTACGCGGGCATAAAAATCCATTTGCCAAAGTCGATGATAAGCGGTTACATAACCTTGGGTCATGTACAAATCTTCATTATTTTTTGCTTTGATGTGTGGAATGAGCAACTCATCAAACTGGACGGTCACTGCCTCTTTAAGCTCGATCAATTCAATGGATTGATCCAGACTGATCGGCTCTTTTTCACTATTTTGCCAAAACCCTTGATGCGGACTTAATAATTTCCCAATAGGAGGGATATTATCAAAAGGCATATTCAGTAACGTGATTAAGGAGGCAGTGATAAAGAAAGAAAGAAAAAAACCGATGAATTTCACAGAAAATTATTGTCTAGGTTCAAATGTATGTTTAATTATTTATTCTGCCTTATTTTTTTTTATAAATAACTTCTTGCAAGTTTAAAAGGAATGCGATGTACTTTTCTTAAGATCTTTTAAACATTTTCCCTTTACCAACGGGCAGAAAAGCTTCTATTTGGAAGGAAAAAAACAGATATTGATCGTTATTATTTGAATTTCCTCTACTGAGGCCTGCATCCAATCTTTCCCAGGCTTCTTCATTTTCTAGGAATTGTTCTCTTCTTCGATTTGATAGCTTAGCTTGAATAGAGCTGTCATCCGTAAATGAAGGAAAGATCCCTGAAACATCATCAAGATAATCTGTGAAGGTATATCGATAGGCAAGTTCAAAATTAAAGTTAAGGAAAGGCGTAATTTTCATCTTAACCCCTACGCCGGCTGGGATAATGAAAGTAAAGGGATCATAAGCGACATTTTCGGTTTGATAATCCCTAAGGGAAAATTTAGCATTGATCTCTTCTCCATTTTCTTGGATCTGAAGATAGGTAAATGGGTCCAAAGTGGTCATTCCAAAACCTAAACTGAGATAAGGGTCAATTTTCCATCTTTGATCATAGTTACCCGCATAAGGTCGAATAAAAAAAATACCTTGTAGGTTGAGCTCCCAGTTATTTGAGGTGAAGGAGAGGTTTCGCTCTTTTTCAAAACTACCGTCGGGAGCTCTTTCATCATCCCCACGCAATTGGTAAAATCCTGCAGAAAGTCGAGCACTGAGGTGGCTCCATAATCTTGCTTCAATGGCCAAGGTACCATGAGAGAAGTCAGTTTGACGCTTGTTTTCAGCATTGAGTTCCCCGATGTATTTGGTTTGACCAGACCCTACAGCCACACTGAAATAGCGATCATTGAGTTTCCAAGTCAAAAAGCTTTGACTTTTGACCTGGAGGAAACAAAGGACTATTCCTAAAGAGAAAATGATTTTATTCATGCAACTAAATAACAAAAGTCAAAAATAAGACTAATAAATGAAGATGAATAATTTATCGCACGGACCCACTGCTTTTTTTATAATTTTGATATACAATTTCCATATTATTTAATGACTCTATCGATTTGAAGGAGAGAAGGTGATCAACGAAGTTGTCATATTATATTTTAATTTTAATAGTATTGTGTTTTATCCTTATTAATTAAACAATCAAAAAATCATGAAAAAGTCAATAATTACATTAATAACCTGCTTCATAATGATGACCGGCTATACACAGCTCATCAATATGAGATACCTAAAAGTCGATAGGGGTATGGAAACCAAATTTAAAGAGGGTGCTAAAAAGAAAACGAGCATTTACAATTCGAAGGAAGGACAAATACGTTATTTTACCTTTTTAGTGAATACTGGCCCGCATTCGGGAGAATACTTTCGAGTGAGATACGAGGAGGAGCTGTCAGGTTTTGATAGTAATGACCTCAAGGGAAATGACTACTGGAATGATCTGGTTGGGGACTTACATACTCCCTCTGATGCACAACGCTGGGACTATGTGAAAAATGCATCGCACGTTACGGTAAGTCCATTTGCAAAGCCCTTGAGACGTGTTTTAACCTACAACTACAAAGGAACCATGCAGAAGGAATTCTGGAGATTTCGAAATAATGTAGCCCAAGCTCTCCAAAATGCAGATGCAGATATATTTATGGAAGTATGGTGGTGCGGTTCGGGGTGTAATGGAAATACAGTTAACGTTGTTTTTGGGCATAAAAATTATGCAGAACAAGCTACTGACAACAGCGAGGAATGGGTGAAAGTTGTAGAAAAATACAATGAAATGTTTGGAGATGATGCTTATGAAGAAGATATTCAGACTTTTGAGACGTCACTCGAAATGTATGGAAGAAGTAGTTACAGCATGTCTTTTCAGCCAGAAATGAGCTCACCAGAAAACATGTCTTCTTTGGAAGAACTTAATACTAATAATTGATACACTATTTTAATATTTGATTTGAAGAGAAAATCACCTACTGAGTAAAGATGGATTGAACTCGGGGTGAATTTCCTCTTTATATTATCCTTAAAAAAAATCTCAAATTTACTGGCCATAACTACACTATTGTTTACTGATCCAAGCCTTGCATGCCATCGAAGGTTTGGATACTACACATATTGAGACACCTAAGTCATTTGTGCGTTCTGGGATGCCTGGGATGAAAATAATGATTTGCATGTAAATCTCCTCGTGGGCTTCTATTTTTAAGTAGACGCTAATACAAGAGATTAAAACAAAAAACCCATCATTAGATGGGTTTTTTGAGGTTCCGAACGGATTCGAACCGCCGTAAAAGGTTTTGCAGACCTCTGCCTAGCCACTCGGCCACGGAACCTTAGTTACTCAATTAATCATTTTGAGTGTTTAGCAGTTTCCCGCTAATGTCATTCAAAATGATTCAGACCTTATTATGATTTCTCATCTTCAGGTTTCTCTTTTTTGTTCGCGGCTCGTTTAGCTACAGCCTTCTTTATCTCAGCTTTTGCTCCATCTTCCATTTTTTCTTTCAAAGATGACAAAGCTTCAATATCTCCAAGGGTCGAATTACTTGAATCAGCTTTCTTTTTATCTGTTTTCTTTCCCTTTGGCGCTTTCGGCTTTGGCGTTTCGTAGGAAACATGATCTGCCTCTTTCCATGAATCTGTATGGGTCAGCATAATTCTCTTATCATCTTTTGCAAATTCAATAACTCGGAAATCTAACGTCTCCCCTTCAGCTCCTTCTGAACCATCTTCTTTGGTTAAGTTTCTGCTGTTACAGGTCCCTTCTAAACCGTAAGGAAGTTCTAGGATCGCATTTCGCTCACCTTTGCTCAAAATAGTACATTTGTGAATAGAACCCCGCGTAAATACAGATTCAAAGTTATCCCATGGGTTATCTTCGAGATGCTTGTGACTCAATGCCAGTTTTCTATTGGTGGTATCAAGCTCCATGACAATCACTTCAAGTTCGCCACCTATTTTCACAAACTCAGAAGGGTGCTTTACTTTTTTGGTCCAACTCAGATCAGAAACGTGGACAAGCCCATCAATGCCTTCCTCAAGTTCTATAAATAGTCCGAAGTTGGTTAAGTTCCTCACAATACCTTTGTGCTGCGTTCCTACCGCATATTTGACCAATGCATCTTGCTTTGTCCATGGATCTTCAGACAACTGCTTGATGCCCAGTGACATTTTTCGCTCATTGCGATCAATGGTCAAAACAACGGCATCCTTTTCGTCTCCGATTTTCATGAAGTCCTGTGGATTTCTCAGGTGTTGAGACCAAGACATTTCACTTACGTGAATCAATCCTTCTACGCCAGGTATGATTTCAAGAAAAGAACCATAATCGGCAACGTTGACAATCTTACCTTTGATTTTGGATCCAATTTCGATGTCGGCAGCCAATGAATCCCACGGATGAGGAGTCAATTGCTTCATTCCAAGTGAAATTCGCTTCTTCTCATCATCAAAATCAAGGACAACGATATTTACTTTTTCATCTAACTTCAAGACATCTTCAGGGTGATTGATTCTTCCCCATGAGATGTCTGTGATATGCAATAATCCGTCAACACCGCCAAGATCAATGAAAACACCGAAGTTGGTCATATTTTTGATGACTCCTTCCAATACTTGGCCTTTCTCAAGGTTACTTAGGATCTCAATTTTCTGCTTTTCAAGATCCTTTTCGATAAGTACTTTATGAGAGACAACTACGTTGTCGTTTGAGTAATTAATTTTAACGACTTTGACTTCCATTTTATTACCTACGAAAACATCAAAATCTCGTATGGGCTTGACATCAATTTGAGACCCTGGAAGGAAGGCTTCTACACCGTATACGTCCACAATAAGACCTCCTTTAGTACGTCTTTTGACCATACCGTCGATGACGATATCCTCATCAAGTGCTTTTTGGATATTATCCCAAGCCTTGACAATTTTTGCCTTTCTTCGTGAGAGAACTAGTTGGCCAATGGCATTTTCTTGTTCTTCGATATACACTTCAACAATATCGCCAGGCTTTAATTCGTCAACATCTCTAAATTCTGATCTTGATACGATTCCATCAGATTTAAAGCCAATATTGACGATAACTTCACGATTGGTCAATGCGACTACGTGTCCTTCGATGACTTGCTTTTCGGTAATTGTATTTACAGTTTCTCCATACAATGACTCGAGATCTGCTCTTTCTTTATCTGAATATTCAGATTTGTTTTCATTCTCAAATTCCTCCCATGTCTGTTGAACGGGTGCAGGTTTTGTGATTTTGACTTCTTTTTTCCCTGTCTTGGCGTAGGGCGTTAGGTTCGCTACTTCTTCGGAAACGGGAACTTCTTTTTCTTCAATTTGAGGGGCTTTTTCTGCAGGCTCCTCTTTGGATGCTTTTTCTGCAGGCTCCTCTTTGGATGCTTTTGCTACTGGCTTTTCTTTGGATGCTTTTGCTACTGACTTCTCTTTGGATGCTTTTGCTACTGGCTTCTCTTTGGATGCTTTTGCTACTGGCTTCTCTTTGGATGTTTCTTCAACTTTCTCCACTTTTTTGGGAGTCACTTTTTTAGCTTTTGCTGGTGTTTTTTTCTTTTCCTCGTTAAGGGCGTCAGCCTTCTTTACCGTCGCTTTTTTAGGTTTAGGTGCTGCTTTCGCTTCTTTTACCTTCGCAGCTTTCACTTTCTTGGTCGTATCCACTTTTTCTTCTTTCTTAGCAACCTCTTTTTGATTCTTTTCTTCTTTTTTTGGCATAATAATTAACCCTTTTTAAATACACTTACATGATAAGGGAGATACATGTAATTTTTGTTGGAAATATATGGTTAAATTGATCCATACCCATTCTTTTGAATGGAGCGCAAATATAGTGATTAAATTAAAAAACAATGTATTCTGGTTTTAACTTTTCAGCAGAAATAATGAGAAGATATTAAAAAACTTAATAAATTGTACAGAACCCATTAAGTTTGAATGAATTAAAAGCACCGCATGAAAAATATTTATTTGATTTCCCTTATTCTACTGGTTTTTTCATTGAGTTGTCAAGAAAAAGAAAAGGCCGACTTGGTGATACACAATGGACCCATTTATTCTGTGGACGTAAACGATGCCCAAGTGGAGGCCGTAGCAGTTAAAGGAGGTAAAATATGGAAAGTGGGTAGCTTTAAGGAGGTAATTAAATTCTCAGGTGATGAGACTCAGTGGATCGACCTCAAAGGGAAAACGATGTTTCCTGGATTTATTGAAGGTCATGCTCACATTATGGGAATAGGGGCTAACTTGATGAATTTAGACTTAATGGGCACCACGAGTTATGCTGAAATAGCGAATATCGTAGCTGCAAAAGCGAATACCCTACCCGAAGGCGATTGGATCATTGGTCGAGGATGGCATCAAGATAAATGGAACAATGAAGCTGAGCGTAGCTTCAAAGGATTTCCTTCAAATGATTTGTTGAACGATTTAGTACCCAATCACCCGGTCTATTTGACACATGCTAGCGGTCATCTTGGACTAGCGAATGCAAAAGCAATGGAAATCTTAGGGGTCGACGGCCAGACCGCTGACCCAGATGGGGGAGAGATTTTTAAAGGATTTGATGGACAACCGACGGGAATTTTCAATGAAACAGCACATACCAATGCACGCACACGTATACCCAAGCCCAGTGCGCAATGGTTAGAAACTTCCTTAAAGCAATCCATAGATCACATTTTAGCCAATGGTATTACCAGTTTTCATGAAGCGGGATCGGGGGCTTCTTGGGTGGAGTTATATCATAAACTGTTACGTCGAGATGAGCTCAAGATCAGACTCTATGTCATGTTGAGCGGAGACGATGAAGATCTTTTGTCGGATTATTTTGCCAAGGGGATTTTTATAGATTCTTTACATCGACTCACTATTAGATCTGTGAAGCTCTATGCAGATGGCGCGCTAGGCTCTAGAGGGGCTTGGTTACTCAAGGCATACAGCGATGCACCGGGTAAATTCGGTCATAATGTTCGTGATATGGAAGCTTTAAATAAACTGACCTTAGCAGCTACTCAGGCGGGTTTTCAAGTCTGTACGCATGCCATCGGAGACAGAGGAAATCGGGAGGTTCTAGATATGTATGCTCGAGCCTTTGAGGTTTATCCCAAAAGGCAGGACAACAGCAGATACAGGATTGAGCATGCGCAACACATTAATTCACAAGACTTGATCAGGTTCAAGGAACTTGGAGTGATCCCGGCCATGCAAAGCATTCATATGGCCTCTGATCGACCCTGGGCGATCGATCGTTTGGGTCAAGAGAGAATTGATGAGGGTGCGTATGTTTGGCAAAAACTACTAGAGCAAGGGACCCCAATCGTTAACGGATCTGACGCTCCAGTGGAGCCCATCAATCCATTGGCTTCTTTTTATGCTGCCATATCTCGGATGACATTGAAAGGGACGCCAGAAGGCGGATATGAACCTTCTCAAAAAATGTCCAGAAAGCAGGCATTGAAATCTTATACTCTCGATGCGGCCTATGGAGCCTTTGAAGAAGATATAAAAGGTTCGATAGAGGTGGGAAAATTGGCAGATTTTACCATCTTAGATCAAGATATTATGTCCATAGAAGAAAATGAGATATTAAAAACGCAGGTTGCTATGACCATCGTGGGAGGTAAAGTTTTGTTTGAAAGAAAATAATATAAATTTTGGTAAAAGAAGATTCCGCATAAAAGGTGATTGTAAAGAAAAATATCTCATTGAAAAGTTACAATACCTTTGGTATTGATGCCAGAGCTCAGTTTTTACTTGAGATTGAAAATGATGAGCAATTAAGTGAGGCCTATCAATCCTCTCAATTTAGGGCATTGCCCAAATTAGTATTAGGAGGGGGCTCCAATATATTGTTCACAAAGAATCAGCGGAAGGCGATCCTTAAAATCAATATCAGAGGGATCGAGGTATTGGATCAGAAAGATCATGAAGTACGGGTAAAAGTTGGTGCAGGTGAGGCTTGGCATCAGTTTGTGCTCTGGTGCTTAGATCATGATTTTGGGGGTATTGAAAATTTATCATTGATCCCAGGGACGGTCGGAGCTGCACCCATTCAAAATATAGGAGCTTACGGTGTTGAGCTCAAAGATGTATTTGAATCATTGGAGGCTTATGAAATCAAGTCAGGAAAAATCAGATCGTTCAACAAAGAGCAATGTCAATTTGATTATCGACACAGTTTTTTCAAAGGGCGTGGTAAAGATCAATTTGTAATTACATCGGTTACTTTCATGTTAACTACCCGGCCCATATTTAATGTATCCTATGGTGGTATTCAACAAATGATAGATGAAAAAGAATTGGAATTAAATATTCGGAATATCAGTGCGTCCGTCATCCATATCCGACAAACGAAACTCCCAGACCCTATCAACATTGGAAATGCCGGCAGTTTTTTTAAAAATCCCATCATAGAAAAACCTTTATATGATGCTTTGAGCTTAATTTATGAGGATTTACCCCATTATCATGTAGATTTAGAGAGCATCAAGATACCTGCAGCTTGGCTTATTGAGCAATGTGGTTGGAAGGGTAAACGTATGGATCAAATTGGCGTATATGAGCGTCAACCCTTGATATTGGTGAACTATGGGGAGGGAAAGGGTAAAGAGATCTTGAAATTATCCGAACAAATTCAGGCATCCATTCAGAAAAAATTTGGGATTGAGCTGGCCAGAGAGGTAAATATTTTTTAATTTAAAGAATGATTTGTGCAGAAATTTGTACATGAAAAGGTTTGGCAGTAGGTAAGTTCAAGTAATTTATTCTGTGAAAGAAATCCACACGAAAAAATTTAAATATATTTTCAACGCCATAACCTAATTCGATGTAAGGGATATTCGGATGGAATGGATTGAGGTTTCCCAGAAAGTCATCGTCATGAATGGTGAGATCATATTCGATGATGTTTTGCTCTTTTAAATTTCCATAAAGGAGATTAGCATTGGCTACCGTACGCCATTTTAATTGCTTTATAAGGGGGATTTTATTCAAGACAAAACCCTCAAAGAAATGTCGATAACGAAGACTGAGGTATTGATTTGATGTAAATTCATCAAAATTCATGGTGTTGAAAGCAGATGAGGCATAAAAAATCATTTCATTTCCCAAATGATTTTTAAGCAGGCCATAGGGAACCGCGCCAAAGATTTTACCTACATCTAGTTCATAACGGGAAACACCCAATAGGCTGACATTTATTTTTTGGTATAGATAGAAGTTTAATTTATCATATCTGAAATCACCTAGTGCCCATTGAAACCCTTTGTCATAAATGAGTGCTACAATGGACCATTTTGAAGGATTAAAGGAGATTCGTCGGTTGTTGTCGATGATGATGATTTCATCTTTTCCGTAACGTACGCCTAGTTTGACTTGACAGGTATTGAAGGTTGATTGTAAATCATATCCATTACTTTTGGTATCATATTAGTTTGTTCGCAGCTCTGCGCTGACCAAAAACTCTTTAAAAAAAGCACGTTCTAGGATTAACTTTTGATTATTGATGAGATAGGGACCGTAAAGTACCAAATCTAATTGCAGCCAGAAAAACATTGTTCTCTTGAAGATTCTCCATTTCGAGGCCTACTTGATCAATATCACGTTGTACCGACAGACTTGCGGTCGTCCATCTGTTTCGATCAATGATTTGGGTTACGGAGCCTCGATACTTCATATTTTTTTCTTTAAAGCTATAGCCAAGTAACCTTGGAGTAACCATTTGTTGCTAAATTTGATATTGGTCTTGATCGCCATACCCATTCGGACGCCTTCAATGTCATTTATGTTAAAAAAACCAGGCTAAGGTCCAAAATCTATTTTACCAATGGGTAAATAACTCGAGCCAATAAACTTCAATCTTTCAGTATAGCGCTTTATAATGGGGATGTTTTTTTAAGGTATCTACCATCTTCAGCACTGTGATTTCTTTAATCGATAATGGATCAGCCCGATTATTTTTCCAAAAAAGGTCATCTCTTTTTTTAAAGTTGTTTACCAGTACCACGCTTTGAGTAAAAAAAAAGGAGGGTTTTGGAGCTTCAACATAGATATTGTCTTCTGAGGTGTAAAATTTAGCTAAAAGACCCGCGCTTTTGGGAGTAATTTGGCCTATTTTAATTTGAACCCTTGTTTTTATGGGAATCATAGGACCAGAGGGGGTCGCTTTTAGTTCTTGTTGGATCTTGATGCGTTGCGTTCTATAAAATTCAAATTCGCATCTTTCGAGATGGTCAAGTCAAGTCAAGTCAAGTTGTTGAAGCGCATAGGTTTGGCTATTGATCCATAGGGTACCTGAAAAGGTTAAATCCTGAGTTATTAGTGGATAAACTTTAAGGGCATAGAGCTGTTCATTATCGACGATCACAGAATCTAAAAGATCAAAATCATAAAAATTTTTCCAACCTTGTGTGATGGCGAAACGAATTCTTTTTCTAGAGTACTGATCCAGTTGATATTGAAATTATATCCTTGAAAAGCCGAGCCTGTTATTTGAGAAATAGTTGAACCGTCAGTGATATCTACACCGCTTAAACGTCCATTTTGTACGACTTCTTTTTTGAGTTCAGGGGGATTACTATAATAATATTTAGATAAGGTCTCAGAAAAAAATATAGGCAATATTTTATCTCCCTCATCATTGGTAAGTTGCTTTATAGAATCCAAAGTTGAGGTACCTTTCCGCATCGATTTTCGATTTGAGAAGCCCTCAGAGATGTGATCGATATCAATTTCAATTTTCGTATAATTTTTGGTTTCGTAATAAGCTAGCTGTCTTTTATCAAAGGAATTTTTCAAATTTTCGGCCTTTTCAATAATAGCAAAAGCGGAGTTTTCACCTGTTTTAAAAATGAAAGTCTCAAATTCAAAATCTGAAGGTTTGAGCTGAATGTTTATGGTTTTATTATATTCTCGAGATAGTTTCTTGTTAAACAAATCGCAACCTAAATAGGTGATGTTGATACTGTCGGAAATCACCAAACTTACTATTTTATAATTACCTTCAACATCCGTCGAAGCACCCATCATTATACCTTTTATAAGGAGGCTGCATAGGGAATAGGATCTCCTGTTTCTGTATCGGTAATTTTTTTTGAATTACGTATTGAGATACCGCAGAGAAATTCAAGGAAGTAAAGAAAAGAAGCAAATACCACTTAAGCATGTTGTGATTTTTAGTTGGAAGTTTGATGGTTTAAAAAAAAGGTTAGGAAGTAGTTTTTTTTGCTTTTCAAAGTTACTAGAGATTCGATATTTAAGAATCTAATTGAGAATAAAATCTAAGTTTGATTTTTTACAATCGATGACTTAGATAGGGCTTTTTTATTAAGAGGATATTTTTGGACAAATTCAAATTCTCTTCAAAAAGAGAGGCTATATTTATGAAATTACTCAGCGTTGAGGATAATGCAGCGCTTACCACCACCATTACCACTTATTTGGGGCGCTCAGGTTTTGTTTGCGAACAAGTTACTGACCTTAATCAAGCATTAGAGAAACTCTATGGATTTTCCTATGATATCGTCTTGCTAGATCTAACACTTTCAGATGGAGATGGATTGACTTTGCTGGAGCAACTTAAATCAAAATGGTCAGCTACGGGAGTACTCATCATGTCAGCTAAAAATGCCTTAGATGATCGACTCAAGGGATTGGATATGGGAGCAGATGATTATCTATCCAAGCCCTTTCACATGGCTGAACTTAATTCCAGATTGAAAGCGATCTATAGAAGGAGACATCAAAAAGGGGCGGTTAACTTAATTTTTAAAGAAATAATGATTCAAGTAGAGGCCAAAGAAGTGGAGCTCAATAATATTGTTTTAGATCTGACCAAAAAAGAATTTGAGTTACTAAGATATTTTATGGTAAATAAAAATAGATTATTGACCAAACAAGCCATTGCAGAGCATCTATGGGGGGACTATATGGATATGGTAGATTCTTTTGATTTTGTCTATCAGCATATTAAAAATCTTAGAAAAAAAATAAAAGATGCGGGAGGTCAGGATTATATTTCAACGGTCTATGGTGGTGGTTATAAAATGATGGAATCATGAATTTAATTTCACGCTTCACACTCGCTTTTTTATTGGTGGCTGCCGTAGTCTTTGTCGGGGGTGGATTCATTTCTTACCAGGTAGTAAAAAAGGAGATTCAATCAGAAGAAAAAAGATTTTTGAAATCTCGATATAAAAGATTAATCAAATATCTAGAAATGAGGCCACCTGTTGATGGATTTGTGAGAAATAAAACAATTCTCGAACTGGTATTTGGCGAAACAGCGTTGTATGGCCCCATATTTTCAGATACGCTCATTCAGAATGAGCATTTTGGCAAAATGGAAAATCAAATTAAGTTGGAATCTGTTGTAGAAATTGCTGGACAACGATATCATATAATCCAATTTGATTTAATTGTCGAGTCTGATGATATTATTAAAAGTGTCACAAAAAGTATGCTGATTACCTTTTTGATTTTACTTTTTTCAACCGCATTGATTGCTTTGTTTATACCTTATTATTTGCTTGCACCTTTTCGAATACTTTTAACTAATATCCAAAATTTTTCGATCACCCAAAAAGAACCTATTCAATTCACGATCAGTAGAGTTAAAGAATTCAATAAAATCAATCATTTTTTACTGGAGATGACTAGCAAAATAATTTCTGATTATCAGTTGTTAAAGGAGTTTACGGAAAACTCTTCTCATGAATTTCAAACACTCATTGCTATTATTCAGGGGAAACTAGAGAATATGCTCGAAGAAAATAATTTGAGTCAAAGTCAAATGAACAGTCTGATCGAGATGCAAAGTACTTTGTCTCGTTTGAGTAAAATGAATACTTCGTTGTCATTATTGACTAAAATAGAAAATCATGAATTTAATAACACTGAAGAATTAAATCTTAGCGAGATACTCAGAGCGCTATTAAAAGAATACGAGGAGTTATTGATTTTGAAAAAAATCAATTTGAGTTTGGACCTAGCTAAGGATATTGAGATTTCCGGTGATCGCGTACTGGTTCAAATTATGTTAACCAATTTAATAAGTAATGCCATAAGGCATAATATTGAATCTGGAAAGATTAGTTTGACACTGATTGCAAATACGCTAATTATATGGAACTCAGGACTACCAACTGATGTTAATCCTACAGATTTTTTTGAACGGTTCAAAAAATCAAATCAATATAGAAATTCTTTGGGATTAGGACTTTCGATCGTTCAGAAAATAGTAGAAAATTACAAATACAATATAAGTTACCAAGTAAAAGATGATAGACATATATTAAAACTTAATTTTTAAATACCCTTATCTGTCATCTTGTTTTTTCAGCCATATTCTGGCAAAACGACAGGCCTCAAAATTTTATCAGATTTTAATCTTAGACTTGCATTTTAATTATAAAAATGGACAAAAAAACAAATTACCTCTTCACTCTAGCTTTAATAATTTTCGGGTTCCAATTAATGGCTCAAAATCAGCTTGCACCCAAGATAAAAAAAGTCATTGCTGGTTTTATTATAGATGGAGATACACAAGAGGCTGTTGAGTTTGCTACTGTCAGTGTGTTTCAATCTTCGGATTCAAGTTTAGTTGGAGGAGCGCTTTCCGATCAAAAAGGAGGATTTGATCTCGAACTGGCTCCAGGAGCATATGAATTGCAAATTCAGTTTTTAACATACAGGTCTAAAACGATTCAAATAATCGTATCCAGCAATGATCCCAACAAAATAAATCTAGGCCAATTGATTTTGGATCAAGATACCCAAGAGTTGGATGAAGTTGTGGTGCAGAGTGAAAGAACCCAAATGGAATTGCAGTTAGATAAGAAAGTCTACAATGTCGGGAAAGATTTAAGTAATCTCGGAGGTAGCGCTGCCGACATTTTAGATAATTTGCCCTCAGTAGCCGTCGACGTAGATGGCAATGTGGGTTTGCGAGGGAGTAACAATGTGAAGATACTCATTGATGGCAAGCCTTCAGGTCTGGTTGGGCTGTCCAGTTCAGATGCGCTGCGTCAGCTTCAAGGAAATTTAATTGAGCGCGTAGAAATCATTACTAATCCTTCGGCACGTTATGACGCTGAGGGTCAAGCGGGAATTATCAACATTATTTTAAAGAAAGAGCGAGCCAAAGGGCTAAATGGCAGTTTTTCTGTAAATACAGGTTATCCGGACAATCATGGGGGTTCGGTAAGTATTAATTTGCGTCGAAAATGGGTGAACTTATTTACCAATTTCGGTGGGAGTTATCGCAATGCTCCAGGAACAGCTTTTTCCAACCAAAAATTTAATTATCCAGATACCAGCTACAGAACCAATGTCGACAGAGACATGGCACGCGGGGGTCTAAATTACAGTTCGAGATTTGGTGCGGATTTTTTTATTAATAAATCAACCACATTGACCGCTTATTATCTTTTTCGTTTCTCGGATGAAGATAATTTCACTAAAATGACCTACAATGATTACGATCAGCTGGATAATTTCAGTCAATTACTGAGGGATGATCAGCAGGTGGAAGACGATCAGAACTTAGAGTACGGTTTAAATTTAGAAAAAAACTTTCAACGTAAAGGCCATAAATTAACTTTGGACTTCCAGAGTCAAGACAACAGCGAAGTAGGAGGGTCCAGTGTAGTAGAGGACTTCAGAGGCATCGGAGAAACTGATTTTAAAACATCAGGTTACATGAGTTCGGGAAACTCCGAAGGTGAAAAAAGGATGATGTCTCAAACAGATTATTTTCATCCATTGGGTGATGTGGGTTCGTTTGAATTGGGCTCAAGATTGACCTTTAGAGAGATATTCAATAATTATATCGTTCAGAACAGTGATGATGGCGAGTTATATATAGAGAACACCGATTTATCTAATGATTTCAATTATGATGAAAACATCTATGCTTTTTATGCCATTTTCAACAATGAATTTGAGAAGTTATCTTATCAAATTGGAACGAGATATGAAATCAGTGATGTGAGTACAGAGTTGTTGAACACAAGTCAGAAAAACAATCAAAACTATGCCAATTTCTTCCCAAGTGCCTTTATTACCTATAATCTAGCCAACAAGCATAAATTACAAGCTAGTTACAGTCGGAGAATACAAAGACCTCGTTTATGGAGTTTAAATCCCTTCTTTTCCATTTCTGATTCACGAAATTTTTGGGTCGGTAATCCTAACCTTAAACCCAGTTATGCAGATTCTTATGAGTTGGGATACTTACAAAATTTTGATAAATCCTCATTTTATTTCGGGGCTTACCACCGTCACAGTACCAATATTGAACAACGGATCACTTCAGTTGTAGATACGCTCGGCTTAAACAATGTGACCATTACCAAACCGGAAAATTTAGGTTTGAGAAATTCTATGGGTATAGAAATGAACGGTTCTTTGGAGATCTTAAAATGTTGGAATTTAAATGGTAATGCTAATTTTTTTTATTCCAATACGGAAGGAACGCTGCTGGTTGAGAATGCCGCTCCAGTAGTTTTAAGTGCTGAGGCTTACAGCTTTTCAACAAGATTAAGCAATAATTTAAAATTCAAGAAGCTATTTGATGCTCAGGTCAATTTGATGTACCGTGCACCTCAAAATACAACTCAAGGAAAGCGATTGTCAATGATGTCCTTAGACTTGGGCTTCTCCAAGGATGTATTGGACAAAAATGGGACCTTATCCTTAAGCATTCGAGATTTATTTAATACTAGAAAATACAGAGGTATTACCGATCTTGAGAATTATTATACTGAATATGAATATCAACGCCGCCGCCGTCAGGCTACTTTATCTTTCACTTACAGACTCAACCAAAAGAAGAAGCGAGGTGGAAATCGTGGAGGAGGTTATGAGGGAGGTGATATAGATGGCTATTAAATCAAAGTATCTTGGACGGGGCTGATATCCCCTTTATAGGCTGCTACTTCTACTCCAAATTGAAGAAGAAAATCAACACCTTCGTCCTTGTCCAACTTTTTGTATGCGGCATAAGATTTATGGTAAATCACCTTTTTAACTCCCATGGTCAAGATAATGCGTGCGCAAGCCAGACAAGGGGATAAAGTAACATAGAGGGTGGCACCCTCAACTGAACTGTTGTTCTTAACAGCATAAAGCAAGGCATTTTGTTCAGCATGTATAGCCAAGGAACAGCCTCCTTTTGAATCTCTTTCACAACCACTCTCAGGCCATTTTTCATCGCAGTTGTGGGTACCTGCAGGAGGCCCATTGTAACCAATAGAAATGATTCGTGTGTCTTTGGTCAGTACTGCCCCTACATGTCGTTTGATACAATGTGATTTGCTGGCCAAATTGACCGCCAATTCCATAAAGAGTTGATCAAACGATTTCTTTTCCATTGAGAGTGCGGGGAGTAGCTACAAATGTGCTTGCAAAAGGATGATGAAATATGTAAGCAAGGTATATTAAAAGAGATCCTAGGCTATACTCTCGGGATCTCTTTGAAACGCAGTTTATCCTAACAAAATTCTTCGTAAACCTGCTCTAAATGTTCTGCAATCATTTTCGCAGGTCTTCCTTCGATATGGTGTCGTTCGATCATATGTACTAACTCACCATCTTTAAACAAGGCAATGGCTGGAGACGAGGGTGGGTAGGGAAGGGTATACTCTCTCATTTTAGCAACCGCTTCAATATCAGCACCGGCAAATACGGTCGTGAGTTCTGCTGGTTTCTTGGTGCTGGCATCAAGTGACATGGCTACACCGGGTCTGGCGGCGCCGGCTGCACAACCACACACAGAGTTGATCATCACCAAGGAAGTGCCTTTATGTTCTTTCATAAACGCATCTACGGCCTCAGCCGTTTTTAACTCATTAAAGCCGATACTGGTAAGTTCTTCGCGCATGGGCGATACTAAATGTTCTGGATACATATTATTCTCAGTTTATATTGTTTTACAAAAATCCTAATTCAAGTTGTGCCGCCTCGGACATCATCTCTGCAACGTAAGGAGGTTCAAAAGTTACCTCAACATTGACATCATTAACTTCTTTTACTTCTTTTATTCTCATTTCAATTTCTCCGGGAATTTCTTCTGCACTCGGGCATGCTGGGGAGGTTAGGGTCATGAGGACATGGACATTATTAACGGGAAAAATATTGATTTCATAGATCAATCCTAATTCGTAGACATCCACAGGAATCTCAGGATCATATACCAATTTGATGGCATCAACTATTTTTTCTTTAAGAGCATTTTGCGCATCTGTATTCTCTATTTTACTCACAGGGTCACTCATTTTTTGTCTTTTATGTTGATGGCTAAGGCATACAATTTCATTTGTTTAATCATGGCTGAAAATCCATTTGACCTTTGACTACCTATAAATCTACCCATTCCTATCTTGTCAGGAAAATAAATATCCTCATTTAATATATCCTCTGCACGATGACCCGAAAGCACTCTCACCAATAAACTGACCAGTCCTTTGGTAACTACGGTATTTGAATCGGCATGAAAAATTACTCGTTGATCTTCTTCTTGTGCAAATAACCAAACTTTTGACTGACATCCTTTGACAATAAAATCATCATTTTTATTGTTTTTAGGAAAGGGCGCTAATTGATCTCCTAGTTCGATGAGGTAATTGATGGACATTTCTAAATCACCATCAAGTAATCCAAACTCTCTAATTATCTCTTCCTGGCGAACCTTAATATTCATTTATCTTAGTTTTTTGATGAGGTTACTCAATGCTGATACAAATTGATCCACTTCTTCAAAAGTATTATAAATCGCAAAAGATGCCCTCGCAGTACCTTCTACTTTAAATCTGTCCATGAGAGGTTGCGTACAATGATGTCCCGTTCGAATGGCGATACCTTTGGCATCTAATAAGACACCCAAATCAAATGGATGTACTCCCTCAACATTAAACGAAATTACAGAAGCCTTTTCTGAAGCGGTACCTATAGGTTCAAACCCTTCAATTTCACTCAGCTGAGTAGTGGCTCTCAACAAAAGCGTATTTTCATGATGGCTGATTTGGTCTAAACCAATACTTTGTATGAATTCAATGGCTTTATTGAGACCTGTGACACCTGCGATATTGGGAGTACCTGCTTCAAATTTGAAGGGAATTTCGTTGTAGGTCGTTTGCGTGAAACTTACCTCTTTAATCATCTCACCTCCTCCTTGATAGGGTGGTATGGCCTCTAATAGAGATCTTTTCCCGTAAAGGACACCAACTCCGGTCGGTCCATACATTTTATGTCCAGAAAAAGCATAAAAATCGCAATTTAATGATTTGACGTCAATCTTATTGTGCGGTGTTGCTTGGGCACCATCTATCAGCACTTTTGCGCCCCATTTATGCGCTGCTGCAATGACTTCTTTCACAGGATTAATGGTTCCTAATGTATTAGAAATATGCACCATTGAAACAATCTTGGTACGCTCCGAGAGTAGATTCAAAAACTCTTCAAAGATGAGTTCTCCCTGGTCATTGATAGGGATGATTTTCAAAACAGCTTTGGTCTTTTCACAAATGAGTTGCCATGGAACAATATTAGAATGATGTTCCATACAAGATATCAATACTTCATCACCTGGTTTCAGTAGATACCCACCTAGGGAATGCGCCACCAAATTGATGCTGTCTGTAGTACCTTTGGTAAAGATGATTTCCTCAGACTCGTTGGCATTGATAAACTGGGCAATCGATTTTCTGGTATTTTCATAGGCTGCCGTAGCCCGCTCAGCTAGGGTATGAATGCCTCTATGAATATTTGCGTTGTCCTCAGTATAATATCTACTGATCTCAGAGATAACGGCAAGGGGTTTCTGTGTCGTGGCCGCATTATCAAAATAAACCAGTGGGTTACCATTTACCGATTGATCCAAAACGGGAAATTGCTTTCTGATTGCGGTTAGGTCAAGTTGGTCTTTCAAAGTCAATGTCATCCGATCAATCGTTTTCTAATAAGTGTATCAATTTCTTCCTTTACAAATTCAAAAGGGATATATTCTAAAGACTGTTTTGCGAAAGCGATGAGAATTAGGGCTTTGGCTTGATTTTTTCCAATGCCTCGGGCTCTCAAGTAAAAAAGTGCCTCTTCATCCATTTGTCCGACAGTGCATCCGTGTGAACATTTGACATCATCTGCCCAAATTTCAAGTTGAGGTTTGGTATAAATACTTGCCTCATCAGAGAGGTTTATATTTTGATTAGACTGAAAAGCATTGGTCTTTTGTGCTTCAGGTCGGACAAAAATCTTTCCATTGAAAACTGCCCGCGAATTTTCATCTAGTATGCCTTTGTAAAGTTCATTACTGTAGGAGTGGGGCTGAGTATGATTCACTGCCGTGTGATTGTCAACATGGGTATGGCCAGTAATGAGATAAAGTCCATGCATGTGCGATTCACAATGCTCTCCCAATTGGTTTATGCTGAGGTTATTCCTAATTAATCCTCCTGCAAAGGAATAAACATTACTGTTAAACTTGCTTTGGGTGTCTTGGTTTACTTCGAGATTATAAACCTGAAAAACATGTTTCTTGTAATTTTGAATTTTCGTTATGTTTACTTCAGCATTGGCTTTTACATCTACCGACACCTTTTTATTTATAAAAACGGGATGAATTCCTGTGCTGATGGTTTTTTCGAGAATCTGAATGTGTGTATTTGGATGCGCAGTGATCTGAATGTTTGGATTACCAAATACTTGGCCTTGCTCACTATCGTAAAAATAATAAATGAAAAAGGGTTGAGGTCGATAGTTTTCACTCACCTCAATTTTTAAAGTATCTTCACAAAATGCCACATTTAGTGCATCAAAGACGTCCTTGAAGCTTTGGTCTGAATCTGTTGCTGATTGACAGCAAACATCATTGAGTAGTTCCGATCGGGCAGGTAGGTAGTTTCCATTGAGAAAGACCAAATGATTACCTTTTAATTTGTAAAAATGATCTTCAAAATGGAGCGCAGTTGTCTTTGAGATTACGATTTTTTCAAAATCGAAATTTTTTTTCAAAATTCGATTGATGGGGGTATACTTATATTCTTCATCTTTTCGACTGGGAAAATCATGAAGTAATGCAAAATCTAGCGCAGATTTTCTATGGGACAATGAAGAAGACAGATAGGTCGCTTCATTTTTATTAAATTGGTCTTGTATACTATTGATCACAGATGATATATCCATTATAAAATTAAATGGTCTCTAGCGAACCATGTTCAGCTTTGATCCAATCATAACCTTTTTCCTCCAGTTCCACTGCCAAGGATTTGTCTCCGGTTTTTACAATTTTTCCGTTGAACAAGACATGAACAAAATCAGGTACAATATAGTCAAGGAGTCGTTGGTAATGGGTAATGAGAATACTTGCATTATCTTTTGATTTCAAACTATTGACACCATGTGCCACAATCCTCAAGGCATCAATGTCTAATCCTGAATCTGTTTCATCAAGAATGGCTAGTTTAGGTTCCAGCATGGCCATTTGAAAAATTTCATTTCTTTTTTTCTCGCCTCCAGAAAAACCTTCATTCAATGATCGACTGAGTAGTGCTTGATCGATTTCAACAAGTTTCATTTTAGCCTTCATCAGTTTCAGAAAAGCAACCGCATCTAGAATTTTTTCACCTCGATGTTGACGAATTTGATTCATCGCAGTTTTTAAGAAGTTTGTAGTACTGACGCCCGGGATTTCAACGGGATATTGAAAGGCTAAAAAGATACCCTCCCTTGCCCGTTCTTCAGCTTCTAAATCAAGGAGATTTTTATTTTCAAAAACAATACTGCCCTCCGTGATTTCATAACCATCTCTCCCCGCTAATACGGAGGCCAAGGTGCTTTTCCCAGACCCATTAGGACCCATTATTGCATGTACTTCCCCGGCTTTGACTTCTAAGTTAATGCCTTTGAGGATCTCTTTACCCTCGATATTTGCATGGAGATTTTTTATAGATATCATTTGATTTATTCTACTGACTTGATATTTATTTTTATCCTACACTCCCTTCAAGGGTAAGTGCCAATAATTTCTGTGCTTCCACAGCAAATTCCATGGGTAGGTTATTCATTACCTCCTTGGCAAATCCATTCACGATTAAGGCAACAGAGCTTTCTTCGTCAAGTCCTCTTTGCTTACAGTAAAAGATTTGATCTTCACCAATTTTAGAGGTAGTAGCCTCATGTTCAATTTGAGAACTACTATTTTCAACATCAATGTAAGGAAAGGTATGCGCACCACATTGATTTCCCATTAGTAATGAATCGCACTGAGAAAAATTTCTTGAATGGGTCGCTCTTTTTGAAATATTTACGTGACCTCTATAAGAGTTTTGAGACTTTCCTGCCGAGATCCCTTTGGATACGATTCTTGATTTGGTATGCTTTCCCAAATGAATCATTTTAGTTCCCGTATCGGCTTGCTGATAATTGTTGGTCACCGCAACGGAATAAAATTCTCCTACGGAATAATCACCCTTCAAGATACAAGAGGGGTATTTCCATGTGATAGCAGAGCCTGTTTCAACTTGAGTCCAAGAAATTTTGGCATGATCTCCAGCACAAATTCCTCTTTTGGTGACAAAATTGTAAATACCACCCACACCTTCTTTATTTCCTGGATACCAGTTTTGAACAGTAGAATATTTCACCTCAGCATTCTTTGCTGCATAAATTTCTACTACGGCCGCATGCAGTTGGTTTTCATCTCGCATCGGCGCGGTACATCCCTCGAGGTAGCTCACATAGCTATCGTCCTCAGCAACAATCAGCGTTCTTTCAAATTGCCCTGTATTGGCCGCATTGATTCTAAAATACGTAGAAAGCTCCATGGGGCATCTAACGCCTTTGGGGATGTAACAAAAAGAGCCATCCGAAAACACAGCAGAGTTGAGCGCCGCGTAGTAATTATCGGCGGCGGGGACTACTGAACCTAAATATTTTTTAATGAGTTCCGGATGTTCAAGTACGGCTTCACTGAATGAGCAAAAAATAATCCCTAATTCCGAGAGTGTTTCTTTGAACGTGGTAGCTACAGACACCGAATCAATTACAGCGTCCACTGCGATTCCTGATAAACGTTTTTGTTCGTTCAATGATATACCTAGTCGCTCAAATGTTTTGATCATTTCAGGATCAAGTTCATCCAAACTTTTTATTTTACCGCCTTTTTTTGGGGCTGAATAATATTTTAAAGCTTGGTAATCTATTTTAGGATAATGAACATTGGACCATTTAGGCTCTTCCAACTTGGACCAATGCCGAAAGGACTTGAGTCTCCAGTTAAGCAACCATTCGGGTTCATTTTTTTTGTGTGATATAAATTTTACAATATCTTCATTGAGGCCCATGGGAGCTTCATCTGCTTCAAAATCAACAGACCAACCGTGCTCGTATTCTTTGGAGGTAAGTTCTTCTAAAATCTGATCATCTGTATTCATCTATCCTTCTTCTCATTTAGGTTACAAATTTACTCACTTATACACACACAATCTAAATAAGGAGGAAAAAATATCAATTATTAACCTTACTTATCGTGAGACTCGTAATAGGATGTATGCTTTCAATTTGTCCTAAAAACGAAAACTGACCGTCAACCTTGTTTAGGAAGCATTACTTTATTTTCAAGAAAAGGACAGATGTCTGTTCAGGCTTTCCTCCAAACTTATAAATGTTTCCGTACGTTCGATTCCTTCAACTTTTTGAATTTTATCATGTAATACATCTTTAAGGTGCCGGGTGTCCTTGCAATGTATTTTTATGAAAATATTGTAGTCTCCTGTCGTATAGTGAACTTTCACGATCTCTGGAATTTCTTTTAAGTTTTTCACTACAGAATCGTAAAGAGAACTTTTAAGTAGATAAATGCCCATAAAGCAGGTTACATCAAATCCCAATTTTGAGTAATCCATTTTAAGTGTTGTGCCAGTCACAATCCCCATCTCCTCTAGTTTTTTCATTCTAACGTGTACAGTACCCCCTGACACAAAGACTCTTTTTGCTACTTCTGTGTAGGGTATTTTGGCATCTTCCATCAAAATATTAAGTATTTTGAGATCTACGTTATCAATTTCGTAATTTTTACTCATCTTAAAGTTGTTTTTTGTTAATTATGTAAAATTATGACTAGATATCTGACTTGTCTATAAATATTATTCAAATTTATTAAATTATTTTTAATATAACGCAAATAATACCTAATTTTGAATTGTATTTCTTTATTGATCAAGGTCAAAAGGAAATTTCTTGTAGGATGATGAAACTGGCAGACATGCCCTCCTATCTCGGGGGTGAAGGTTCGGGATAAAGCACATATGGAGCTCGTATGTGTCTAACCACTTCGTGGAGGTTCGATTCCTTCTCCTACAGCAATTTGTTAAGTTAATGTTGTTTATTTGAAAGTCGTTTGTAGGGGTGCAAGCGGCTTTTTTTTGCTTTTTCTTAAATCAGATATCAATATATTTAAGGAATTAAAAAAGGAAATAAAGGCTTCCAAAAAAGAGCAATTGAATGATTAAAACATGTAGGGAAATTTTAAAATGTCCCTTAAATTGGACAAGTTCCAACAAGCTATGAATCAGTATTGAATAAATAAGCCATCCCATATAATTGCTGAGCGGTGCGACCAGCGTATCAAAAGACCAGTAGTCAAGTCGTGGTGCGAGGGGTTCTATTAGAATATCAAGACTAACCATGAGTACCGAAGAGACTAATATTTTCATGACAGGAAGTTTAAAAAATCTTTGAATGATTCCGCGTGATGCTAAAGATAAAATGACCCAATTAATCCCCATTATTATGGGGACATCATCTAGCTTCATTCCCAAATTAGCACCATAACTATAATCCCCAAATAAAAAACCATACTTAGCACCTAACCATTCGGCCATAAATCCAATAAAAAAAACGGCCAGTATGGGCCAAGATATTTTGATGTTTTTTTTGGGTAGACCATCCCATAGAACCAGAAAGATTAAGAAAAGTATGGCCCATGTTTTACTCAGAAACCATTGAATATATCCCAAATATATACCCATGAGAGCCGAGAAATGAATAATGTAAAGGGCGCATATAAAAAGGGTACTCCTTGAAGGCATACGTTTTTGGATCAGGTTCATTTGAGGCTAGTAATCTGTTCACTTACAATTTTAGCAGATAATAAGGACAAAGGAATACCTCCTCCGGGATGTACAGATCCCCCGCAGAAATACAAATTTTTTAATTGCTTTGAGAAATTGGGATGTCGTAAAAAAGCAGCAAATTTATTATTACTTGAAGCACCATAGAGGGCGCCTTGATGTGAACTTGTTTTTAATTCTATTTTGATAGGATCTAGAATTTCTTCGGCTTCAATATAATCTTCAATATGTACGTTGAGTATTCGGTTTATTTTCTTAATAATATTTTCACGGGCTTCCTTTTTTATTTGCTCCCAGTCTTGATTGAAATTGCCTGGGCAATTAATCATTACAAACCAGTTTTCGCAGCCTTCGGGTGCATCTTTTTTTTCTTCCTTACTTGAGATGTTGATGTAAATGGTAGGATCTTCAATGAGGGTTTTCCTTTCAAAAATATGCTTGAATTCTTCTTCATAGGATTCGCTGAACAAAATATTATGAAGATCGAGGGGTTCAAAGGTCTTTTTGATGCCCCAATAAAATATTAAGGCTGAGCTTGAGCGCTCTTGAGCAAGGGTTTTTTTGGGTTTGATGACGTCTTTAAGTAGCCGTTGATAGGTGGCGTAAATATCCATATTGCACACAATCAAATCACCTTCATGTTTCTGTGACCCTGCCACAACACCCGTGATTTTGCTTCCGTCATGAAGAATTTCTGTTACCGCATTGGATAACTGAAATTCAGCTCCTTTCGATTGGCATAAACGATAGAGGCTTTGACTGATCTCATGCATCCCTCCCTTAGGAAAATAGGTACCTAATCCCATTTCTAAATGGGGAATCATGGACATAATGCCAGGGGTTTTATAAGGTGAAGAGCCATTGTAAGTCGCAAATCGATTAAAAAACTGGATCAGTTTCTTATTTTTTAATGTTCGTTGGTTAAGTTGATTAAGAGACTCAAATAAATTTAGGTGAACACTATTAAATAAAGCCTTGATCGTAGTAAAGGAAAAATAAGTAGCCCAACGATGCAGTGATTTTTCAAGAAATATGGGTACCGTAAGGTCATATTTGAGTTTAGACTTTTTCAAATATTCTGTAATAATCATAGGATCAACCTTAAAAACCTGACTGACTTCATTGACAAACAATGATGGATCCGATTTTGCGGAAAAGGTGGTACCATCTTCCCAAAAATAATTACAGAGGACCTTTTTTCTAGTATAATTAAAATGGTCTTGGGGGTTTTCTCCAAACAATTCAAATAATTCATTGACGTATTGGGGCATGGTAAATAGCGAAGGCCCCATGTCCCATCGATAACCTTTGTTGTGAAAACTAGTGATTTTGCCACCCACATAGTCATTGGTTTCAAAAGCTTTCACCCGATAACCTTTTTGTAACAGTCTTAAAATCGATGCAAGACCTGCGATACCCGTTCCTATGACGATGGCTGTTTTTCTCATGAATGCGCGTTTATAATTGCAAATTAAGTGAATAGGAGATTTTGAATTTTAATTTTGGCGTATTATTAATGAAAATATTTCCTTTGAAGCCTGAGGAGCGACAAATAAATGTTTTTATAAAATCACTGATTTTTACTAATATTTTTACTATTATTGCTAATGATAATAGTAAAAAGTAAGATCAATGGAAGTAAATGATGTAGGGACGTCTTTAATAATGAACGATCACTATGATCTCAAAATAGAATCTAAGAGGTTAATTTCAGGTAATTTTCAAGTGAAGTTTTTTGCACGTCTAAAACAAAAAAAACCTTTTTATGGCTACGTTTTGGTAGATGCGGCCTGTACCTTGAAAGAAGTTGTTTTGAGAATAAGAAATAAATTATCCCTTATTCAAAGTCAAAAGGATTTTAGACAGACGCATCTTTATTCCATAGGTAAATCTTCAGATTTAGATTTAAATTTCATCATATTTGATCAGTAACATTTTTAAGCATACACTTAGACCCATATGACATGTCCATAGCCGAAAATCTAAAATTTTTAAGAAAAAAAGCGGGGTACACCCAAGAGCAGTTTGCGCAGGAATTAGGGATCAAGCGTTCTTTAGTGGGGGCTTATGAAGAAGGTAGGGCAGAGCCTCGATTGCAAAACTTGTCTAAAATATCCAAAGTATTGAACGTAACTGTGGATGGCCTTATTGTTGGAGATCAAACAATCTTAAAGTCAATTAAATTTCAAAAGGAAAAGATTAAGATTTTACCCATTACAATGGATAAGCAAGAGAATGAAAATATTGAATTAATCCATCAGAAAGCTTCAGCCGGCTACTTGAACGGTTTTTCAGATCCCGAATTCATCTCAGAATTGCCCAAATTCCAATTGCCTATGTTAGCAAAAAATGCGACGTATAGGGCCTTTGAAATTGTGGGTGATTCAATGCTTCCCCTAACTCCAGGCAGTATTGTTGTCGGGAAGTATATTGATTCTGTTACTGACATTAAAAATGGAAAAACCTATGTGCTCATTACCCTGAATGAGGGCATAGTATATAAACGAATATTTAATTATTTGAATGATCGAGGTAAATTATACTTGGTCTCTGATAATCAGGCTTATTCTGCCTATGAAATTGCCCCTGAAGATGTAGAAGAGATTTGGGAAGCAAGGGCTTTCATTAGCATAGATTTCCCTGATCCCGATGCTTCCAAAGAAATTTCGATCGATAAGTTGACAGACATTGTTTTAGATATTCAAAAAAATGTGATAGGATTGAAAGGTGAGCTGAAAGGGAAGATCTAAGTCTTTCGAAGATTGCTTTTCAGAATTAAGTTCTTTCACCTTTTTTACCTCGTATGGTGCTCCACATGCTTTACTATTTTTCAGTTGATTAAGAATTGAGAAGGAATATTTCCTATTTTACTCCCAAACGAAGGGTATTAGCCTAAATAATTTACTTAACAGCTAGGCAATTAATTCCTGTAATCCTCAAAGTTTAGGTGAAGGATTATTTGAGGGTTTTCAGAAAGTCATGGACCGTTTTTAACCTTAATGAGGTTAAATCACTCAAAAAACATAGTAATGCGCTTATGAGTCGAAAACAATTAATGTCGAAAAAAAATTATTTAAAATTTAAATCATTGCATATTTGCCAAAATATTACTGGCGTTTGAAGCAGGGTTAATTCAAAAGAAATAGCATCAATTTAAAAAAAATTCATGAGTACACAACCTATCATAATTACATTACCCGATGGAAGCGAGAAAGAATATCCTGGTCCAGTTACGCCCATGGATGTTGCTCTTGAGATTAGTGAAGGTTTGGCTCGTAATGTATTAGCTGCCAAAGTGAATGGCACCACTGTGGACGCTTCGACGTTAATCAATAGCGATGCATCTCTTGAATTATTGACTTGGAAGGACCTTGATGGAAAAGCGACGATGTGGCATTCTTCTGCGCATTTGATGGCCGAGGCTTTGGAATCCTTGTACCCAGGAGTGAAATTAGGTATTGGACCTGCCATCGACAGTGGCTTTTATTATGATGTTGATTTCGGTGAAATGGTTTTTGATGGGGAGCAATTATTTCTTATTGAAGAAAAAATGTTGGAATTGGCCCGTCAGAAAAATGAATTTTTAAGAAAATCAATTTCAAAACAAGATGCGGTTGACTATTTTGAAGCAAAAGGTGATGAGTACAAACTTGAACTGATTGAAAATTTAAAAGATGGTGAGATTACTTTTTACACCCAAGGTAATTTTACGGATTTATGTAAGGGCCCTCACATTCCTAATACAGGTTTTATTAAGGCGGTTAAAATTTTAAATATTGCGGGGGCGTATTGGCGCGGAGATGAAAAAAGGAAACAACTTACCAGACTCTATGGTATCTCATTTCCCAAGCAAAAAGAACTCAAGGAATATTTAGCCCTTTTAGAAGAAGCGAAAAAAAGAGACCATAGGAAAATTGGGCAAGAGTTAGGCTTTTTTACGTTCTCCCAAAAAGTAGGCAAGGGACTTCCGCTTTGGTTACCCAAGGGTGCGGTATTACGGGAAAGGTTAGAGAGTTTTCTCAAAAAGGCGCAGGCGAAAGCTGGATACGATCCGGTGATCACTCCTCACATAGGTACGAAAGAGCTCTACATCACATCAGGTCATTATGAAAAGTATGGTAAGGACTCCTTTCAACCCATTCTTACCCCTTCTGAGGATGAAGAGTTTTTGTTGAAGCCTATGAATTGTCCTCATCATTGTGAGATTTACAAGTCCCAGCCGAGGTCATACAAAGAGCTTCCTGTACGTTATGCTGAGTTTGGAACCGTGTATCGGTATGAGCAAAGTGGTGAGCTCCATGGTCTGACTAGGGTTCGAGGCTTTACACAGGATGATGCCCATATTTTTTGTAGACCAGATCAAGTAAAAGAAGAGTTTTCAAAGGTCATCGATTTAACCTTGTACGTCTTGAAGGCCTTGGGTTTTCCTGAATTTACTGCGCAAGTATCTTTAAGGGACCTATCAACTCCAGAGAAATACATCGGGACAGATGAGAATTGGAATATTGCCGAAACGGCGATACAGGATGTAGCCAAAGAAAAAGGACTTGATACCGTGATAGAAACCGGGGAAGCTGCGTTTTATGGTCCAAAATTAGATTTTATGGTTAAAGATGCCATTGGTAGAAAGTGGCAATTAGGAACCATACAGGTTGATTATACGTTGCCAGAGCGCTTTGAATTGGAATATATTGGGGCGGATAACCAGAAGCATCGTCCTGTAATGATTCATAGAGCCCCCTTCGGTTCACTCGAAAGATTTATTGCCATTCTCATTGAAAATACAGCGGGAAATTTGCCCCTTTGGTTAGCGCCTGAGCAGTTCGCTATGCTACCTATTTCTGAAAAGTATCATGATTATGCGGAAAAAGTATTTCTAGAGTTGCAAGAACACGATTTAAAAGGTTTTACAGATCGACGAGATGAAAAGATAGGGAAAAAAATCAGGGATGCTGAGGTGAAGAAAATACCTTTCATGCTCATTGTGGGAGACAAGGAGTCCGCAGAAAACACCCTTTCAGTGAGAGCTCATGGAGCAGGAGATTTAGGATCTTTTAGTTTAAATGAGTTTTTAGAGATGTTTAAAAAGAAGATAGAAATCTAAAGACTATTTAAAATCTTGAGAGTTACTGCAAACCTTTAGTTTTTATTCCTCCTTCAAAAGCCGTTTTTTGATAAATTTTCTGCTTTTTTGAGTAGAAGTTTTTTAATACATATTTAATTTGATGATATTTGCGATTCATTTTTTAGATGTTCAACCAGTAAAAACAAAGCAATTAGTAGACAAATAACAAAAAGACCTTATAGAGGTCGTGCTGAAGAACCTTACAAGGTCAACGATAAAATATCAGCATCAATGGTGAGAGTGGTAGGAGAAAATGTCAAAGTAGATGTTTACCCGTTAAATGTTGCTCTAAATTTAGCCAAGGAGCAAAGTTTAGATTTAGTTGAAATATCACCTAAAGCGGACCCTCCTGTTTGTAAAATAACTGATTATTCTAAGTTTAAGTACGAGCAAAAAAAGAAGCAAAAAGAAATCAAATCTAAGGCCCAGAAAACGGTGATTAAGGAAATTAGATTTGGACCTAACACGGACGATCATGATTTTGGTTTTAAGCTAAATCATGCTAAAAAGTTTCTACATGAGGGGTCAAAGGTTAAAGCCTATGTTCACTTTGTGGGAAGATCAATTGTTTTTAAAGAGCGGGGTGAAATACTCTTATTGAAATTCGCCCAATCTCTTGAAGAATCAGCAAAAGTTGAACAATTTCCTAAGTTAGAGGGAAAAAGAATGTTTTTAATGTTATCACCTAAGCAGAAGTAAACGATTAAATAATGCCTAAAGTAAAAACAAATTCAAGTGCAAAAAAGAGATTTAAACTGACCGGTTCAGGAAAAATCAAACGTAAGCACGCTTTTAAGAGTCATATTTTGACTAAAAAAGAAACCAAGCAAAAACGCAATCTTACACAAGCAGGTTTGGTTCATAAAGCAGATGAAAACAACGTAAAATTAATGTTGCATATCTGATAGGTTCAAATGTATAACCCAATGATTGGTTTTAAGTGTACGTTACCACCAATTGTTAAAAATAAATAGATAAAATGAGATCAGTTAATCATGTAGCCTCAAAGGCAAGAAGAACAAAAATGATGAAGTATGCCAAAGGTTATTTTGGCAGAAGGAAAAATGTCTGGACGGTAGCAAAGAACGCCATTGAAAGAGGATGGCAATATGCTTATCGAGATAGAAAAGTTAAAAAGAGAGAGTTTAGAGCCTTGTGGATACAGCGTATCAATGCAGGTGCAAGACAATATGACTTGAGTTATTCTAAATTTATGGGATTACTTAAGAAGAAGAGTATCGAAATCAATAGAAAGGTACTTGCTGATTTGGCCATGAACAATGAAGAAGCTTTCAAGGCGATCGTCGAAACAGCCAAAAAATAATTCTGAAAGAAAAGTATAGAAAAGCCATTCAATTAATTTGAATGGCTTTTTTTATGGACTACGATTTACAATTATAGGTTGATGACACTGTTGTTATTGAATATCTTTTATTTTTTTATATTTAATAGGGATAAAGTTTTCTCTTGATAGGAACGACCTATAGGGATAAGATGAGGCCCAATCTCCATTTCATTTGAGGTGACCGTTTTAATATGACCTATGGCTATGGTATAGCTCTTATGTATTCTCATAAATCTATCTCGGGGCAAATGGTTGGTAAAATTTCCAATATTTGCATGAACAACATATTCTTCATACAAAGTCTTTATTAAAATATAATCCTTTAATCCCTCAATAAACAATATATCACTATAGTTGATTCGCTTAAGCTTTTTGTTTGTCTTTACAAATAGGTGATCTTCCTGAGATGCCTCGGCTGTTAAGGTCGATTTCAATGGCTGTGTAGAATAAATTTTAGCAACTGATTTCATGAACCTTGCGGCGTCAAGAGGGAGTGTCAAGAAGTCTATGATGTTGCGATATGCATAGCATTTCGCCGCTAATTCTGGTGTCTTTGAAATCATAATAACTCCGATTTCTGAATGCCAGCAATTGACTAAGTCAAATACGTCAATTTCATCAAAATCATCAAACAAAAAAATGAGATCAATTGGATGGTTTTGAATGCTATTTTGTAAATTTTTTAATGAATCTGTATTTTCTATAATATCTAAATCTGAATATTGATCGATCAAATGGATGAGGTAGGTCCTTTTTATTTCATCATTTCCAATGATTATGCCATTTATCATATATAAATAGTTAAAATAAACTGTTAAACTTTTAATTTGTAGTTGGTAATATAAATATTGTTGTTGGTATAATTTATTTAATTAAGTTTTTATTTTTTGACTTATTTTTGATAAGATTTTATAACTATGCGAACCATGAAATGTTCGTTAACAAAATCTATCATGCTCAAATAAGAAAATAAATGTTGAATAAATATGTGATAGGTATTGATGTGGGAGGAACCCATACTCGGATTGGTCAAATAAGTGCATCGGGAGAAGTCCTAAAAAATCAGATGTTGAAGACCGCTGACTATGGGGATGCTACTACTTTTCTTGAACATTTGATAGGCGTGATCAAAACTATGATCAGCGATGATACGGAAGGATTTTTGGGGATAGGAATGGGAGCACCAAGTGTCAACGAGCAAAACCAAACCATAACCTATGCTGCCAATCTTAACTGGGACGGTTCTTTAGATATCATCCAAGTACTGAGTCAGGTATTTTCGGTTCCGGTCAAGCTAACCAATGACGCCAATCTCTTAGTTCTTGCCCATCAGCATTTTGATGATGCTTTGTTGTCAGATTTTTTTGTGGTAACCCTGGGCACGGGTGTCGGAGCAGGCATCTGTTGTAATGGGAGTTTGTTGAAGGGCAAGGAAGGTTTTGCTGGAGAATTAGGGCATGTTATAGTAAAGGATTCTGGAAGATCTTGTTCTTGTGGTAGAAAGGGATGTCTTGAGACTTATGTCTCTGCAACGGGCATGATTCGGACAGTGACCTCATTAATAGCTGAATTCAATAGTTACAAAGGTTCATTATTAGATCTACCCATGTCACATTTAAATGCTAAAATGATTACTGAATTGGCATTGTCTGGAGACGAAATTGCCAAAAGAGCCTTGATCTTAACGGGTGAAATCCTTGGTAAGGCATTGGCCAATATGGTCGCTTTATTCAATCCTCAGCATATTTATTTGGCGGGAGGGGTTACGCATGCAGATCAGCTGCTATTGGTACCCACACGTCAATCCTTCTATCATCATCTATTGAATGTTTATCCCGATCAGATAACGATTGAAAAATCGAAATTTGATGATCATGAGGGGGCTATTTTAGGCGCTTCTGCCCTGATATGGAAATTAAATGAAGCCTAAATTAAAAAAAAATGTATTCACCTTTATTTGAAAAAAATGAGTAACAAGGTTTTGACCAAAGAAAAATGGGAGGCATCACCTTTCACCAAAAAAGAGAAAATTCATACACAGTTGTATGAAACTTCATTTTCCGCCTCTACAGCCATAGCGATCGAAATAGCTGACATGATAAAAGAAAAGCAATCCCTGGATGAGTTTTGTGTATTGGGATTGGCGACAGGATCTTCTCCTAAAAGTGTTTACAAAGAGTTAGTCAGGCTGCATAAAGAAGAAGGTTTAAGTTTTGAAAATGTGATTACTTTTAATTTGGATGAATATTATCCTATGGATCCCAATGCTCTGCAGAGCTATGTGAAGTTCATGCATGAACAGCTTTTTGACCATATTGATATTAAACTTGAAAATATTCACATACCGGAGGGTACACTTAGCAAAACAGCAGTCGGTGATTTTTGCTTCAGTTATGAGGAGAAAATAGATAACTATGGTGGTTTGGATATTCAAATTTTGGGTATTGGACGGACGGGTCATATCGGGTTTAACGAACCGGGATCTTCATCCCAATCGATGACACGATTGGTAAACTTAGATTCGATTACTCGAATGGATGCGGCTAGTGATTTTTTTGGTGAAGAAAATGTACCCATTAAAGCTATAACGATGGGCGTAGGGACTATTATGAAAGCCCGGCGTATCATCATTATGGCTTGGGGCGAGACCAAAGCAGGCATTGTAGCTCAAGCGATTGAAAACTCACCATCAGACAACGTTCCTGCAAGCTATTTACAATTCCATCCCAAAACATCCTTTATTTTAGATGTAGCAGCAGGGTCTGAATTATCGCGAACAAAAATCCCGTGGACGCTGGGTGTTATCGATTGGAACCCTGAATTAACGAAGCGAGCAGTGATTTGGTTGTGTGAAATGTTAACAAAACCTATTTTGAAATTGACCGCTCGAGATTATAGTGACCATGGGATGGGTGATTTGATTATAGAAAACGATACGGCATATAATATCAACATTAAGATATTTAATGAGCTTCAGCATACGATAACGGGTTGGCCCGGGGGTAAACCAAGCGTGGATGATACTTACAGACCTGAGAGAGCGCTTCCTGCCAAAAAGAAGGTCATTATTTTCAGCCCACATCCCGATGACGATGTTATTTCTATGGGAGGAACATTTTTACGCTTGGTTGATCAAGGACATGAGGTTCATGTCGCCTATCAAACCTCCGGAAATATTGCCGTCTTTGATGAAGAAGTTGTTCGTTTTGCAGATTTTTATGTAGATCTAAAGAATAATTATGAAGACCAGCCGGCAAAGGCTAACTCCTTGTATAAAAAGGTTCTTCAAGCCATAAGTGATAAAAAGTCTGGAGAAATTGATACTGATATTGTACAAAATATTAAATCATTGATTCGCAGGGGCGAAGCGAAAGCCGCTTGTAGATATGTGGGCATTCCAGATGAGCATGTCCATTTCCTTGACATGCCCTTTTACGAAACGGGGGCCATAGAAAAAAAACCAATTGGTGATGCGGATATTGAGATTATAACAGAGTTGATCACAGCCATTAAACCAGATCAAATATATGCTGCGGGAGATCTTTCAGATCCTCATGGAACTCATCGAGTTTGCTTAGATGCTATTTTTAAGTCCATAGAATCGCTTAAGAAATCATCTTTCATGAGTAATTGTTGGTTATGGTTGTATAGAGGAGCATGGCAAGAATGGTCAGTGGAGGAAATAGAAATGGCTGTTCCATTAAGTCCGAGTGAGGTGCTTAGAAAAAAGAAAGCCATTTTCAAGCATCAATCACAAAAAGATACGGCTGTTTTTCCAGGAAGTGACGAAAGAGAATTTTGGCAACGTGCAGCTGATCGAAATCAAGAAACAGCCAAGAGGTACCATCAATTGGGCTTAGCAGAATATGAAGCTATTGAGGCCTTTAAAAGGTATTATTTTTAAGATGATCCATTTTGGTGTATTGTATTTAAATAGTCCTCTTGTACGTGGGTATCTGAAGGAGGTTTTTCTGAAGGTTACTCTTACAAGAATAACTATTGTTAAAAACGTAGATCAGTTTTTTTAATGTTTCCCAGCATAATCTAATGCTGGTGCGCGATCACCAATCATGGGCTCATATTTAAATTGTGTACCTCGCCTTTTATATAATTCCAATTTAGCTTTTTCAATGATCGCTGGATTTTCGAAGAGGTCTATAGCCGTCATGGCCATAGTTTTGGCTGCTACCGTCATTCCTTTGATGCCCATAGAAGTTCCTCCTGCCGCTACTGCTTGCCAGCTATGTCCGGGTGTGCCTGGGGGCCAAGTCGCTGCAGACATACTTACGAGCGGAACAATCCAGCTTACATCACCTGCATCGGTAGAATAATTTCCTGCAATTTCTGAAATGGAGAAGGGCGCTACTAAAGCAGCCATTTCCGGAGAGAGACCCTCAGAATTAAAGGTAGTCATCAGTGTTTCAGCAAAAAGATGCTCTGCTTCGGTATAGTCCACGCCGCCCACCATCTCCAGATTAGCATGGACAACTTCAGATAATATTTTATTGGGTAGAATATTGAACGAGCCGCCGGTCATTTCATAAGTCATAGAAGTACCTGTACCCATTGCAGCGCCCTCAGCTGCCTTTATGGATCTATCCAAAAGATCTTTTACCACACGCATGTCAGGATGTCTAAAAAAATAATAGACTTCAGCATGGGCAGGTACAACATTAGGAGCTTCTCCTCCCTTGGTAATGACATAGTGTATTCGACTGGCTGAGGGTATATGTTCACGCATCATATTCATCATATAATTCATGACTTCTACGCCATCTAAAGCGCTTCTTCCTCGCTCTGGTGCTCCTGCGGCATGTGTCGATATGCCTTTGAATCGATACTTAACCGAGGCAATGGCGAGATTGGATGCCACTCGAACCGAGTTTTGATTGCCGGCATGCCAATACATCGACATATCTACATCATCAAATAAACCTTCACGGGCCATATAAACTTTGCCAGACCCACCTTCTTCCGCAGGGGTGCCATGGATGCGAAGTGTACCCTTTATTTTATTATTTTGCATCCAATTTTTTACTTCTATCGCTGCCGAAACAATACCTGTACCGAACAGGTGATGACCACAAGCATGTCCTGATAAATGGCCGTCTGCTCTTTCTTTTCTAAAAGGAACGGCTTCTTGAGATACTCCAGGAAGCGCGTCAAATTCAGCCAACATACTGATGACCGGTTTTCCTGAACCATAGGAAGCGATAAACCCTGTAGGTAGCCCTGCTACACCCACTTCGAGGGCGAAACTTTCATTTTTTAGTATATCTTGAAGGAGTTGAGAGCTTTTATATTCTTGATAACCTATCTCTGCATAATTCCATATGGTTAACGCGGTCTTTTGATAAAAAGCTTCTTTTTGGTCTAAGGCGACGATGATCGCTTTTTTATCTTTGCTGATTTTTTGAGCCAAAATAGGCGATAAAATCAATAAAAAACAAAGGAAATGTATAAAGTGCTTTTTCATGGTAAAATAATTTTAACTTTTAAAAGGATGAATCACGGAAGACTAATCTAGAGAAATCATTTTATTTCACGCCAATAATTATACAAATGGATACTTTTATAAAGTTATTTATTTTCTAAGTCATATCTAATCCTTAGATGGTTGTAAGTTTCAATAAAAAATAAGTATTATTGAAATGACTATCAATAATGTTAGTATGTTACAAAATAATTGATCGAGTTTTTTTAATCTAACTCTTTAAAATCTGCTTTTATGAAAACCTTCCTCACCACTTTCGCGTTACTTTCTTTTGTATTTATGTCTGAAATTAAGGCACAAATTCCTGTTTCAGATTGTCCCGCTTCACCCCATGCGATTGATATCACGCAGCCTGACGGTACTAAAATTAGTATTATAGGCAAGGGCAGTATGAAGAACTCCTGGACCGAAACTTTGGATGGGTACAGTATAGTAAAAAATATAGATGGGGTTTATGAATATGCACAAAAGGACAACAATCGATTGCTTCCCTCTGGTTTTTTAGTTCAAGAGGATAAGAACAATATGGACAAGCAAAATTTTCTTGATAAACAGGCGAAGCATCTCCGATCAACTATTACTGCCAAAGAATTATCAAGTGCCCGTATAACGGGTACATCTGCGTCCAACAATTCAGAAATTAATTTAGCTTTTCCGACACAAGGGACTCATAAAGTATTGGTTTTATTAATTGATTACCCAGACTTAGAGGGAACACATACCGTTGCAGAATTTGAAAATTTCATGAATCAGGAAGATTACAACAGTACGGGGAGTTTCAGAGATTACTATCTTAAGGTGTCAGATAACAAGCTAGATGTAAATGCAGATGTGGTGGGATGGTATAGAGCGGACAGTTCTTATGTATATTATGGTAAGAAAAATGGTTATGATAGGACGAAAGGTTTGGTCCGTGAGGCAGTCGATGCGGCAGAGGCAGCGGGTATTGATTTTTCTATCTATGACAATGATAAGGATGGCAGCATAGATGGAATTATTTTAGTTCATGCAGGGCAAGGTGCTGAAGAGGGGAGCCAAGAAGATTATATTTGGAGTCACCGATCAGCACTAGGTAGTGAATATGGCATAATATATGATGGCATCGTTATTAATGATTATATGGTGAATCCAGAAAGACGTGTATATTCTAATAATGGATCTGGAGGGATGGTTGGCATAGGTGTTTTCTGCCATGAATTTGGTCATGGATTGAATTTACCTGATTTATACGATATAGATTATAGTTCTGCCGGTATAGGTAGTTGGGGGTTGATGGCTGGCGGAACCTGGCTAGGTGATGAAAAAGTGCCTGGATTTATGTCTGCTTGGAGTCGAGTTACTTTGGGGTGGATCATTCCAGAAAAGATATCAAGTGGTTCTTATTCATTGGCTGCATCAACAATAAGTACAGCTGTTTATAAGGTGAATACCGCTATCCCAGGAGAATATTTTCTTCTTGAGAATAGGCAAAAAAGTGGTCAAGATACTTTTTTAAAAGGGAGTGGATTAGCTATTTGGCATATTGATGGTAACCAGAGAGTAAGTGATAATTCTGATAATGCTAGTGAGGATCACAGATTGGTGGATTTGGAACAAGCGGACGGTCTGGGGCATTTATATTCTGAAGAGGGTGCTGCTGATGATGGAGATCTTTTCCCAGGAAGCTCCGAAAATACTTCATTCACAGATGCTACCTCACCTAATTCAAAAACTTATAACCTAGCCGCCTCAGGAATCGAAATTACAGGTATCAGCGAGGAGAGTGGGATAGTTAATTTCAATGTTAGTGGTGGAGATGAGAGATATGATCCGGTTGACGTAATATTTTCTCTAGATCTTTCCAATTATGCGGGCGCTCAAACGCCACCTTATATTTATGGTGAATGGGACAATTATTGTGCAAATTGCAATGCCATGACAGATGCCGATGATGATGGTATTTGGACTGATACGGTTAGTATGGGAAGAGGCGATTATAAATTTATTTTTTTGACAGGGGTAGCTTTTGTTTCGGGTACTGCCTATGAAGGTTTTGGTGAGACTTCCTGTAATGTTTTGGACTCGGCTACTATTTTTACGAGCAATCATTATTTCAGAAGCCTACAAGTGACGGGTCAAACAGAAAGGCAATTGTATGGGGAAGGTACGGTATTGTGGGATGCTTGCCCCCCATTAAGTATGACCATCACCGCTGCAAGCAGTACAGGTGCTGTAGCTAATTATATAGTATCTAATGATGATTCCTTAGTACTTACTTTTACAGCTAGTCAAGGAACTACAGATTTTACAGCTGATGATATTGTTGTGACTGGAGGAATCATTAGTAGTTTTTCGGCAACGAGCGCTTCAGTCTACATAGCTACTTTTACCCCATCAGCTGATGGAATTACCACTATTGATGTGGCAGCAGATGCTTTCGTAGATGCAGCAGGTAATAGTAATACGGCAGCATCGCAGTTTAATTGGACTTATGATGGTACTTTACCTACTATTGAAATTTCCGCTGCGAATACTGAGGGAGTGATGGCTCAAGGTACCACATCTAATGACCCTAATTTAACCATAACTTTTACGAGCAGTGAGGAAACTGAAGACTTTACAATTGATGATATCACCGTCACTGGAGGTACCATAAGTAGCTTTTCCACTACCAATGCTTTAGTTTATACGGCTACTTTTATCCCATCAATTGATGGGGCCACTACTATTGATGTGGCAGCGGGCACTTTTGTAGATGCAGCAGGTAATAGCAATACGGGAGTATCTCAGTTCAATTGGACTTATGATGCCACTTCACCTACCATGGAGATCACCGCTGCAAATAGTGAGGGTTCGGTTGCACAAGGGACGACATCTAGTGAGGCTATTTTAACCCTAACCTTTACAAGTAGCGAAGAAACTGAAGACTTCACAGTCGATGATGTCACCGTCACGGGAGGCACCATAGGTAGCTTTTTGGCAACTAGTGCTTTAGTTTATGCGGCTACTTTTACCCCATCAGTTGATGGGGCTACCACTATTGATATAGCAGCAGGTACTTTTGTAGATGTGGCAGGTAATAGCAATACTGCAGCATCTCAGTTCAATTGGACCTATGAGGAAGAAATTTTAAATATTGATTTAAAGGAGCAATCCATATCTTTTGCTTTTTATCCAAATCCAGCTAAAGACATTATATATATAAAAGCTTCTAATATCAAAGAAGTGGAGGTACTGGAAATGTTCAATCTATCTGGGAAAAAAGTTCTCAATTTTCATATCGACGATGGACAAGTAGATTTGACGGGATTATCGGTAGGAATTTATTTAATAAAATCAAAGAATAATTTGATGAGTCCACAAAGAATAATCATTTCAAAATAAAAATGTTTTTTGGGAGTAATTTATTTTCTATTTATTGGTAAAGATGCATTCAAGACGAATTGCTCTTAACGTGTTCATTAATCTCGGTTCCTTAGTAGTTTTTAAATCGACTACAGAATAAGTCAACTTACTTACAGGGTGATAAGTTTGATAGCCCCTGAATGGAAATAGAGAGATTTCCTTCAAGGGACTTATTATAAATTAGGTCGCCTTTTTTAGAGCATAATTTTGATGGATGAGTTCTTTCTCTTTAACAAACAGTGCTTTTACGCTGTGTAAAATAACAATCCATTTTCATTTAGCTTATCACCTTACCTGAAATTAAAGCAAAAATACCCTTACTTAATAAGATAAGTGAGGGTATTTACTGTTAGAAATTTACTGTCGGAGAACATCTACAAATAAAATACATTACTTCACTCATCTAAATAATATTAATTAGCAGTGACTCCTGTAACATCTTTAATAAATAATGTAAAAAAGACAGATTAAATAGGGGAATGCTATAAAATTGTTTTGCTCTATTTTTTTGTTTATCTTAATATATATTTATCTATTTAAAATTATAGCTATGCAATTATTAAGGCCTTTCATTTACCTTGTTCTACTGATATCAGCTCATTTTTTTAATCAGTTTGGTGCTATGGCTCAAAGGGTCAATCAACCCGTCGATCCCTCATTTTATGAAGGCTATAAATGGCGAAATCTAGGCCCAAATAGAGGGGGAAGATCACTCAGTTCAATAGGAAGTCCGGGTAGGGTCAATGAATATTATTTTGGAGCAACCGGTGGAGGACTATGGAAAACGATCGATGGTGGTAATGATTGGTTTCCGGTCACAGATGGTCAGATCAAGTCATCAAGTATTGGGGCAGTTGCTGTGGCGGAAACAAATCCTGATATTGTCTATATTGGAGGAGGTGAAACGCAGCTAAGAGGGAGTATTACGCAAGGAGAGGGTGTTTATAAATCCATTGATGGGGGCAAAAATTGGAGAGACCTTGGACTTAAAGAAACGCAGGCCATATCAAGAATTAGGGTGCACCCTACCAATCCGGATATCGTTTATGTAGCGGCCTTGGGTCACCCCTATGGTGAGAATGAGCAAAGAGGTGTTTTTCGTTCGGTCGACGGGGGTAATCATTGGCAGAAAGTACTTTATGTAAGTGATCGTGCGGGTGCAGCAGACCTGATTATTGATCGTACTAATCCTAAAATACTTTATGCTTCAACTTGGCAAGTATACCGCAAAGCATGGAAAATGTGGGGAGGAGGTCCGGACAGTAAACTTTTTAAATCACTTGATGGTGGAGATACTTGGATAGAACTTACTAAAAATCCAGGTATGCCTGAAGGTCCGATAGGTAAAATTGGTGTGACCGTTTCTCCAGCTGATCCCAATCGTATATGGGCGGTTGTTGAAGCAAACGAAGGGGGTATTTTCAGATCTGATGATGGAGGATGGACCTGGCAACGCGTAAATAGTGATAGAAAATTAAGACAAAGAGCTTTTTATTATTCAAGAATCTATGCCGATCCATTAGATCGAGAGACGGTGTATGGTCTCAATGTCCAATTTTGGAAATCAACAGATGGAGGTGTCACCTTTGACGAGGAAATTAAAGTACCCCATGGCGACAATCATGATCTATGGATTGATCCTAACAATCCACTTCGCATGATTAGTTCTAATGACGGAGGAGGGACTGTTTCAGTAAATGGAGGAAAGTCATGGACGGAAGAAGATTATCCTACCACTCAATTCTACCACGTAATGACCACGAGTGATGTTCCTTATCATGTTGCTGGAGCTCAGCAAGATAACAGTACTTTAGCCATGCCATCTGATGGATGGGGCCACATGCAAGCCAGAGGACCTAACCATGGCTGGTATTATCCTGTAGGTGGGGGTGAAAGTGGATGGATTACACAGAGCCCAACCAATCCAGACGTTTTTTATGCGGGCAGTCAAGGGGCATTATTGACTAGATATAACAGAAAAACAGGTCAAAAAAGAGACATACAGGTTTATCCACGTTTTTTTTCAGGAGAGCCTTCGAGTGCCTTACCTGAACGTTGGCAATGGACTTTTCCTATCATGTTTTCCCCATTGGATGATCAGGTCATGTATACCTGTTCTCAACATGTTTGGAAAACAATCAACGATGGTCAAATATGGGAGAAAATCAGTCCAGATTTGACCTATGCCGATCCAGCCACGCTCGGTGTGACGGGTGGTGTCATTACCAAAGACATGAATGGTCCTGAAATATATGCGACGGTATTTGCCTTAGCACCTTCCAATCACGACGTCAATACCATATGGGCCGGTTCTGATGACGGCAAAGTCCATATCACAAGGAATGGAGGTAAGAACTGGGTAGATATTACTCCCAAAGAATTACCGAAATTTTCTAGAATAAGTATCATTGAGGAGAGCAAGTTTAAACAAGGGACTTTATATTTGGCTGCTAATCGTTATCAGACCGACGATAGAGAACCCTATGTTTTTAAAACCAATGACTTTGGTAAGACGTGGAAAAAAATAACGGTCGGTATTGAATCTGGACATTTTGCTAGAGCGATTAGAGAAGACTTGGTCAAAGCGGGATTACTTTATTTGGCGACGGAACATGGTGTCTATGTATCTTTTAATGATGGGGCAATGTGGCAGTCTTTACAACTCAATCTTCCCGATACACCCATACGGGATTTGGTGTTGAGGGACAATGATGTGGTTTTGGGGTCACATGGAAGAGGTTTTTGGATTTTAGACGATATCATTCCTTTTCGAAGTGCGGCAACCGTGAATCCATTGGATGAGGTTCTTTTGTACCCACCTAGTGATCCTATTAGAGGCATTTATCCAGCCAAAATTCAATATTATTTGAAAGAACAAGTGGATACGGTTCATATAGATCTTTTGGATCCGAATGGGGTGCTGATTCATTCCTTTTCGGGATTTACCCCTGAGTATCTTCCAGATCCAAATATTTCAAGATGGATGCGAGGAGGGAGTACTGTGCCAACAACTGCAAAAGGATTGAATACGTTTACTTGGGATTTGCGTTATCCCGGGGCTACTTCTTTTGAAGGAATGATTATTTGGAGTGCTCGACCTCAAAGAGGACCCTTGGCACCCTTAGGGAATTATCAGGTAAAAATCAGGGTTGGCGAAGTACAAAAAATAGAAAATTTTGAAATTAAAATAGATCCTAATCTAGAAGAAATTTCAGCTTCAGATCTCCAACTTCAATTTGATTTAGCTATGCAAATTAGAAATCAAACGAGTTTGGCAAATGAGGCCGTGATTCAAATCAGATCCATTCGTAATCAATTGGAGGCTTTGATGAAGCATCAGGAGCTGAGTGCAATAAATACCGCAGTCCAAGAGATCATTCAAAAAACACGAAGGATTGAAGAGACCTTGTATCAGGTAAAAAATCAAAGTAATCAAGATCCCCTGAACTTCCCCATTAAATTGAATAACCGATTGGCTTCCTTGAGAAGAAGTGTGGAAAATGGGCAGGCAAGACCCACGGATGCGGCTTATGTGGTATTTGATGAACTGAAAGGAGCATTGACTCAATTGCTGAATCAATTAGATACCCTCTTATCAGAGGATATGAATCGTTTGAATGATGCCTTTATGGCTAAAGGATTCAAAGCCATTGAAATTAAAAAGGCACCCTAAAAGTGATTTTTTTTTAATGCTTTAGCCAAATACTTGAGCTAAAATAATATCATGAATGGCGATAGGACTTAAGTTGCTTTCTACGCCTTTATGACCAATGTATACGGCTTTGTCTTCATCTTTTAATTGAATCCGCCCGTGAGATCCTTTAACTAGGCTCGCATCTAAAGGGATGAAATCCATCAGCGTTCTGAATCCTAATTTTTTTCCAAGAAGCTTTAAGAGGATTTTAGGTACGATAAACTTTTTTTTTGGATCGAAAAACATTTCTACGGGATCATATCCAGGTTTGTTATGAATAGCCACGGTCCGAGCAAAGTCAGGAGCTTTTTTGTCGTCCTCCCAATAATAATAGGTAAACCAATATTTTTCCTTAGCCACGATGACCAGATCACCACTGCGATCATGGTTGATGTGATATGCTGGTTGCTCGTCAGCATTTAATACGCATTCGATATCAGGATTAGCTTTTAAATTATTTTCAATTTCCTTTGTTTTACTTTTATCATTTATATATACATGGGCCACTTGATGGTCTGCCATAGCAAAAGCCTTTGATGCCCCGGCATCGAGTATTTCAAGTCCATTTTCCTCTCGAACTTCAATTAGGCCCATTGACCTGAGTAGGCGATTGATATGTATGGGCTGATGTACGTCGGTAATGCCGTATTCTGAAAGTATATTGACATATATCCCTTTAAAA
>Ga0206128_1000169_pt1 | contig 78433 bp, 69 predicted proteins | sample Helgoland_Spring_7_FD_148601 | JGI IMG/M metagenome (GOLD analysis project Ga0206128, IMG submission 148601) | Pelagic subsurface seawater microbial communities from Kabeltonne, Helgoland, North Sea - Helgoland_Spring_Bloom_20160426_1 | ecosystem: Environmental > Aquatic > Marine > Epipelagic ... | reverse complement strand
ATTCAAATGTTAAATCGTCAAAGGCAGATGAAAATAAACAAATTGCGCAGAATCTTTTGGTACAAGCAAACTTGTTGGCTGCAGACGCAGAAGCAAAAAGACAGGAAGCATATAATTATGATCCTAGTCTGAAACCTAAAGCAAAAAAAGCAGCGAAACCAAAAGCGAAGGCGTCAGTAGAAACATCTGCAGTTCCAAATGTTCCTAAGAAGCGTGGCCGTCCAAGGAAGTCTGCAACATAATGTCTGTTAATAGTAAGCGTAGTAGCATTCTAAGTAGAATTGAGCAAGAACGTGTTCGCCAATATGATTTGGCGGGCAGTGAATATGATGCAAAAAACTCTCCAAATGATTGGATTGCAATAACATCATATTATTTGGCCCAGGAAACCAAACGTGCAACTATGCTTACTCCTCCAAATTCTGTAGAATTTGAAAGAGAATTAGTGAAGGCGGCGGCAGTTATATTAGCATCGCTTGAACACATAGAGGTAATGAAGGAACATGGGCATCTAAGTTAGGAATAAATATGGAATTCGATAGAGAAAAAGAATTTGATAGAATAATGGAAGAAGTGGTTCCCATCAGTATTCCATCTTCATTTATTAAAGGTATTAAAGTTATCATGCGAAATGGACATGAGGTTACACTGAATGGAGATGATCTATTATCGCCGCTGCCACTTAGTGGTGACTTCAGTTGGGCAGATATGGCAAAAAATTTCGATTCAATTGATGATGTTGAAATATTACTAGATATACCAAGCCTACGTGAGAGTGTAGTAAAAAGTGTAAAAGAAATTTTAAAACAACATTTTCAAAGTTATAGGGACCAAAGTGAATAAATGACAAACTATGAAGAAGATGAATACTTAGATTTACTGCATCATACACTAGAAAAAGGAGAAATACGTGGTGCCGAGCGCACTGGTGTTGGCACACGCTCTATTTTTATGACTACAAATAGATATAATCTTAGTAATGGATTTCCTCTTTTAACAACCAAACGTGTGCCATTTAAATCAGTATTAAGTGAATTACTTTGGTTCTTAGAAGGGTCAATGAATGAACGAAGACTTGCTGAAATTCATTATGGTAAACCTAGGGCAGAACTTATTGGCAAAACAACAATATGGACTGCCAACGCAGACGCACAAGGCAAAGCATTAGGACACTATAATAGTGACACTAATAAAGACTTGGGCCCAGTCTACGGAGTACAATGGCGAAACTTTAATGGAATAGATCAAATAGATCAGTTAGTGCAAGGATTAAAAAATAATCCACAATCACGCAGGCATATTTTAAATTCATGGAATGTTGGTGACTTAGATAAAATGGCACTACCTCCATGCCATGTTATGTCACAGTTCTATGTAGACAACAATGGAAGATTAAGTTGTAGTTTATATCAACGTAGTGCAGACTTATTCTTAGGTGTTCCATTTAATATTGCAAGTTATTCATTATTAACTCATATGCTTGCACATGTTTGTAAATACGATGTGGGTGAATTTATTCACGTTATAGGAGATGGACATATATATAATAACCATATAGAAGCAGTTGAGGCGCAACTACAGCGCCCTACAAGAGCCTTTCCAAAGTTAATGATAAAACGTGACATACAATCTATCTTTGATTTTAAAATGGATGATTTCGAAGTTATAGGATATGAACCGGGAGAAACTATTCGAGCACCAATGGCAGTATAAAAAGAAAAGCACCCTAGGGTGCTTTTTTTATGTCTTACGTTTTGGTATTTTGCTATCTGCACTACTAACACAACTCTTACTTATACATGGCATTGGTTTGTCAAATAGTTTAAATCCACTTTCGATATATCCCAATGGCTGGTCTGCACAACTATAACTACGTTTTATACTACCATCTGGTTCACGTATTATGATACCCTGATAGCCACTGTTACAACTCCAACCTTCGAAGTTATTAAAGTTAAATGCATTAAAACGCTCAGCCTGATCCATATACCATTTCTTACCTTTTGAGTCTGTAAACTCTACTTGCATATGCCAAGGTACACTCTTATCATTTTGACCAATCGCATATTCTGGAACTTGGAAATTGGGTTTTGGTCTATCATTCCATTTACGTTTAACCTCAGTGTAAGCAAGTTGTGGCATACCATTCCACAATCTTTTCATCTGTTCTTCTGTATATCCATCAACCACACGACTTGCAGTAGGGTCTGATTGAGGTTTGAGTGTAACGTTGATTCCTTGTTCGTGGAAGAACAGGGCGTTTTCCCAATCTCTTTCAAACCAATCTGGAACCATAACCATATTCACTGTAATTTGTACATCATTTTCCTGACATAATATAAGTTTATCTGCAAACTCTTGCATCTTATCTTTGGTGTTAAGATGCTCAGTATGCAAACTAGCAGTGATACTTGCACGATGAAATGGTTTAACTCGCTCTACATAATCCTCATGCCATTTAACATTACGTGACATATTAGTTGTCATATGAACACTAGTGTAGTTAGTATTTGATACATCGTCTGCAAGATGTCCCAGAATATCTAAATATCCTGGATGAAAGGTTGGTTCGCCACCAGACAATGAAAAATGAAAACTATTAAATCCATTTTCACGTGCTTGTCTCTTTATTTCATCTATGGTTTGTAGACATAATTCGGTAGGACGGTGGTCTTTACGGTCACTGCGGGCATAAGGCCAACAGTAGGAGCATTTGTAGTTGCAGAATCTGCCGAGTAACCAACTAACAGTAAATAGGTCACGATACAGCAAAGTACGCTGACCAACACTAACAATGTCATCAAAGGGTATTTTAGTAAAGTCATAATTTGACCATTTTAAATCTTCATTCATATTTTTAGTCCGTTTGTTTTATTCCAAAACTCATTTGCTATCTTATGATGCGCCTCTTGTCCTGGATGTAATCCGTCTAATGCTCTTGTATTGCTTTTAATATAATTTCTTATACCTATGTCAAGTAACGAAATGTCAAACCATTTTTTGTTTTGATATTCCTCATCTATTATAGTTGTATGATAACTTTTTATTCCGATGCTGTCAAGATATAATTTAGCAAATTTTATGTTTCTTCTTTGATCTAAGAAACTATCGTACTCATTCCATATATATTCATAATACACATTAGCGGTCGCTGTTACTTTATCTAGTAAAGGCTTTTTATAGTTTTCCCACATCCACGGACCAATTTGTTTTACATTGTTATCTTCGCTTATGATAGACCAACGTTCCGGATATGACCAAGCTATTACAACCACATCACTCGGCTTGAATTCAAAATCAAGAATTATATTTAAAATTTCTTTACAGCCTGCTCCCATTTGCCCTTTGTTGATTGCTTCGGTACCAACAATGTTAGCCAATTGTTGCGGCCAAGCATATTGACTTGGAACAATGTTTTCAGGATGATTGTCTTCCATACTTTGTCCGTATGTTATACTACATCCAAATGCTACGATTCTCATTTAAGTTCCTTGATAATGTCGTTTACATGTGGAAATAGTCGATCCCAGTCATAGCCAGGGCGCACTAGCTTGAAGTAGTTGAACTTGTTTTCAATCTTCGTTGCTGTACTATTATCTATTTTTGTTCCAATTAGATTTTGTATTTGCATTAGATGTCTTGCAAAGTATGTCATTTGATTGTTGTTGCAGTATTCAATAGCAGGATCTAGCATGCTCTTGTAATGCGCCGGCATACTAGCAGGAGACAATGGTGCTTCTTGTACCATGTTGTATGAAAACAATGTGTAACGCCTACCATCTATTTGTTCTCCTTCGGGTATAAACTTATCGTACTCTTTAAGTTTACTTGAAAAGTATGTAACATAGTCTAACATACTAGGTAAACTATACATGTTAGGAGTTGGTAACATTTGTACTAACAAGTTATCTTTTTGTAATGCAATTTCAAAATTCTGTATTGCGCGATGCCAGTTGATACCTGTGCGTACTGCTTCGCATCGTTCACCTATGTCTTCTAGGCTACAATAAAGATAAAACTTTGTTTCACTGTACCTATCAACAATATTCATAAATTTTTCAAATATTTTAGGTTTTGAGTTTAAGTTAGTGTTGATACCTATAATAACTTTGTTACCTGTTGTAATCTTTACAATCTTTTCAATGAAGTCAATAGTCTCCATATTATACGTAGGCTCACCGCCACTAAAGGTAAACTCATATGTCGTATCAGGATCCCACTTCTTATTATGCAGGTGTTCTTCTAGTCGGTGTTTTACTTTTTCTTCCCACTTATCTGGTGCTTTTGTTCTAGGTTCGTTTAGTTCTAGCGCCCAACTAGAGCTATCATCAGGTCCACAATACACACACTTCAAATCACAACTGCTACTCAGCATGATCTCATAATAGGTTAGATGGTCATTGTCATATAAGTCGTGTAAGTCTTGCTGTGTGTATGTCCTATTCTTCCAGCCGTTCCATGAACGAAACAGGCTGTTAGGTTCAGTCTGTACACAGGTTTTACAACCATGCTTAGGTAGCCTGTTCATGAATAGCATTTCAGACTTACGAGATAAGTAATCAGGATTTTGTATAAATGGATCTGGTATAACTTTTTGATTGTTGATTTCTTCATAAGATATATGTGTATCACATGCCTTACAACAATTTTTTATACTTTGATACGGAATCTTAATATTTAGATTTGTAAACATCTTGCTACAAATGAATCGAGCATTATCTTCCATTTACCATCTGCCAAATGCCCACTTGCGTTCCAGACACCACCAACATCTACCGCATGGATTTTTTTCAAACTCTGGATCAAACTCACCTTCTGGTATTACTTCACAGCTTCGTGTAAGATCAAATAATGGCATAACATTGTATTGGTTGTACATTGACGATATAAACCTTTTATCAACTTTGTGAAATGGTGTGTAGTATGCATAACCTACTCCTCCCATGAAATCCTTTTCGTCATCTCCTACGTTTCTTTCTGACAATCCGGTTTCTATCAAATCAACCTCTTTGCCGTCAATGTCAATTACATTAGCTTCAACTACCGGATTGTTAGTAATACCACTAATTATCAAATTTGTTCGGCCTTCTTTAAACAATTTAGCTTCAATTTCATGAAAATAACTCGTATCTTGTCTATCTCTATAATATGTATAATGCATATCAAAATTAGTAAAGCCTGTATGAGCAATGGTCCAATTTATAACATCTGCTGCTTTACGAGCATTCCAACGATGCTTGAAATCGTTAGCACATGTTGCTACACTTACTGTAGTATCCGTTCGATTGTTCTTCATTAGGTAATCAACAACCATGTAAAGTAGTATTCCACTGTCAGCACCTCCACTGCAGTTTACTAAAATTTTATTATATTTCTCATGAATATCAAAGTTTATACTTTGTGTTCCGTCATCACTATGTAGTATCATCCCCATTCTTCCCTTTCTAAATCTCCGTTTGATTCATCAAACTTATATACTTCTGCTTTCAGTGAGCCTTTAGCCCCACCTATATCTTTCATTTCCATTTGCTCTGGTACAATACCCGGAGCATGGTAGTTAAACAACGATGTTGCAACTTTATCAACTCTTGCCTTTGGTACACACAATCCGCAACCACAATGTGTTTTCGGACATCTAATAAATGGTATACGCCCAGTGTTAAACTGTGCTTCTAGTGTATCGCAGTATTCGTCAAAGGTACTTACTTTACAGATACTTCCAATTTCACCATCAAGATTTACTTGACATGTTTGATGATGATAAATTCTATCTACTTCTTGATGTATATACAGGAAGTACCAGTTTACCATACAACTCCAGTTTTGGAAGTTGTTGTTTGTTACAAACGAGCCTTCACTTACTGATCCATCGTCAAAACTTAGGTCTAACTGTCTGCCGCCACAGCACGGTCGCCCAATATTTTGTCCTATTTCTTTTTTTGGTTCTGGCTGATTACTAATCACATCTTTTGTTTCATTCGATGTAACAACAGGCTTAGGCTGATTACTAATCACATCTTTTGTTTCATTCGATGTAACAACAGGCTTAGGCGGATTACTAATCACATCTTTTGTTTCATTCGATGTAACAACAGGCTTAGGCGGATTACTAGCATAATAAGCAGGCTTAGACTCTTTGTTTTGTTTTGCTTTCCAATAGTTCTTGAACCAACTCATTTGAGTTTTAGTGTAAGTGTGTACTGTCTTGTTCTTTATTCCTGAGTTGATATCTCCTTGGTCACCTATAACACGTGGAGTGTACTGTATACCTCTATCATCACACCACTGTGCAATATACACACACTCATTGAAGTAATCAGCATTTTCATGAAACATAATATTGATCTTGAATCCATATCCAGCGTCATGCATTGTTTGTAAGTTTTCTCTAACTTGTTTCTTTTGTTCTTCACTGCCCTCACAATGATAACTTACTGTTGTAAAGTCTGTGTTCTTCATAACAATTTCAAGTCTACGCTTGCTGTAAAATCCGTTTGTAGTCAGTGTGCGTTTCCAATGCGGATACTTTTCTTGTAAGTATTCTAGAAATCTAAAGAACTCTGGATTTACAGTTGGCTCACCGCCCGTGAAACTTGCTGCTACTCTAAAGCGTTTGTTTCTCTTTGAATTATAAATCTCACTGTAACGCTCTAAGCTATCTGCGGTCTTAACAAGTTCATCAAAACTTGCTAGAGTACTCCAGCTATTTTTTCTATGTGGTGGGCAATAAGAACAAGCAAATGTGCATCTGCGTCCTAGATCCCAAATAACCATCAACTGCTTTTCAGTTTTATCGTCAATGCTACATAGTCCCATTTTATTCTCTTTCTATTCCATAGTCGTTTGCAAACTCCACCAAATGCGGAAAGTTTTTATAGAAGCTCCAAGTTGGATATGTTTTTCTATATACATCTTGTACATAATGTAGCGTCTGAAAATAATATTCAATTTCATCCTGTGTTGGATTATCCTCGATACGATTTAGTACACTATCAAATACACTTGTATTCATAAATATGTTGTAGTTGGTCCTAAGGTATTCATATACCTTTATACACTCCTCTGCTGAATGTGTAGCAAATCGTTTAGGCAAGTATTTTATCTGCATCCAAGTTGGTGCCATACATGCATTGAAAGACAGAGACAATCTTTTTTCAATTGTCCCAATGCTTGCATAGTTATTATCAATTGAATCTCTAAGTTGATAAAACAAATTATGAGCGTATGGAAAATTGAGATTACTCAATACTGTAAAGTGATTTACACTGTCAAGCACACTATCTGGTGAAATCCATTTATTATAGTTTTTCATAATTTGTACTGAGTTTGCACCGTGTCTTACTTGTGCTGCTTCATCAACACCGTCTTGGCTTAGCATAATATCAGTTATCCAACCTGCGCGTTTGTACTTTTGAAACATCGTATAGAAACGTTCATTTAGTTTGTCTTTACTAGTGCCGTTGGTTGTGATACTAATTTTTCTTCTACAACCTGCAGCAATAGCGTCTTTGCTAGCTTCAATGAAAGAATCCGCATGATCAAACATTTCGCTGTGTAATGTCGGCTCGCCACCTAAGTATGCAATAGTCAAGACATCATTTAGTTGATCACCAATGTTCTTCACTGTCCATGTATGTAGTGTCTTGATAAATGCATCCTGCATGTTGTTTTTTGTGAAATCAGACTTGTCAAGCCACTGTGTAAAGCCTATACCATCGTTGCCATATGTATCGTGATCTTCGTGCCATATCTTTCTAAGAGTATTACTATTACCTAGATGACACATAAAGCATCCTAGGTTACACGTGCTGTTCATCCAAAGTTCAATTCGATTAGGATAACTTTTGTCAATGTCTAGGTATGGATTTTGATGATTAAATCTACTGTCAGTTGGTGCTAGTGTCTGTCGCATACTCTTTATGCCTTGATCTTCTTTTTTCCAGCACAGTGAACACTGTTTATTTTTTATGTTATTTCGTAAATCTATTTTACGTTGTATCAAATCAGGATGTTTATCAAAGTAGTCCGATCCTAACTCCAAAAAGCTTTCATGATCATAGTTGATCAGATCAGCATCGCAACAAGCAGAGAACGCTCCAATCTCAGGCTGAAACTTGAACACAGTATATGACTGTCCACAATCTAATAACTTGTCATCAATCTTTCTTACCCCAGAATTTAAGTCATCTTTGTATTGTTTCTGTTTAGGATGTAAGGCCATCAAATATCTCTTTCATTTCTGGGAACGTTGCACTAAAGCTGTTGTTTCGCTGTCTGTCGCATAATCCAATAAATTCTTTCATCTCTGGAAGTCTAACACTCCAGTCTTCACTTTCCATAAAGCTTAACATGCCATCTAGTCGTTTCATGCCATACGAGCTATTACGCCATGTGTCATAATCCACTTTATCTTTATGCCATGATGGGATACATAATTCCCAGTTCTCTTCCATCCATGGATAAAATTCCTCATACTTACGCCGACATTCTGCTTTAAACCACGCAGGCAATACTTTTACATTTAAATGCGCAGGCCAATACACAAAGTGATAGTTTATCATACCAGCACCAAAAGGCCACATATTTATTTTACGAAATTTTTGTTGAACTTTCCATTTAATAAGGTCTGGAATATAATATATATTAAGTGCTTGTACTGCACAAGCAACAGTTATTTCAACATTATCACTAGTTTCATTATCTAAAATATGAAATACTTCTTCTTGTCGTGCCCAAGTACTAGGATAACGAATATAGTCATTCATTTCTTTAATACTGTCTATACTGTAATGAAAACGTACTAGTTTAAATTCTTTCCATAGATCAAATAAATCATCACGCCATTCGACTCCGTTACTGTTATAACGCAGTTCCAAGTCTTTTGCATAACCCATTTTAATTGCGTGTTCAAGTATTTCATAATGTTCGTCAATGATAAGACTTTCGCCTCCAGCAAAATAAATTTGTTGCATACTAGACATCTGTTCATAAAACTGTTTCCAAAAAGTTGGATTCTGCTTATGCCAATTGTAACTACTACCATTGGAACTACCTTTATTATTCCATTGCATTGTTTCTTTAAGAGATTCATTTTTGACATCAGGAAAAATCTTTTTGTAATCTTTAATCCAACCACTACTATCATGTGGACTACACATCACACAAGCCAATTGACACTTAGTACCAAAACGCAAATCAATATATGCAAGATTAGGAGGAACACTTCCATCTTCATTCGTTTCTTTTAGAATTTTTTCTACATCGACCCTCTCACTCCAATATGCAGTTTCCCACATTCTTTTTGAATTATGGCCTGCTTCTTCTTCTTTGAAGCATTTTAAACAACTGGGGGGCTTTTCGCCATTAAGCATTTGTAGTCGCACATTCTTCATATAATTAGAATTCCAAGCAGTTTCAAAGTCACTAACATTTAAGTTATTAGGACGACCTTCGTCATCTTTTAAAATGCCCACTTGCCCGCCGTGTTCTTTATCATTGGTTGGTCCAACACTGCTTGCATTTGCAGTACAACAGACTCGCATACTGCCGTCTGGTCTTGTGCTTAGATGTACCCATGGTAGAATACAAAATGTATCAGATTTTTTTGACATATTTTCCTAGTTCCGGTAATATTATTTTTATATCTTGATTTCTTATCTTGTCTAATTTGGTTGTTATAGCTTCAAATTCATGCCAGTGTAACTTATTCAATGACTTGGAATTCATATAACTACTTATGCTTTTACAAATAGCGTTGTTCATGTCTAGTCTATCGGTGACATATTTTTTGTATTCATCAGGTAACACTTGTACATTCAAGTAAGGAGGATTGTATGCCATATGATGTTTGACACGATTTAGTTTTGAGAACTGTTGTTCATCTACCCAGTTTATAAAATCAGTAGTGTGATGTACATTAAATACGGTTACGGTGTAAGAAAACCAGCAGCGAACATTATCGGGCAGTTTATCAATCTTCAACATGTTATTATAAACTTTATCCCACTTCACTGGATAACGCTGATACTCTAACACATCCCCATATCCATCGATACTGGCACCAATAATTACTCGTTTAAAGTGAGTCCATAGTTCAAGTAATCGGGCAGGCAATGTGGTGATGTTTGTATTGTATTCAATAGTCATCTTACTAGATTGTCCAGATTCTACACACTTTTCTAAAAAGGTATAGTGCTTTTGTATCAGTGTAGGCTCTCCACCTGCAAAATATACACGCTTGATATTACGCATATTGTTTTCTACTTGTTTCCAAAAGTATTCGCTCTCATGCCAATTGAACGCACTATTGTCACCGATTGTTATTTCTTCGCCGCCGTTGTCAAAGAACTTTGGTCCTACTAACTTTTCCCAATCTTCGTACCACTTGTCACTATCACTAGGACCGCACATTCTACAAGCTAGATTACATTTGTTTCCAAATCTAAAATCATAATACTGTATAGCAACACCATCAATTGTTCCATCTTCCGCTGTTACTTTACGTGCTTCGTCAATGTCAAACCACCAGTCTTTGTTTTCAGCCATACGCCTACTGTGATGTCCATTATCTTCATCTGTGCGGCAACGAACACACTGGCTGCTCCACTTGCCTTCTAGCATGTTCAGTCGCATTGATTTCATAATGTTTGCATTACGGCTTTCTTCCAAATAATCGCCAGCGGCATTATAAGTAGTGCCATCTGTCTTGCGTATCAGACCATAGTCCTCACTACTATTTGCTTGACAACAAACACGCAAATCACCGTTACTGCGGGGCGCTTGAAATATCCAAGGTATGGGGCAAAAAGTTTTACTCATGTGAACTGTGCCTCGAATACGTCAAACCCTACACTACATTTTTGAGCACATACTCCGATCTTACCTTCTTTGATACTTTGCTTTTTCCAACTGCTTTCAATATCATCTACTAGTGTACCGTCAATAACACTCTGTAAACTATTGTTAATAACATCAAGACCTTTTTTGCCTCCGGCGGCGTCAATGTAATCCCATATCTGTTCTACACGATAGTCCTTGTGCCACCACTTGTACATTCTACCAGCAGTCCAACAGCATGGCAAAAATAAACCTTCTGCAGTAATAAAAATACTCTTTTGTTTTGCAACCTTACACTCAATATCACATTGATTGTAAAACTCCATCATACTACCATATGTCTTTTCTATTTCTTTTTGCTTGTGTAGTATTAAATTCTGGTTGTCCATTTTGTTAGGCTTGGCTATGACTTGTGTTTGCTCACCGTTACGGTTTCTACTCTGATGCCAATCCTTTGCTTCGCTAGTGATACTACTAATGAAACGTGCGCTTTTCTTTTTAACAAAACGCTCAACACCCCATTCAATCGCAAGTGATTCTGCTTCTGCAACCTGATGTTCATTGTGTTGAAATATCAAAAAATCCCATCTCGCTCTGCCACCGGCAGAAATAAATGCTTTCATATTACGTTCTACATTATCCCAAACAACATTTTGTCTGTAAAGATGATTGGTATCACGAAGACCATCAACACTAAATATTACTGCACCGTTATTGTTGATAACACCAGCTAATTCTTCCCACCATTCTGGATTCTTTGCACCAGCATTTGTATTCATACTTAGCCACATTGTTGGATTATGTTCTCTAAAGTATTTAAATACTTCTAATGTATCCCTGGCAACAATAGGATCACCAAGATTACCACACATATACATTGTGCGTAACTGTGCAATAAACTCTGGCTCAAAGATACGTTTGCAATCCGCAAGACTAAGTTCAGCATTTATAATGTGTCTATTGTCTTTTCCACCATTCTCATTTCGGTCACACATCGGACATGCTGCTTGACATTTTTGTGTAATCTCTAAGTGAACTTCTTTGATATCATTATAATTATACATATTCGTAAAAATACCTTTGCAAACAGAACATCATATTTATATGAGTTATATAATATTTTTCTGTCCATTGTAGATTGGGCACCCAAGTGTATGAGTCGGGATCAATTATCCTAATTTGTTTATTGTTGTCAACTAATATGTTATCAAGTGTTAGATCAGTGTGCATAAAATAATGTTTATCAGTTCTATTTTTGCTGACCCTCAATCCGTCCAAGTAAGCATTAGTATAAGACTGAATGGATTGTATAACGAAGTCCTTATCAATCATTTGCCAATTAGAAGGATCTTTGATAATATATTCTAGGTCACCAATAGCATCAATATAATCCATAGTAAATGTTTTATTATCAATCACATTATGAACTTTTACATACATGCTATTATCATTGCGTACTAGGTTGTAATTATGTAGCCAGTCATCAGATACCTCCCTATGCTTTAGAGTCTTATAAAGTAATCTAGTTTCTGTATCAAGTTCTATAACACTGTTTCTGGATTCATGTATTCTTTTCATCTGAACATCCAATGCTGTGTTGTTTAACTAATAAATTATTTATATCCAATTTTCATAAACCTTGTATAATCTGATAAAAATAATTCGCCTTCAAATAATGTTTCTTTCATAGGACAACTTCTACTAAATTGCGAAATACTTGTTGAACAATTTACATGTTCTTCTACTTCAAAAAAGTTATTGCCTTGTAGTACAACTAATTTGCCATCTGGTATTAGATCATACCATTCTGCAAAGTTTTCAATGTGTTCACAACTTGTATTTATAATAGTATTTGGAGTATCAGTAATAGGTTTGCTCATTCTATTGTTAGCATTACTCCAATACTGCCATGTATGTTCGTCATAATCGACATCCATTATATCTTGTGTGATACTTTTAAAGCGCCATTGATCAACAAACCATGGCTTGTTAAATGTTTCAGCAATGTCTACGCAAGTATCGTCAATGTCAAAAGATCTAACATTAAGTAACTTAATGTTACTCTGAAATAACATTGTAGCAAGTGTAGCATACCATCCTGCACATAAAAATACTGTGCCAAGTTCTACATTGCATTTTTTAAGTTCATGTACTAACCACAATTTGCTCCGTAATTGGCCTCTAGAAAAACAGTCATTCCAAATTTCTGTTTCATTAACAAAGAAACTTTTAAACGCAGCCGTAAACTGTGTGTCAACATAACTATCTAATACCGGCCATAACTTCCACGTGTTATCTTCCATAATTAATTTACGTAAATCTTCTTTATTATTATCGTTTACTAGTCGAAAAATACTACTTAAATCCTTATCAATATATGCTCTACGCAAATCTGAGAGATTACTATTCGTAGGATATAGTAGTTCATATCTATCTAATAATTCAAAGGTAGGAAGCATTTACTTGATACCAATTTTCATATAATAATTTATTCCATTTATTTTTTGATTACCCGAATAAAACTCAGTTTCCAATTGAAATTTACGGTTAAACGCAATTGAACTTAGAAATGGTCTTGCTGAATTTTCATCACTAGTAGAAACTAATACTACATAACGAGTGGTTGGAACCATCTTCCACCAATCTTCATAATTTTCAATATAACTTATGTTGGTATTAATTACTACATTTGGAATTTCGTCAAATGGATTGCTTAAACTACCGTCAGGGAGAGTGGTAATAAATTCATTCTTTATATAATCCAAATTAAATATATCTTGTGTAGTAGATTTAAATTTCCAATCTTCAAGTAATTCATTTTTCATCATTGAATCTGCCATAAATTGTCCAGAAGGATTAAGATCAAAACTACGAATGTTTTGAAATACTAATGAACTATCTAAAAAGCCTGCACCTAATAGTCCAATCCCACCATCTAAGATGTAAACAGTCCCTAGATATTTTTTTGCAAATACATTTGTCATCTGTGATATTACCCAACTATGTATTGCACCATTCTGTTTATTAGCGTAAGATGATATATCATAGTTAGGGTAGTCATATACTAAATCTTTAAGTCTATCGACTAACATATTTTCCCTGGTAACATTCGTATTATAGTAACAAAGATAGTCCATTGCTGAACGATAATTACCGAGTTGCTGAGAAGGATTATTTTCTGTATAAAGATTAATCATTCTATGATAATCATAGTTTTGTATTCCAGTTGAAGACTCTACCACATCATGTGTTTTTTCTTCAATCGAATCTTCTATTATTAGTGTTGGATTTGAACCATCAATTAATTCATCATATAATACTGACGTTGATTTCGGTAATACAAGTTTTCTCCGTGCTACTCTTTTACTCCTAACGTTACTCATAATATATATCAAACCTTTCTTTTAACCATGTATAATCATTTATCTTATTTAATTTAACGATATCTTCTTTGTTTTCTTCCCCATAATCGCAGCCTGCGATTGCTCCTTCTACGGCATATTCTCCAAATGTTTTGCCTTTTCCAACTTGTTTCCAAGTCTGTAACCTGTCATTGGTTTCACTATCAACCTGTCCTTTAATACTCTTACTTGATAATTTAGCACATTCTCTAAACGCACTTTTCCAAGTGCTAAAAGGATCAGTATTAAAATTAGTTATATTAGATATTTCTTCCATCAACTTAAAACTGCTAGATATGCTAGTAGTAAAATCTATGTTCCAATCATTTGCATTACGTAGTAAGTTAGTTGGAAATAATTTAACACCACCATAGCCATATACTAGATCATTAATTGGATTCAATGAATGCCATACATGCACAGTTTCTCTATCCCATTTTGGTGCATAATAATCAAAATTAAAATCTGAAGTTATTATTGCATCTGCATCAACCACATAAAACATATCAGTTTCAGCGAGAAATGCTGCTTTTTTATGTGCATTGAAAATCCCAGAAACACCATGAACTCTTTTTGCAAAAGGAAATCTTTCTAATAATTTTTGATAGTGTTCATCAGCAAATTCTTCATCATAACTTAGATAAATTATATCATGTTGTTTACCAATAGGATTATATTTTAACATATCATGCATAACATACTTACCAGATAATAAGTATAAATCATTTTCAATCATACCTGCATCGTGATTTTTATGTATTAATCTAATACCCACATCCGTGCCATAAATATTTCTGGTGCCAGTACTCCATATATGCGGTAATTCGTTATCCCAATCTGAAGGTTTAAATTCCCAATCAAAGTCAAATGTATCTATTTCACTATCAATTGCCCAATAGTATTCAGTATTAACATTCTTTTTTATTTCTGTATATAAACTGTTGATATCAGATGGGTCATTTGATTTTACCAACTGTGCATTTGGAATCTGTGTCAATACTTTTTTATACTGTTCAATTGATTGAACAGATAATTCATCAGTAATAAAAAAACAATCGTATGCCATAGGTAACCCATAAATTAACAGTTAATATCATTATAACATATTAATCATCTGATGTAAAGACTTTTATACCATAATGCTTGGAAAATTCTTGAGCATCGTTTATATCATTAACTATAGGTTGACCTTTAATATTTAATGATGTATTCACAAGCATGGGACAACCAGTCTTTTCTTTAAACTTGGTCAACAATGTATATAATCCTGGATGCTGTTGTTTGTTAACTGTCTGCACACGTGAGGTTCCATCTTCGTGTATAATTGCAGGAAAATCAAGTGGATGTTTACACTTAGCAACAAATTGCATATAAGGCGAACTATTAATGTTTTCTGGCATAATGAAATAATCGTGTACATCTTCTTCTAGTATCATTGGTGCGAATGGTCTAAACTTTTGCCTACGTTTAATTTCATTCATTCTATCCTTAATTGTTTCTCCACGTGGGTCAGCAGTAAGAGTACGATTACCTAATGCACGTGGACCAAACTCTGCACGACCATTTGCAATGCCAATAATATCACCATTAAGTAATGCATTCAATGCTTTCTCTACTGGATAACTACCTTCTATATTATGACCTAGATAAGGAGTTTCCCATTTGATTCTAGTATCGAAGAATTTTTGCGATGCGCCAATACAACTACCAGCATCGCCTGGATTTGGCATTATCCAAACATTTTTAAATCTTCCTGTTATTAAATTATTCGCACTACAGTTAAGAGAGCAACCTCCCATAATAACTAAATTATTATGATAACCAAATTTAGTTGTTATATAGTTTATTATTTCACTTAATATATCTTCATAAACTTTTTGTGTTGCTGCAGCAATATCAAAATAATCTTGTTCGGTAGTTAACTCTGGCAAGAACCATTTACATCCACGATGTAAATTTTTTTTGAAACTTACAATATTAAATAATGGAGGATTAGTGTCATTTAAACGTATATCTAGCGTATCATAAATGTGCTGAACTATTGTACGACCTCTAACCTGTCTTGTATGGTCGCCATATGCAGCCATACCCATAAGTATATACTCATCTTCCTGAGGCTTTAAGCCAAGACGTTGTGTCATAGCACTATAAAATAAACCAACTGAGTTGGGATACGATTGTGTATATTTTTTAGTTAGTGTTTCTCCCACACCTTTCCATATAGTAAGAGTTTCATATTCACCTATACTATCAATAACAGCAATAACTGCATCATTATATCCACTAGTGAAGTATCCACTGGCCGCGTGAGTGTAATGGTGTGATTGATATTTAATTGGAATATCTTTTAACTCGGTAAATTGTTTAAGATACTTACTGGGTAATTCATTTATATCAAACGCAAGATTGTATTGACCAGATACAAATTGTCTAAACTTCTTTATTACAGGACGTTCGTACCACGCTATAACGTCAGGGCGACCATACGAGAGAGCTTCTTGAATTATTTCTGCATTCAAGTTAGGGTCATTTTTTATTTTAGAATAGCGTTCACTATGACTGGCAAAAAGAATTTTACCATCATCAATGACGCTGACCGCAGCATCATGGTTTAATGCACCTGATATACCTAATACAATCATTTATATATAAACGGATCACGCTTACGTAGTTCTGCTAAACGTTTTTTTAATCGTTTTTTCTCTTTATACAATGTATAAGGATAAATTATTATTTGCCATATTTTTTTCATTCTTATTCTATTCCTAAATTTACTAGTATTATTAATATTATTACAGTGAGAACTTTTATTATAAACATTTTGCCTATACCTTTTCCAGTATCTTCAACTACTGGCTTCCAAGTTTCTAATCTGCCTATTTTTTTCCATTCTTCTTTAGATGTCCACAATCCACCGACATGTTTGAGCCATTGCTTAAACGTTTTGTCATCGTGTCTCTTGCGTTCAGTATGCCACGCATCTAATATTTCAAAAATAGTCTTAATTCCCATAATAATTCTCAATTAATGTAATGTATTTCAAACCAGGTTAACATTTCTTTTCCTTCTTCTGGAGTAGCATTAAACCATTCACCATGTACACGACGGTGTGAATATTCCCTGTGTAGTTTTTTCTCTAATTTATTAACATCACCATCTATATAAATTGTTTCAATAATATTTAATTTTTTTGCATTTCCAGTCTGTAATGCTTTGAGCCTTTTTTCTGGATTATTACTGAAACCAAACTTACATAAATCGCTACCATCTGATATACAATATATATACATTATCCATTACCCGATCTTGTTCGTTCTATATCATTGAATATAATTTTAGCCCAATCTTTATGTGCTTCGGCATTGGGATGCATATATCTTTCATCGTCAATTGCTTCAAAAAATAGTCCCTTGTCATACATATATGTAAAAAATGTTTGTTCTTCGTATATATGGGTCATGTCTAATTGTTTCATTACATTACTCATTTCAAAATCTTCACATATTTTTGAAAATTTTGTAGGATCAATAAGATTGGGAGATAAATTTAATGAATTAAATATAACATATTCCAATCCAGCATTCTCTAAAAAATTTTGTACAGTAATAATATGAATTATATATTGATGAAAATCGTATACCGGCGACCAAAAATGCTTCATATAAAGTGAATTTAATAATGCTAGTTCTTTGTTCGTATTTTCATCTAATCTAACATTGCCCTGATACTCAGGTGAAGGTATATTATGTATTAATAAATTTGCTGATTCAATAAAATGCTCCCTTCTACTGGGAGATGTTAGACCAATAGCAACAAATGGTTTCTCACCATCTGCAAGTAAATCGCTGACTGTTTTAATAGTGGTTCGTACAATGTAACCATTTGAAACTCCACGGTCTGCTTCAGTTTGTGTTTGTTCTCTATCAAATCCTAATAGTTCTGCCAATTCATAAGGCCAAGCATCTACTTTGTTTGCTAGACCAGTACCGTATGTAAAACTACATCCATTCGCATATAACATATTTTATAAATCCTTCTTTATTATATTCGTAGTTATTTATCTTGGGAAAAAGGTTGACATTATTGACGAATCACTTTATAAAGAATGTATAAGTTAGATAGGAAATCATCATGCACAAGAAAAACAGTTATTTCTTCAAAACAAAAGAAGAGGCTCTTTCGTATATCGAAGGTTTCAATACAAAAGAAACTGGGCGGCCAGACCGCGATACGCACATTCGTGGGCCAATTGCACACGATAGCGGGCATGATGCCGATGATCCAAATCGTCAAGTTGGATTTGTTGTTCATGTAGAAAAATATAGTTAAGGTGGAGTTTGATGATTTATACTTGGCAAATATTTTACAATAATATCTTTCTTGGATATCAATATGCAATGACAGAATACTCAGCACGTGAAAAAGCATTTATGATAGGCGGCAGTGCGAGTAAGTATACTGGTGCGAGTTTAGATAATATAAAAGCAGTGAGAATAAATTGATGAAAAAGATGAACAAACATTTTGAGTTTTTATTTGGTTGACATATCCAACGAATCACTTTATACTAGTTAAGTAATCAAAAGAAAGAGAAGATAATATGAATATTATAGATTTCACAAAAGTAACTGATATCGAATTTGAAGGTGTTGACATGGCAGACTATCCTAAGTTCTGCGATGCGTATATTGAATCTGCTGTTATCAATGGCGTTGAAGCCACAGAAGAAGAACTTGACGTAATCAACAATGACTATTCGTTTGTTTACGAAAAACTACAGGAATGGTTGTATTAAATCTTGACAATCATTGCGAATCACTCTATAAAGAATGTATAAGTTAGATAGTTAAGGAGAACATTATGTGGTCAGTAGCAGCAAAGAACTTTGGTGAAAATGCAGACAGTATGCATGTCAGTGGTTTGACATATGAAAATGCACGTTCATTACATTCTAGTCTTAGTAACAGTGGTGAATGGGCTGAAGTTCGTAGTTACAAAGTGGAGGCAGTATAATGGATGCTACATTCGCTTGGTTTTGCAATGATTTGATTAATCTAACCTATATCCCAGAAAACAAAAAAGAAAGCGGTGAAATTAATTGGAATTTTGTCGATAGTGATCTTTTCGAAAAGTGGCAAGTTCTCTTAGACGGAGAAACATATTCTGAATATTTTGATCGTGCGGCTGATATGGTGGAGAAGATTCAATGATTGGTCCTATTAAATAATGTTAAAAGATTTAAAAAAAGTCGAGCTTGAAATTACAAGCGATTGTAATGCAGCGTGTCCGGGTTGTTCTAGAACATTAAACATAGATAAATTAGTAGTAAATAGTTTTTCATTGCAAGATTTACAAAGACTATTTCCAGTGGATGACTATTCAGGAGTAAAATTCAAATTTTGCGGAGTATTAGGTGACCCTATTGTAAATCCTGATTGTTTAGAAATGACTAGATATCTTATTAGCTGCGGCGGCTATGTACAGTATAGTACAAACGGAGGATATAATACTGTTGAATGGTGGGAAGAATTAGGACGCATTTCAGCAGAAAATCCTGGTAGGTTACATATTCATTTTTGTGTAGACGGACACAAAGAAACAAATCACATATATCGTGTAAATACAAAATGGAATGTTGTAAAACGCAATATGGAAGCTTTTGCAAAAACAGCGGCAAGTGATTCAGCAGGGTGGATATATATTGTATTTGATCATAACGAACATGAACTTGAAACTGCCAGAAAACATGCAGAATCTTTAGGTTTTAATTTTGGTATTCGTACCGGTATGCGTAATAGTGAGGATGATTGGCTTGTTAAATTAGGTAAGAAAAATAAGAAAATAGAAAAAACAATTACCACAACAGGTAAAAAACAACATAGTAAAGTAGATGTAGTCAAAGAATTAGATAATTTTATTGAAGAATATCAACGCAACCGCCTTGATGAAGAAAAGATCTCAACTGTAACTAATAGTATTATTTGTAAATATATACACGAAGGCGAAATTTTTATAGCAAATGATCTAACTTTATGGCCATGTTGTTTTCTTTGGGATAATACTTTATACAACAATGATAAAATGTTAGAAAAATTAGCAACACAAGGTAATGAGTGGAATAGTTTAAAAGATAAAAGCATAGATGAAGTTCTAGAACATCCGTGGTATAAAAAATTATTAGTAGAAAGTTGGCATCCTTATAATGATTTACATTTACCTGGATGTATAAAAACATGTGCAAAAAATAAAGCGTATCACAACGAAATTAAAAAGGATAAATAATGAACAATCTTAATAAAATAAACGACCTTTATAAAATGATTGATCCTATCAAGTTTTGTAATCCAGAATTAAAAGAAAATGGTGCTTATATTAAACCAAAAACAAAACAAGAAGTTCTTGCTTTGGCCATTGCAGCACAACGTATTAACGGCGAATATTTAAAACGTGGTGGAAAGTCTGACTTTGTTACTAAAATTGAAGATGGTGAAAAAGTCCAGCGGTACACACGTATTAAAGAAAGTAATCGACATGTTATTCAAACATTAGAAGAGGTAGTTCCAAATATTCTAGAAGATACTGAGTTATTGAATGCCGCACAATCAATGCTTGATAATCTGAATATGGAATTTATGTTCAAAGTTCTCGGTGATAATATGAACGATTTTGAAACCAGTATTCATGAATTTTTGGCAGAAAATGATGATGAATTATATATTCAAAAGCATATGGGCATTATTGCTTTTATTCCTGAATATGTAAAACGTGATACTAATAAAAAGAAATTAGAAGAACGTTCGGTTGGTTCTGAATACGTTGGAAGTAAAGATGATAAAGTTACTATAGATATTGAGATTATGTCTAAACGTCAGGCAACTGCTTGGGCTGGATGGAATATAAATGCTATTACTCCCGATGGTAATCGCGTTTCATTCTTTACTACCAAAGATGAATTATCAGATATGACTGGAATTTTTAGTATTACTGCAAAAGTCAAAGATTGCAGCACTGTTTGGGGGAATCCTGACATTAAAGAGACTAGATTGAATTATGTGAAAATTATTTAAAGAAAGATAACAATCATCTCACCCAAATACTTCCAGAACCGCTGCCCGAAAAGCTTTGAAACAGTCCATTGAAGATTAATTCTGATGACCCATACGAAAAAAATGTATCACCACAATCACCACAACCAAAAGATATACTTCCCATTTTTTGATGTATAGCCATTGGATTACTATCCAAGTCCAATGATATAAGATTACTATATGGAATATTTACGGCTCGTTCCACCGAATTGAATTCATATGCATTAGTTAAATATTGGATGTGAGGGTAATCCAACCATTGATTTTTAACACCGTCAAAATCATTTGCTAGTACTTTAAAGTTATAATATACATCGCTTCGCATTAAATTTATATCATCATCTGATATTTTTACACCATCAACTGCATTTTGATTCAAGTGTAATCTAGAATCGCTACTCACAACTACAACACAACGCCATCCATCTATTTCTTCATATAACATGTGTCACACTTATCCCAGATTTCCAATCAGCATAATGCATTTGGCCAGGCTCCCATTTATGTGTTGCAAATACTAAAACTATACTATCTCTTTTTATATTGTGTTCTAACATATTAACACCGTGCCACGTTCTCTTTTTACACGGCGCAATAAGCATTGCACTATTCATGGTATATGGTATCATACTCACAGTTTTGTACTCTTTTGTATTCTCGTTTACTTCATATACAGCAGTGCCGGCTTCAGGATAATCATTATTATCAGCAAGATATATAGTGAAAGTAAAAATACGAGTTTCACCATCTTCATGTGGTTTCAAAGTGTAGCCTTTGCCGTGTGATTGCCAAAAAGCATATATACTATTAATTGTATCACCATTTAACGGTGCACCAGTAAATTTTTCAATAACAGTGTCGAATACATCTGGATCATTAAAATCATCTATCAACATTTTTTGTACTTCTTCTAATGGGGTGGATTTTAATAGTTTATAATATTCATCTGAAAATATATTTTCGATGTGCATCCATTCATATGGCAATATATTGATATTAGATTTTTGCAATGCGTTAACAATGTACTTGGTATTGCTAGTAGTCATTTAAATAATTCCTTTAAGTGTGTCATAAATTATTTCAGATAATATCTTGTTCCCTTTATTACTAAAGTGTCCATCTTCGAGGCGCAGATGCAGTTTGTTTGGATCTTCTTTTCCATATTGAGTGTTATATTCTAATTTAACTTTTTCACGAATATCAATGATGGTTTTGTAAATTAATCCTTGTTCAGAAAAAGATTTCTGTAAATTTTGTATTATGTTTTCAAAAATTTTATTATCACTTATAGCATACTCATGATAGGGTGGTTCAAAAGCATTTAAATAACTATACCAATGCCATGAAATTAAATTTAAATTGTTGAGCTTACACAATGTTGTTAATAATAATAAATTTTTTTCATATCGTTTTAAATCTAGTACTGGAGTACAAAAATTTTTATAATAGGCGGCGTGAATTTCTTTTGCCTCTTCCTCTTTTATTATGTCGGCATAGCCAGATGCTACAAATTTTGGCAATAAACTCATGTCAGCATTGGGGTTAACCATATCATCATACAATTGTAATCTCTTATTTCCCCATTCTTTAAAATTTACTGTCCGTGTCAATGTATTCCGAGAATGATCTGGAAAATTGACAACAACTGTATGTACGTTATCAGCATATTCGCAATTCATCCATTGGCAAAAAATTTCTACTACTTTATCGCCGCTTGCCCCAGGCTTACCTAGATTAATTAATATATAATCATCATTCATCTTGTGTTGCATTACATTAGTAATGGTGTGTTTTCCACTGATGCCGTGTCCGTATGTGAAACTATCACCAAAAAACAATATATGTTTTTTAGATTTTATATAGTTCACATCTGACAGATCGGTTCTAGTATCATAATCACTAGTATAACGTTCTTCAATATTTGGATCACCATGATGTATTATTTGGCCACAAAGGCCGTAGTTACTATTATAAGATTTTTTTGCATTGGAAAAAAGTGACCAAGATGTTGTATTATTAATAATATTACTCATATAATTATTTATTATTTATGGAGAACTCGTAAACGGAGGTACCTTACCTAATAATTTTATATTGTTAGATGTCAGTAGTATTTCTTTCCACCTAGCAAAGTCTTCCTCCGTGTATCTAAACTGATGCCAATCATGTATATTACTATACCAAAATAGTTTAGATGATGTATCATTCTTAATAATATTATTAAGTGTAATAATATCACTAACCGCATCTATTCTTATGTATTCTTTATCAATTTTGTTATATGCTTGAATAAAATCATCCCATTTATCTTGTATATTCAAATATTCAAGTTGCTCGTATAACACATTATTTGCTTCTGATAGATGTCTACCTTCGCCCATTGCAAACCATACATCTGAATTAATGTCTTTTTTATAGAATTTTGCAACATCTGTTAGATTTCTAATTTTTGGGTACAGAAAATCAAAATACATTCTAAAGTCCAATGCAGTTGGAACAACATCAATATACGTCATTTTGAAATCTCTTCCTGGCTCCCAATCCATACACGCTTGGTATACACATTTAAGTCCACCACACACACTAATATAATGTGTTGCATCAGATGGTATTACATCTTTAAGTGTTTCAGTATTAGTCAAATAAACATTATTATACAATAATGAATCATCATAATCGGGTTCTTTACGATGATTATGTATACTGTCTGGATTAAATTCTGCTACTATATCCCTTTCGTATATTGATCGTCTGGTATCTGTATGTAAAGCATACACAACTCGTTCTCCCATACGTATATTCAAATCAAAGAATTTACTTTGATAACGCCAAGAACTGAATACTTCAGATAAGTCACTGGTTAAATAAGATTTACTAGGGCGAGGTTCACATACCAAAATGTATTGTGGACTGAACTTCTCAACCAGTTTTTCAATGAACTCATTAGGAGAATATTTAAATGCTCCGGGTTTCATATAATACAAAAATCCTGATATAACTATGCAATCAAAATTATCATCAGTGTCTCTTTCTATCATCTCCATAATATCATCATTAAATATATTGATATTATCATCGTCTTGATACAAAATATTTGCGTATTCTACAGCACCAGTATCATTATCTATTCCGTGTAGCGTATACTGGTGATCAGTTAGGAATTCATTAATTCTAGAATGTCCACACGCTATATCTAGAATATTAGTACAATCATGATCCATTATAAAGTTTGCCATATGTTCAAACATTGGATTTGCATTCTGGTTTCCCAGATAATTAAATTTGTATTGAGCCATCAATTGTTTTTTATTATATTCAGTTATTTCATTTTGAACTGAGTCTGTATATGGTGCTGATGGTAACGGTATTTGTAACTTTTTATCAGGCCTATTTTTACTAATTTTCTTATAGATTTCATCTATTAATCTGTTTGCCAATGAAAAAATATCATTGCCATTTTCTATGTAAGACAATGTATATGAATTTTTATTATCGTGTCGAGGATTATCATTATCTAAGAACATGAATGTGCACCATTGCCAGACAACATCGTGTATCATCTGATGATAAGAATATTTGGAAATAAAATCAAAATCAATATTTGTCAATTCGCCATCGGTTGATAGTACAAAATTGCTCATATTACTATCATAACAATAGTAACAATCCTCATGTTCGTCAATAGATGAATAATAGGTATTAATAACATACCTAACAAACTTGTTATTAATATCATCAATATCTATTATTGCATCTGAGTATAATAAATTTTCAACGTTCGGAGCATCGATGTAACGATAAACTTCGACACGGCACCAGTCATTTTCAAATTCAATTGGCTCAAGTACAGCAAAACTATTTGTCAAATATTGTTCTGCTAACTTGTAATTATTTTTTGCAATTTTTTTAGATATACCGGTATATATTTTTATTTTAAAATGATTACCAACAAGTGTTGTATTAAATTCTCTACTCTTATAAGCATATAGATCGTTATTTCCCCCTATCAGAAGTATGATATCATCTACCAATGAATCAACAATGTCATCCATTTGTTGTTTTGCAACAGAATCCAATTCATATATTCTTTTATTTTTAAATTCAGATAGTACAAATTCAATGATACATTCACGAAGAGTATAATCAATATGGATAAACATCTATCTAAATCTCATGATCATCGTCGCCGCCAGAATATTGTTCAACAGTTGATGGGCTAGTTCTGAGTCTTGCAGGCATACTAGAAACAAATGTACGATCTAAGATTTCTTTCTTTGTTGGAACTATAATATCGATAGATTCGAACCAGTCTGCTAACGGCCCCTTGAATGTTTCGGAAAAATTCTTGCCTCTTCTAATATCATATTGCGTATAAAACGTTTTAAAGTCATGGTGTAATTTTTCAGTTTCAGATGTATTCTTATGAGGAGTCTTTACTATATCTAGATAATCAATAAGTCTTGCAATATTAGCTTTTTCGATGTCGCCACATAATTTTTGTGCACGTTCTCCTAAAAACCAATCTTGTAATTGTTCTTTGTATATAGATTTCAATTCTGGAGGCAGAATAGCAGCACTTTGGAATGATGGGAATCTAAGTATATTTAAACTCAACATCGGTGCCCTGTGTCCCCATTTTTCTTTTAGATCTAACATTTCATCTAAGAAATCAGTTATTGTCGGCAAGCATAATGAATTAATTGTCATCATCATGTGCATTCCGGCATTTGTTTCATTCATAACACGATCCATATTATTTTTCCATAGATCATAGTTTAGCCCATCACGAATATATTCAGCAGCATCTTTTGTCGCTTCTGCTGATGTATATATATATAATTTTTTTATAAACTGTGCCTTTTCAATTAGTTTGTCTAATACCTTAGGTGAATCAGGCGAAAGATTACTATTAATAGCAAATCTCATTTCAGAATCTTGATTAGCTTCGAACCAATCAAATAGTTTCCAAGTACCAGTGTGCATTATTGGTTCGCCACCAGTCAATCTAATTTCATCCAATGTTTCAGATAATTCATCATCCCACCATTTATGAAAGGCTTGGATATATGGATTATCTTCTTCTCTCTTGGTTGGAGGTTCAGCCCAGGGAGCGTTTGTTTCAAAGTGTCCGCGGCCATCACTCTGAATATCAACATATGGTCCATATGTATTAATATCTTTTACCCACGCAGTGCTGAATGTAGGATTACAATAACTACATTTGAGATTGCATGCTCTATCAAACGATATTTCAAGTGTTGTCAGTGTCGGATTATCATCCCATTTCGCCGACACACTTTCTAAAATTTTATCTTCTGGAACTGTTTCTGTTTTGAAGGTACGATCACTGATGTGATTTTTTCCCATATCTTCAATTTTCCAACAATATTCGCATTCACTGGGACGATCACCATTAAGCATCATTTTACGCAACTTTTTCTTATGCATAGTATTATGAATTGCGGATGGATTATCTTTCAATTCTTCCAAAGGAATTTTATGACTAGGGGGATGATGGCAACTTGCAGTTTGGCCGTGGCCTAACCAAATAGTTGCATTGTACCATTTTGCAGCACAATAACTATCACTTATAGTATCAATTACACGTTCTTTGAATTGGTGTAGTGTTTCGCCATTTTTAAAGTCTCTTGCCATGATTTTCCTCATATTCTTCTTTAGATTCATTCCAAAATTCAGTCATTTCTGGAAACGTATCTAAAAAGTTTTTACCACGCCTACGATCATACTCAGTAAAGTATTCATAGAATTTAATAATATTTATACTTAATTGTTCATCACTCATGTTTATTCCTTGTTTTGCCCAAGATAAATCTCGTTCAAGTTTTAGGACTTCGTAATTTTTAAACCCATTATATGATATATTATAATCCTCATTTGACAGTACATTCTGTTTCATAAAGTTGATATTGTCTTGTATCATATCAAGTAGCATATCGTCTGCTAATTGAATTGTCATCCAGTCTGGAAAGCGTAAGTATGGAATATCAAACCATATTCTCTGTCTTTTTTTTCGTATAAACGGTGGGTGAACATATCCATTATGGTCTGGTGGTTGAAATGAAAAGTCATCTTGGTTATCATAACCAAACTCTTCTCTTAAATCTAATATCATTTGTAAGAATCCCCTTAAATTTGGAATACTTAGTAAATTAAATGTGTTAATAAATGATATTTCAGTGCCACTAGTCTCTCTTAGAAATCTTCGACAGTTTTCATACATTGTATCAAAGTCTAGTCCGTCACGTAAGTATTCTGCTTGCTTACCCACACTGTCAACACTTACAAATAAACTAAAGTGTTTACAAGCAGGTGCTACATACCAATTATTACCAGAATCTGAATTAAATTTATCTGGATCTTCCCATACTCTAACTTCTTCTAGTGTTTTTATCTTTTCTATAAACCTATCAAACAGTTTTGGATCCGGCGGTGACATATTAGATGTGATGCTCAAGTCTAATGAAGAATTGGGATTACTATTCACATAATCTAAAATCTTAAATGTATTTTTATCCATAAGAGGTTCGCCGCCTGTCATACGAAAGACTTTCAAATCCTTGTATACCACAGGGAACCATTCCCAAAACGCAGAAACGTATGGGTTATCCTTTCGTGCAACATCAAGTGGCATCCAACCCGCTTTTTTTAATGTAGGAATATCATTATGTACTGTTCCACTAGCAAATTTAAAATTACCGTGTTTTTTAATATCGTCTTCCCAGGCGGTGCTCAAGTGTGGTGCACAATAACTGCATTTAAGATTACATGCTTGATTAAAATTAACTTCTACATATCGTGGAGTAATTTTGTGATCGAATGGATTATTAACTACTTCATTCCACGCTTCTTGTGCCCACCATTCACTTGAACGATAATGCCGATCACTCAATCGTCCACCCGACGGTGCATCCGGCGCATCTTCTACATTCCAGCAATACTGGCATCCGGCAGGTCTTTCACCGTTTAACATTTGCTTGCGCTCTTGCATTTTAAACTCAGTGTTATGTAGTGCGCCCACATCTTTTTTTAGTTCATTTAATGGAATTGAGTGTGTTGGTGGGTGATAGCAACTGTGGGTTCTACCCTGAGGTAAATGTAAACTTACTTGTAACCATTTGGCCATACACATTGATGCCGATATCTTGTTCAGTGATTCTCTCGCATCAATTGCTTCGTCTTCATATTGTCCCATTTATATACTCTTATCTTTTTTATTTTTCATTTGTTCTTTCTTAGCCTTAGCAGTACCCTCTCTGCCCAGTATCCGATCAATGCTGAAAAGATTACTGCAATTAAAATAATATCCATGTTTAGTATTTTCTTTTTGCTACTTCATCTACTGGTTTATACAATAATCTGATTTTCTTAACCATAATTATCGTACGGTGTATAATATTATTTGTCCCAACCGGTTGATTTTTCAGTTGCCAGTGGATTCCATACACGTTTGGGATTTACGTATACTAATTTAAAAAAGTTTGACATTTCTACAGTTGGATCACATAATTCCATTCCCAACTTATCTACTAGACTGTCTCCCAATTCTAATGTTTTATCATATAATAAGTCAAAATCAGTTTCAGAATCATCCGATACAAACTGTGGATATATTTCGTTATGAAAATATGATTTGAACCAATCATAGTCACTAATACTTTCAGCAGTAAAATTACCATCAAAATTTATATTATAACACCCTAATCGTGCTCCGTATATTGACCATAGCCCATTTTCTATATCTGCCCCAATGTTACACCAGGTAAGTAATCTATGATAATTCTTTGGCCAAACTTTAGTTTTAAATTTAGAGGGATCAATAATTTTGCCTTCATCCAGAGACATCTTAACACCTTCTCGGAATCCGCTACGAAACGCTTGGAATGGAGATCCACTGTTGAATATCATTGAATAAGTATTATTCATTTGCTTGTAATCTAAGTCCCAGCAGAAATCTAGTTTCTTAGTTTCATTATCTGCATTTTCATGTGTCTTCATATCTAATACAAGTTTAACAGGCCAACATTTAATGCCACCGTTGCCATATACTAGGCCATTGGTTAAATTCTTTGCTCCCCAGGATATGACACTGCGGCTTAAATCTGTATTCTCAGGAAAATTCAATACAAGATCAAAGAATTTTTTGTCAACAATATTATCACCATCAATAGTTATAAATCTGTCTGTATTACTAGCACGTGCACAAGCTTTATGTGCGTTGTCAAATCCTTTAACTCCATCAATACGTTTTGCTTGTGGATATTTTTTTAATAAGTCAGCATAATGTTCTTCTTTGTTGGGTTCATCATAGCTAAGATAAAATATATCTAAGTGTTTTATGGTAATTGTAGTCATGCTATTCTTTTATCCTCCAGTGAGTAAGTTTTTAATAATTCTTGAGTTATATACATACTTATCTTGTTATATTTATGTTGGTAATCAATTAGATATCTTTCGCCAGAAATTAAATTTTCATAGTTTAAATTTATTGTGTCAATAATAAAATCTGGTTCTTCATATAATGTAACATAAAAATTTTGATTAAGTCTTTTTAGCAACTCAGTTTGACCTAAAATATCTTCAACTAATTGAAATGAAAATCCTCTGTATGTAATGTCAATCATAATAGTAGGCTCTTTATGTATTTCTAATTTTTTTGTAAAGTTATTTTTTATAGATATAAGTTTTTTGCTATCTTTACGAACAATGTGGTAACTCATTGTGTCATTTTTATAAATGATATGATAATCATCTATGTTCGTAGTCCCATCTAAGAAAATACTAATGTCAGATGTTCTGAAATATACATATATATTTTCACTGTCTTGTATTATACGGTTTTCAATTGATTGGATATTCCCAGTAGTATCAAAATATACTATCTTACAATCATCTAAATTATTTGAATTATTTACGCACTCAAACATAGAAAATGTCCTCATACTTTTTAATAATAGTATCTGTAAGCCAATCCTTTTCTACATAATGAAACGGCAATAATAGTTCCTGGTTGTTAACGAAAATTCTCAAATCATCTGTTACATAACTTGGTAGTGTTTTATTCCAATTAGAGGATATACTTTTTTTTGGTATATCTTGTACATAACTTTTCATATGTATAAATTTAAGCACTGGAATGTCAGTATTAATAGAATCTATTTGTAGCAACTTTGCAGCAAGAGAAAATGCAACATCTGCACTTATCCAATCCTGTCCTTGATCATTCAAAAATATAGTATAATAATAGTTCCAATTTTCCATAATATCTTGTACCAAACGGAAATAACTGAATGACTTTGTAGATTTGTTAAAGTAAGTAAAATTACTATATACATCAGGTAAATCACAAGATGTGAACTTTTTACGATAGTAATCACTTGTTATGGGTTGGTCTCTAAATGTTCTTGGGTTTGAACATAAGCACAGATCATATTTGTTTAAAATATCCCACCAATGATCAACTGATGCAGTGAACAACTGGTCTGAATCAAGTATAATAGTTTGGTCAAATGGCGACATATGAATATACTTCCATTTGTTTTCTATTTTCCATTTAGAAGATAACGCATCATCATCCCAGGGTATATCAATAACGTAATCAAATACATCAAAATGCTTTTGTTCCAATCTGTCATTTGTTGTATTATCAACACATAAACATACAGAATTCACATCTTGCGTTGCCTTAATGCTCAACGCTAATGCATATGCCATACGTAAATAATCAACATCAGAATTTTGTGCAATTATAATATAACCTTTACTCATTTACAATCACCGTATTCAAAGAAATTATCTATATGATTCAGAATGCTTTGTTTGTTCATAATATGCAAATCAGATTGTTGAAGTCTGACCATGTTTTTGGATTTTTTATTCATCGCAGTTAACATTAATATATTAGCAGGTCCATCAATTCTAAAAATTTTATCTGTATCAAAACTATTCATTAATCGATGCATGGGCAATTCCGGCACAGTATCATTACTACCATTGGTAATAATATGCAATGCTATTGAAAATGTATGATCATTTCTGTATAACTTTATATTACATGAGTATCTTATATAATACCACTGCCAATTATTTTTTATGATATCAACCAATTTAAATAATGTTTTAGAAAATTCACTCTTTCGAAAGTAAAGTATTGTTGCCCAATACATATCAATACTAGTATCAGATATTTTAGTAATATCATTTTTAGTATCATTACTAATATCAGAGTAATTCTTAGTAATCATAAAATCATTTTTACTTCCCCATACACCATCTAATACATTGGTCATGGCAAAGTAATCGCAATCGATTACTAGAGTTTCATCATATGGTGATAAGTCATATACATTGCCTCTATTAGTATTGATAAATTTAGCTGGTTCTTTATTACTATGAGTGTCATGATACATACGCATAGTAGAATCTTTAGGGACTGGTATTTTTATAACTCTATCAAAATACATATCAACTAATTCTTTATTATCTGATAATGATTCTTCATCTGTAATTAAACATATTTCATCAAATCCAGACAAATTTCTTCTAGCATAGCCTGCACTTGCACATGCTATCTTTACATAATCAATATATCCATTGTTGTGTGAAAATATTATTATACCATTCATTATATTTCTAATGCTACCTTAATATTAGATGAACTACGCAATTGTTCATACTGTATATAAAAGTCATTGATTGCTTCAAAATATTTACTAGATATGGTTTCCAATAATTTACTAATATCATTTATTTTTATAGGCAAATTATTCCTATCAAGAACAACGATACTTGTCTTGTTATTTTGTACTGCATAGTTTAAGAACCCAATAAGTTCCTGAGTAATATCAAACGATCCACCATTTTCATGATGTATTAGAATACTAGAAACTTTATCTTGCATAACCTTTTTATTTAGGTTAAATGTTCGCATCGTATTTCTATACGATAATATATCTTCCAAATCATCCATTGCATAATTCCACTATATTAATACTATCAATAATAGCATAACAAGGTTAAAATGTCAATACTAATTTAAAATAATTAACTGTTTATTTCTGAGATATAAGATAGTATGCTATAAATTGGCATTTCAGTAACAACTCCCAAATTACTACTGTGTGCATCATCCGCTCTTTTTTGTGAAATTCTAACAGATAGTTCACCAGATACAAATGGTCCATTTGTAGTTCCTATTGGATCAGTATCTAATACACCTGCGCCGCAATAATAATCACTGTATTCATTATATCCATTATATCCATTATATCCATTATTACCGCCAATTGTGTCACAATTGGTTAATGTCAAATCTATTTCTATACCGCCATTATCTGAAAGTTTTGCATAAATCGTAACAGAATTACCAAAGAAACTTGGACTTTCTAATTCAGAATAAACACGTGTGTAAATAGTTTGCCATTCTGTAGTTAGTCCGTTAAATCCAGGTCCGGGCAAACCAATCTGATTAGAAGAAACAGTTTCGGAATGTTTAATGATTACAACGCCGATTGAGTTAAAAAGATTATACCAAGCAATACTAGGAATATATAATAGTGCACTGTCTATCAATAATTCTGCAGAAATTCTAATATCACCGCCTGCATTAAAGTGCCATCTTCGTGCATCATCGGTATCAAATGAAGTTTTAAATACCATGTTCTTGCCAATATTTGAAGTTAGCCATATCATATCTGGATCTGAAATTTCAGTAGGATTTCCATAAGTCTGTAATACACTAGACACGTTATTCTGTAGTGACATTTTTCCTATATCAGATTGAAGTTTATTTTGCCTAATAGTTTTTATATCTGCTTCGATAGTATCTTTATGATAAACTATATCATCAAGTGTTTCAAAATCACCTTCATATATATTAGCAGGAGTTGTAAGTTCTGTTCCTTGATGTGATGCTGCAAAAGTTATAGCGTAAAAAAGGTCCATCCAGTTTTTCTTCATTAATCTTTGTCCTTTGTTGACATGATTAACAAATAATTGATTTTGACCATAACCTGCATCGCCTGCACCAATACCAACGATTTCATTAATATCATTTGCTAACAAATTAAAATCATCAGATGTGAATTGGCTACTTAGGGGATAACTTTGCGGGGACATCCACCACTCCTTAATTTACTTGAATTGTTATGGTATAGTCTATGATAATTGTTCTATTAGATGATAATAAAACAGGGTGAAATGTAACATGAGTCAACATTGTTGTTTTTGATTCATCCATAAATCTGTCACTGGTAACACCAGACATAAGACCAATTTCATCTATAGTAAAAGCATTTGTACTCTGTGTATCAGGTGAACTATCTGTTTCGGGCAACGATAAACTTGGATCAACTGTTTTAACTGCTTCTTCATATGCAGAGTGGTTTACTTCAACTGAACATACAATCTTTGCAGTATTTTCTGGAACTGATTCTATGCTATCCATTGCTTGGCCTGCATAGTATACAGTATTAACAGTTTCTTGTTCATACATCTTTGAATAAAGTGTAGAATTACTTGACGTTATGGGTAATTGATCATAGTTACCAAAAACTCTAGGTGCACGATATTCTAATGTAGAAGTAGAATTGCTACCTCCATTACCGAAAGCCATCCAATTTACTATCGGAGGAGCACCAGCAGAGTTTACACTTGTTGGTTTGCCTGCTAAAGCAGATGCAAGAATATAAGCCATATTACCTGGGTGAATAGCATTCTTTTTTTCTAAGAGTACTTTTCCAGTATCTTTATCATATATTTTTACTTTACCAATTATCTGGGATGTTACATCATCATTAAACATTTCGGTCTCTCTTCTTTGTTATATCAGAACTTAAAGTATTTATCATTTTAGTTATATACGTATTATATTTTATGCTTATCTGCTTGTTCTGTCATAAATTGTATCGTTTCAATAGCCGATACTATATGTACAGTATCACCGACTTGTATATCTAAGCATGTACCGTTGAATAATCCACGCTCATTAATTTGTAATACACTTCCATCTTTTTTATTATAATGCATAAACTCTATTTTCTTATCAGTATTTTCAACTATGATTAGATATACTGTATTTTCTTCCGCATATCTAAATTTCGATTCATCTGAAATCTCAATATTACGGTAGCCATGTTCACTAGTAACTGCAACCACAGTATCAGTATCGACACTATGCATAAAGTGGCCTCTCCCAAATGTATCATATACTATAAATGAACGTTTGTCAATGACTGAATCTCCGATCCCATCTACAACACTCGAATCATATTCATCTACTCTTACAATAGCAGACTCTAAAATTCTACTATCTACAACGCCAGTATCAATTCCACCTTTCTCAGCAGTAACATCATATGGTTGGCGTAACAATGCGCCTTGATCATATTTGCCATCTTCGATATTTGGATGCTCATCGTTTGGTGCCACGCCGCCATCATATGTTTTATAATTATATCTACTATAGCCGCCGCCCAAGTCAATTCTTAAATTCACATGATGAAGGGCATCTACATCTGCGATAACTGGTTCATTTAAAGGATAAATTCTATCAATGTTTCTAAGTTTAACATGATATGGTTTTGCTTCCATTACATACTCAATTGTATCATCAAAAGTATCATGTTGGTAAATCGCATACTGTCGTAACGGTTTATTCATTAGTTTTAAGTCAATATAACTTGTTTTGAATAACCAGTCTGGATGTTCTTTTTCAGTATAAGTATATGACAACATATCAAAGAATAAATCTTTAATGACATCATTACTTGAATATGAATAAATCATATTAATCAATTCATGTATTTGCACATTAATAACATTAGTATAATACTGCGAAATAGAACCTGAATTTCCAGTCTGTCCTGGTAATACAATATTATTGAAATTTATATTCAATGCGCCGCCAATCTTGTTAACCATAGTAATTTCTTCTGGCGATCCATAACCAAAGTAAACCTCTTCATATTCTGGATTAACTATGCCAAAAGAACGAATACCAGAATTAAACATACTAATCATATCAATATCTCGGGTATTACTTAGATATTCAAATTGAGTTATTTCTTTGTAATCTGGATGTTTGTACCAATCTATTGAATTGAAAATGTAATGGTCTAACTTAATATAATCTGCATAAAAAGGATATTCTGTCTCTAGTAATTTAGTATCCAACATTCCATTAATAATTGATGCAAAATTAGTTCTAGCCTTTGATAAATTTTTATACCAAGAATTAGAGATCGCGCCCACTTGATAAACTCTGACAACATCACCTAATATAACATTGAATGTGTTATTAATTCTTAATTCGGTGCCGTTTAGACTAAAGTTTGTAAGTTCCAAAAACTCATTATTAACTGAAATTGCAAGATCGTCCAACGTTAAGTCAAGTAAGAAATCAATTGAAAGTAATGCTCCATCATTGTCTAAATTAGGATAATCGATTATAATTTGTTTTAAATTTTCAATTTTAGAATCTGCAATACTATTTTTGAAATCTTTCAAGTAACTTTGCATAATAGGTTTGCTAGATTCACGTGATAATAATTCCCAATCAAGGTGTCTATCTTGATTATTTGATTTAACGCTATATTCAGTTACTACATCAATTATACCATCAACATTCCTATTATTATTATTATTATTAATAATAATAGTATTGGTATTAATTGGTAAAAATTTATTTTCTATCTGGCCAGACTCAATTATCATCTTAATTTCATCTGTGCTATATTCTTTTTCATAGCGTGGCAATGTGCCAATTGATGACCAATAATAAAATGTAGTTACTTCTTTATTCTTAACTGGATCCCATTCTTTTTCTTGATTGAACCAAGTAATACCAACAGGAAGTACATTGTTCTTAACCCATTGCTTGATCTCTACTACCGAACCGTCAACAATTTTACCCCAGTTACGCATTGCATACTCAACCGAGATATTGCCATTGGCATCACCATAATCATTGTATCTATAAAAACGTGTGCTAGTAGTATCCCACCAAATTTCACCTAAATGTTCTTCTAACCACAAATCGTTACTTAGATATTCATCATACTTAGCAGGATCATTCCAATCTACATAATCAATATCTTTCATGACTTTGCCAGGTAATTTTAAGTTTAGCGGATCATACAATGTATGAATTATATGTTCTTCTCCATCTGTTACGATAACTCTGTTAACATTGCTAACATCTACTTCATTTGCTTTTCTATTAACAATTTCAATATTACCAATCGCGGTTCTATTCAGTACTGCCCAATCGTTTAGACCGGGATATGAGTCTGCCCATATTTTACTAGCAGTATTTAATCCTAAATCATTATAGAATTCATCAAATGTCGCACCATTATATCCTGGAGTAAATCTAACTGATTTCCATCTCATAACTTTAAAGTTTGCATTACTGGTAACACTGGTATATTCTGTGTAAAACCCTATCTTGTCTAACAAATTTTGAGAAGTGCCAGCAAAAGATAATTGTAATGCCGGACTTGTTATAATGAAACGTCCATCAGATGATATACTTGCTGTTAACGTAGATGATTGTTGATTAATTATATCTCTAAATGTAAGAAGTGATGAATTTGTTAGACCCGAAGTTAAATATTCCCCTTCGGATATTCCTAAATCAGTTAATGGATCACCGAGTGTATTTGTAATTGTTGCTTTAAATTCATCTCCTGATATTAACAATCTATTGTTAAATGATTTTGATGCAACCAAATCAGTTTCAAGTGACAATATAGAATTTATATCATCTATTATGGAATCAAACATACTAGAAGTTATAGTAGTTAAAGTGTACCCCAAACGTAACATAGAGCCAGCAACAACTGATTCTTCTATTGTTAGGCTTTCACCAAGTGATATTACTTTTAATTTGCCGCCCTCAACTTCTGCACTAATATCCGAGATATTTAAATCATTTATCTGTTGTGCAATACTATTAGCAGTAGGATCTAATTCTGATCGGTAGGTCCTACTAGGGAAACCAAATAAATTAAACTCAAATCCACCAAGTTCCATCGTATCCAATAGCGTAGATATAACCAATTTGTTAGAAACAATACTAGCACTGACATCTGCTTGCGAATCTATCTCTGCTGCTAGGTTACCTAATTTTGAATGTGTAGTTGGGGAAGTGGTAATTAATCCCAATTCTATTGCAGTCTGTCCTTGTATTACAAGTGATGGTTCTGATGTAGTTATAACAAGATGATTTGATATGTCTTGCGCTGTAACATTTACAGGAGATGCATTAATAGTATCTACCATATCAGATAATGTTATTGTAGAGCCACTGTGAGTAAATGCTATTGTTTGCCCATTAATTTGTATAGATTTAGTTTGATCAAATGTTGGAGATGTCACTGTTCCAACTATTTCAATATCCTTTATTGTGTAACTTGATGCAGCAGAAGATCCTACTTGTACACTTAGTGTAGAACCAGAACTGATATTATCTGTTACTGATAAAGTTGAGGTTGCTTCGATATCTCCATTATCTATATTCTCAATAGTAATTAAATTACCATTGATAGTGATCTCATCTCCTGACAACGAAGTTACATTATTGGTTGCATGTATGTTATTTCCACTAAATGTTATTAATGTGTTTGTATTTTTTATAATATCATTTTGATCATAAACAACAATAGAAATCTGTTCGCCGGCGTTGATAATTGGGTTTGGTGTTGCATTAGCACCACCAATATTGATACCTGCATTAATGTTTATTCCATCATCAATATAAGTGTAACTAACACCATCAATTACTAAAAATTCACCTTCAATAATCTGTACATTTGAATTCAGACTGATTGCTTCAACGCCAGCATTATCGCTTGTGGGGACAAATATACTATTTTGTGATGATGTATCAATCTCAACTGTTACCGGTTCAAAGTCAGTATCAAATACTAGATACTTATAAACAGTTGTACCGTCTAATATTTCAATGCCATCATCTACAAAATTATAATATCCATTCAATATTGGATCAATTTCATCATTAATTATGCGTAAATATACAGTGTCAGTGGTATCAACTTCTGATGTGACAACAATATACAATTGTGAATCTTGTGTTTCACCAACATATGATATTTCTGTTATCTCACTTAGTTTTCTCACATCCCAATCTCTGAGATTATCAAATTGTACCCAAGCAAGATCACCTTCATAGTAATTCTCACTTACTGTTGTTTCTAAGATTGTTGCATTTCTTACAATATAATTTACATCTTTACTATCTACATATCCAGTAGTTTTTATAGGTGTAGTTCTTTTGGTTGTTTTATATTCAAACAATGTTTGATTATCATATTCTATAGAATATGGATCACTATATACTAATTTTGTATTAATACTTTTACTAACTGATACATTTCTATTCAAGTTTCCATATTCGCCTAATTTTAATGCCCACACATCGTTTGAACGCACTCCATCAAAGTTAGAATTATTATTGACAATATTATTTAAACTATTATATGTTCCTTTATCTGAGATAAAACCTTTGTAAAATTCCAATTGAGATTCACGTTCTATTAAATGATTTGATAGATAAGTTCTGGGTGTAAATCCAATGTGGCTTGCCTTAATAATATTAACATTTGATAAACTTTGGTCTACAATAGTATCTCTGTGGAATTTAGAATCAGCAACCATGGTCTCAAAGTTTGGTATTAATGTATTTTGGTATACAATATACCCATCTGCACTGAGTGTTCCATCCCAGTCACTTGTTCTATTACAATCAATTATCATACGTAGATTTCTATTATGTGAAATTGGATCGTAAATTACATCACCGTAATTGTCAACCCTATCAACTACATAAGCATGTTCAACATCGACAATATCAATTTTCATCCCATAGATTGGGATAGTCGATTCCCACATGATTGCATCGCCATCAGAATAAAATTTTATTGCTGTATTGGGAATTTGTCTACCAACACTATCTAACACTCTGTAGAAATTCTTATTTGTTTCTCTCTGTACACTTGCAACACCATAAGGTGCTGAAAAACGTCCGGATAATAAGATAGGAGTTAATGTGATAAATTCACCAATGTCATGTTTATCTGCACTCCAATCTAGAAATTTAATTAATAAATTTTCGAAATCTACATTTTCGCCCAACTCATTTGAATCAGTGAAACTCCACCCAACTGCATTCAAATAATCTTGGTAACCGATTAGTAATTGTGCAACTTCATCCAATGAATATAATATATTACCATAATTATGTGTGCGAATTTGATCTGGTAATGTTTCTTTATAACCATTTGCAGTTACCTGATTAACTCTAGGCCATGTTACTAAACGTTTCCAGTAATCTGCCAAGTCATCATTAAATGATAGAGAACCGGTGTGATCTGCAAGTGATATATATGCAACCTCATTATGAATTATATAAGAATCTAGTGGATAAAAAGATCCTGATTGCCAGTCATTTATTAATGCTTTGTCGCCTAATGTACTCCATGATTTGGGTGCTGATGTTTTATCCCAATCCATACTGTAAAATTGAGGATTGAATTCATCAAATCCGTTAATTCTGTATCCATATTTTTTAACTTCGGGCTGCGAAACTAAAGTCCAACCATCGTAGTCAAAATTGATTACTGCAGATATTTCGTTATCTGTCGGTGATATAACTTTTCGTTTATAATATCTAGTATCTGATGAATTATACACAATATCACCTTGCCTATAAGATGCTATATCCGATAAAGTGTATATTGGGTGTGATTCATCTAATGAAACTTTTTCTAAAACAATGGCACTAAAACTTTCACTACGATTTGGTTCTCCGGTATGTATAAACAAATCATAATTATCTCTGGGTATTTCAGTATATCTAGAATTAGATAATGCTGAATTCTCACTACTTAACTTAAAGTTATTAACAAAGCCGCCTAATTTTGATCCTAATTTAAATTCATAACCATTTTGTTCGTTTTTAATCGTATCAGTGTTGATGCCTTCTACTTTATGATATATTTTTATAATATTATTCAACTCAGTTGAATATGTATCAATTATTTTAAATGGCTTAGTAAGCATTGATAATAAGAATTCAATAAATGGATATTCACTACTACGTCTCCATGCCATTTCAACTGGTGATCCGTCTCCGAATTCCCAATCTTGATCCATATCTGAGATATCATTAGGTGTTAATTGAGAATTAAAGAATAAATCATTAATATCTCTGAGATTACCAGTTGAGTCAACTGGAATTGGCCATGTTGTTGAATAAGTTGTCTTTAACATATTCCAAAAGTCTGGATCTGAATATCTAAGAGGATTGGTTTCAAATCCATCAGGAATAATACTATAACCAATAGTTACCCATGGTTCTATTAGTGGAGTTTCTGTACCATAAGCATATTTAAAGATTCCTCTCCAATAGCCAGGTGAGGCATCATTACTTGCACGATAATTCCATGTTTTGTAATCATTAAAATCATAATCAGTATTATATAAATTGTCAATGTTGTTTCTTAACATCCACTTCTTAAAGAATGGATACATTGTAAACTTTTTCTCATTCAATGAATATTCAGTATCACTATCTCTGTACATGCCATAAGATATATTTCTAAGAGAAGTAGTTACTGAATTTTTATCTATGCGATTATATACTAATTTTTCAAATAATAATATAATTTCATCAGTTCTGTCGCCCCAGGCAAGCATCCTAGAACCATCATGTCCTACAATCATTACTTGTGGTGTATCAAATTCTTGGTCAACTACATATCCAGGATTATAAACCGCAGCGATACCAAGTTTAGATGCACTCGGCGGAATAAATGTTTCTTGTAATAATTTAAAATATCTAACTTCAATAACATCGCCTTCTGCAATAACACTATCATTAAATGAAATCTCAATACCATTTATTATAGTGACATTAGTTTCTAGTATACCATTAACATAAACTGAAACATTTTTATCATCCACTATTTCAGTAGATATACTATTGGGTATAAATTGTGTAACTGATCCAGGAATAACTGGATCTACATTGCCAGTTATATAATGCGTTGGAAAACTACCAAAATTTATCATACGACTACCAGAGAAGACACTTATATTTTCTCTCTTAATAAGTGCAATTTGTGCAATAGCCTCGTCGAGGATAAGATCATCAGACTTTGTTTCACTTCCTGCGTCTGAAAGTATTTCCTGTATGGTTGTTATTAATTTGTTTTTATAATTATTATATGAAACTGATAGATATTCAACTGCAGCAAACGGATCATAATCATCACGTGTAATTGAGAAATATGCATTTTTGATATCGATTGAATTACGAACCATTACAGAACCATACTTATTATTACGCATCTTATCAGTATTATCGCCGATATTTCGGTAATTGTTTACAGCATTTGGATTTCCTGATAACCCTATTGTTGTTGATAACTGTCGCAACATATGCTCATACATAGTAGAGAATGTAAAGTTTGTGTTATTGTGAAATAAGTTATCCGGATTATATTCAAGTGCAGGATCAATACGTTGCCATGAACCATCGCCGTCAACTACTACATTGTCTTTTGTAGTAAAGTCAACATATACATACCCAGTAACTGGAGTATTGAATATAATACTATTAGAACTGTATACATAATTTCCTATTTGTATGATACCATCCACATATACATCTATTGTCTCTGATGATTTGGGTTCTTGTAGTAGAGATAATTGTGAATGTGTTGCGGTACCATATTCGTGTCTTAGGTTTCTATAATCAAATTCTGATTTGATGTATAGAGTATGATAATTTGAACCCACCTTAAAACTAGCGTCTACTGGCATTTCTATATTAAATGTAAATTCACTCGCATAATCACCGGGTGTTAGTAGTGCACGTATTGACAAGAACTTATCTACAACACTATCTTCATCTTCTACATAATGAAATATCATGTAATCATTTAAATAATTTAATTCGTTGTCATATATTTTAAATGTTGGGACCGACCAAGAAACAGCAGAACTACTCTCTGTGCTTAATTCTAAATTCTTATCAAATTCAATAATAGGCCGCTTTGCTTGTTCCACATAAGATTTACTGTCGTCAGTGATATACATACGGATATCGTCATAATGATACCACGAATTTCTGTCACTCCACCAATTTGTTTTGGTTGTTCTATCTGTATTTTTATCAATTGTTATGTAATGTGTGTCGTTACTATTCCCTAGATTAAATACGAATTGCTCACCATCGTATAGTTCCCAATCAGGCGTGCTATCTTGTGCATTACTTCTGTATTCTATTAAACTTATTAATCCCTCAGATGTATCTGAAAAGCGTAGTGCATAAGGGTTTACGTCAATATTCCATCTATCATATATTGTATCTTTAAGAATAAAAGTTTCATTTTGATTTTGCAGTAATGTTATTCTTAATTCATTTATATTTACATATGTATCACCCAATGTAGGAGATAATGGTCTTTGGTCAGATGCAGTAAATGATGAGGCTCCAGGATCGTCAGAACCAACACGGGCCCATCCTTCAATGCTATCTTTTTTCCAATAAACTAGACTTGACTGTTTGATTACAACAGCATAATCGCCAATTTCTCCAAATGATTCATTTGGCAAATATTCATCCAATAGATATTCAGAATTACTTTTGAGTATATATGGTTTTTGTTTTATCCAACCAGTAACTCCTGCTTGGTATTCTGCAAATTCATATAATGCATATTCACTAGTAAATCCATTGTCTACCCAATAATATAATTCCCAATTAATAAACTTATCGATATCAATTGGTAAGTTAATAGTATATGTATCTGATTTAAATAATCTTCTATGGTCATTGGTTAATGAACCTTTATTATACATAGAATTCAGTAAGTCATCATAAAATATATTGTCTCCGATATCAGTATTTGAAAATACCGGTTCAAACCCATAATTGTCTCGTTGGAAAAGATGTTCTGGAAATGATACATATGCATCTGTTTCACTATAAACGCCTTTTTCTTTTCTACCAATAAAAGCATTAGTCTTTTCTATACTACCCTTAGAAAATGCTCTTTCTAGTGTTGAATCAAAAATTGTTTCTAATTCTTTATTTTGTAGATGCGCTGGTAAGAGATTATAAATTTTATTATTTGCCATTTTTTATTCGCCTAATAATTCTGATGCTACAATACTTGATATAATTTTAACATCTTCAGATGTCGTTATACTCAAGAAAATTTCTGTAGGTTCACTAGTAATACTTAGCAAATTTGTAAACGTGCTAGTTCCGTATTTTGGTGTAATTACAACTGAAGAAATATAATTAGGTAACGATGTATGAATATAAGATGCTAATTCTGAGAAGTAGAATGTCTCTCCAAAATCCCAATTATCTATATCAAAGAATGTATTAACTGCATTTGCAACTGCAGTTTTTATTTCACTATCACTATATGATGTTCCTGCTTTTTTAACAACTTTAAATACCGCTTGGTTTTCAGCAGCAGCAAACGAACCAAACAAATATTTAAACTTAACTGGGATATAACTGATATGGTCTGATATACTAGACTTATGTTCAATAGTTTCCATAATATTAGTTAATTCATAGTTATTTGGTGCTACTGGAACAATATCTGAAAAGCCGCCATCTATCCAAGCATTCACTCTTCTAACATAATCAGTTCCCAATATATACATATCAATTATATTACTTGTACTTGGATCAATTCTCTTATCAATATCAGCATAATGGTCCCATCTGAAGGACATGAATTTATCCTCAACATAACTTCTGCCTATAACAATTCTATATTGATTACCAGCATAAATTATTTTGTCTTTTGCAGGAGCATTCACAAGTGAATATTGACTAGTGGGCAATGCTTCCCATCCAGATCCAGAACGTCTTTGCCATTCGCCTTCATTAATATCAAGGTCATTACTCTCTATATAGAACCTGATAATTGCTGTTTCTGGTATTCTATCATTCTGTGATTGATTAGTAGCAACAATTCTATTACTTACACGTTCATAAACAATATTATCAGTATCGGTGTATTGTTCTAATACGATATGAGAGAATTCTACTTCTGATATGTCTCCTAACTCAGGGTTATCTACATTACCCCGGTTAGTTAAAACTTGTAACATACCATGTGGATTACGATCATTGCTTACACTTGTCAATTTAACTTTTGTATAATCAATATAACCTGCAGGTGTAATATATGAATCATATACATATGTTTCTACATCATCATATGCTTCAAGTCTATCAGACCCCATTGGGGCAAGACTACGCTCTACTCTCACTGAGAAATCTGAGAATTGTGCAGTTCCTCCAAGACTTTTAACATTCACATCACTGCCTATACCCGGATCAACCGTCCAAAAAACTATAGTATATTCTCCGTTGTTTTGTGTAATTTCACAATCTTTTTTATCAATTAAATTATTATTAACATCTGTCAATACTATATTATGTTCACTTATATTAGTTGCTGGGAAAACGATTTCACCAAAAGCAAATTGTTTCCAATATACATCATTATCTGGATTATCTAGATCGGTTCCATCATTTGATTCATTTTGTATTGACCAGCCATTTGCACTCATGTTAGTAAAAATAAATTCATAATTTGTTCCGTCATATGTTCTACCGAAGTCAGTTTGTACACCATTATCGCCTGGTAATGCGGTGTCTATTGTTTTGCCAACTGGTAACTCGGATGAGTCTACCCATGCAAAATTATTAGGATATGCAAGATCAAAATATGCATCAGTTACGTTACCTTTAAAACCTTCTAATTCTAATTTAGTATCTGTGTAACTAGTTGTGTATATAATATTTGGTGCAATGTTACCAGTGTGTGAAATTATTGTATTTGCACTTGCATACACATATTCATCGCTATTAATAATAGGGTGAATATCATCATAACTATTTAAAGATAATAAATCACTCAAGTTATCTTTATCATAACTAACTGTATATTCTGGAGATTCACCAATAACAGTATCAGATGTAGGTGCGATAGGAGTTATTGGATACTCGCCGCCCAATGGTGATATAAGTTTATGTCTAGTACTTATTGCATCATATGATGGAGAATTATTAACAAATTCATGTGTTATTACTGCCCCAGTGTTTGCAAAATCTGCATCAAATGTCACTGTATTGTCGCCCGGTTCTACAATGTTACTAACTTTAGCAGTACCAATATTGATTAACTCTTCTGCTGCACCTGTGCCTGCACTTTTTATAGTAGTGTAATATTTTAAAAATAATTTATCACGTTCTGCCAAATTAGTTTCGTTATCTACAACTAATTTATTATTATTATAAAAGAATTTTACTTGCTTTAGACTATCAAATACTATTTTCTTACCTGTAAATCTAGCAATATATTCTGCTTCATTTTCTCTAACACCGGGAACATATGTAAATGTTATAAAGACATCTTCTCCTGCTACCAATGCAGGTTCATTTTCTTCATCGTGTATTTTCCATTCCCAAATAGATGTATTACTTTTGGGAACATACTTCAAAATAAAACTTTGAACTGATAAGTCTTCTATTTTATTAACTTTTATATTCTTTATTTCATCTGCTTCAAATCGTGTTCTATACGCACGTACTATTTTTTCAATACTACCTGTAGTTTCCGGTAGAATATTTTCTATATAATATGCATCTACCGAAGAACCAACAACAGTTGATTCTATACTTCTAACTTTAGTCCATGACAATTCTTCTTCATTTGTACTCTTTGTTAAAATGTGGTCTCCAGGATATAGGAACTCAGTTCCCAATGAATTTGATGTTGTAGTATCAATTATACTAGAGTTTGTGCTTCGAACAGAAAAGTTCAAAGATGGAGATAGTATCGATGATGATGGGTTATACATATTTTCAAAATAATATAAATTCATCAAACTTGGATGTTTCAATACTTCTGTGATTTTATTTCTAATAAAATTATCAATCTGTCCATTTTGCCTATTAAATCTGATATTCATTGATATAATATCATCTTCTAAGAACACACTTCCATCTGTGCCGGTTGCACTTAAATTACTATGATGACCAGTTACATCATCCATTTCAAAAAATCTAGATTTACCAGAAAATGTTGTATTAATTGATTTTACTTTTGTTACAACATTTGATCCAAGAGTAAGTGGGTAGATGTTATAATCCTGTGCATTCACCATTCTATCTTGTGCATAGTATGCTCTTGGTGCTATACGTCTAACACTTTCGAATGTTTCCGCAGCATAATTTTCACTAAAGTCACTTGTAGTTGTCATCGTCAATGTTAAATCATAAGGTCTGTCATCACCGCCAATATATGGGACAGTGATTGCAACTTCTGCTATATCATTTGCATTAACAGTGAAATTTTCATTATCAGTTTGTCTAAACCAAATACGATAATTACCATATGCAGCATTACCAAAAATACCATCAGGGAAGTTTATTGCAATACTATTATCTATATTAGTTGTCACACTCACTAAATCGCCGCTGCCAGTTCTCAAAGAATTATATATTGCAGTTTCTCTACTGTCATTGTCAACTTTTGCTACTGATGATACGTAATTTCTATTACTATCGGTGCGTTGAATCCAAACATCTGTATTTGAAATATCAAGAAAATCAATATTTTGTGTTCTATTAGATAGTTTTAAATCATACGTATAATCACTAAAATTCATTTCGCCTGCTTTTGAATAAACAAAGAAGCCGGTTCTATCACTTGCTGGTCCTAAATTATCGTTACGATTAATAATTGTGAAATTTTTAGAAACCACTGGTTCTGCTTCTCTGATAATTTCATCAAGTATTTCTACCTTGGTAGTTTCAAATTTTCTACTACTACCTGAAATATTTGCAGAAAAAGGATAATTAATACGCTTAGTTAAAGGGTTTTCGTTTATTTCATAGATATTATTTTCTACGTTCAGAACATTTAAAGACGCCACTGGATCTTGTACTTTAGAATTTTTAGCAAAAGATGAATCTAATATCGCTATAAAGTTTTCATACCAATCAGCATTATTTGCATCATTCCAATTGACTGTAGTATTTGCTAATGAGTTACCTTCATTATCTGCGACATCTTGATTAGTAGTTACACTAGTGATTTTCATATAACCACGTGCATTGATGGGACGAGTTTTAATATATCCCAAATTCTTTGCCATTCTAAGAATTGATTCTCTACGTTCAGCAGTATCTAAGAAATTTTCACGTGTATTCATATCCAATCTAAAGGATAAAGAATGACCAAGGTATGCAACCAAATCTAAGATTGCGATAAATTCAGAACTTGAAATGAAATCATTAAATTTATCAGGGTATGTTTGTTGAACGTAAGCAAGTAATGCTTCACGTATTGTATCAAAATCATATGCTTTAAGACTAATGTTAGTGTATGCAGTATATACTGCGCTCCAACTTTCACTAGCGAATAAGTTATCAACTCTTTCTTGGCTCATGTTATTCTCTTTCTAAATTTATTGTTAGTTCAACTACTTCACCAGTTGGAATAATAGAAACTGATAATTTTATGTTTATACTATGGTCTTCGTCTGTTATATTGAGAGTATTAATAGAAACTCTGGGATCATCATCTATAATAGAATTTATATCAATGCCAATTATTTCTTTTACGTCATCAGTTAATGGCTCAAAAATTAAATCATGAATTATACTACCATAGTTTGGCATCATCACACGCTCACCTTTACGTGTCATTAAATTATTCATTAAATCTTCAATAACTAAATCTTTACCATAAAGATTATGATTTATTGCCTTTTTATTTTTTGTACTAAATCCTGTAAAAATAGTTTTTGCCACCATGTTGTCTCTCAATTTTAAATATTTTATTAAGAGTATTTATCATCGTATAAACTACGTATATTTGAAAAAAGTACTTGACAATACATAATTTTTACTATACTATGAATATATTAGGAGTATTATCAATGACTGATAAAGATAAAATAATACCACTTGATCTTTTTAAAAAAAGTAAAAATCGTGAGGTACCATTAATGCAAACAATCACCACAGAACAAATGTTCCGATTGGAAATAAATGAACTTCAGAAAAATTTATATGCAGCCTATGATCGAATTACAGAACTAAACGAAGAAATACGAAAACTTAAATCTACAAAAAACAAGGAATAATTAATGCCTAATCTAGTACCAATGGTCGTAGACCAATCTGCTAACGGTGAACGAAGTTATGATATCTTCTCACGACTTTTGAAGGAACGTGTATTGTTCCTAACTGGAGAAGTCAATGATTATCAGGCAGATTTGTTGTGTGCACAATTTCTATTCTTAGAAAGTGAGAACCCAGACAAAGATATTCATTTTTATATTAACTCACCGGGAGGAGTAGTTACTTCTGGTATGGCAATATATGATACAATGCAATTTATTAAACCTGACGTTAGTACAACAGTAATGGGACAAGCATGTTCTATGGGATCATTATTGGCAGCCGCCGGTGCTGCTGGAAAGAGATATATTTTACCAAATGCAAGACATATGATTCATCAACCCAGTGGTGGTGCCGGTGGGCAGGCAACTGATATGGAAATTCAGGTTAAAGAAATTCTAAAAATGAAGCGTTCATTGACAGAAATTTACGTTAAACACAATAGTGCTGGTAAAACATTAGATGAAATGTTAGCAGCCATGGAGCGTGATAATTTTATGGATGCACAAGAGTCACTTGCATATGGTTTAGTAGACCAAGTTATAGATCAAAGGCCTACTTTTAACTAAAGCCAGGCACATAACTAAAAATTTTAGCAGTCTCAATTCTTAAAGCGGCGAGTCGTTCATCGACTTTGCCGTTTTTTCTTTTAATATTACTTTGTATTTCATCTGTTATATCAAACCATTTTTGATTATTAATTAAATTAATAATATTATGATTAGGTATTTTATCAATTCCTTCATAATAAAAATAATGAAGTAATGCATCAAATTGTGGTTGCCCTAAGGGTTGCGTCACAAATCTTTCTAATACATTGCCTATAGAACGCAATTGTTTTTCTAAAATTATTTGTGCTGCGCGTTTTGTTATTTTTTGACTTTTAATACTAATTCTATTAGATGCAGCAGTAATATAACCGTATCTAAACTCTACATCTGGAATCTGATAGTTATAACCTATAATTCCATTTTTTATTTCAAGAGTGGGAATAACATCATTAATAATAGCATTTTTGGACAAATTAGAAAATATAAGTTGATTTACTGGAAATGTAGTCACACGTGTATATGATAGTATATACGTGGGATTTCCATTTGTTGGATCATAACCAGTCCCTAGATAAGTTCCATATGGAGTTATAGTATGTAATGGTAATTGAATAAAATTTAAAAGTGAACCTTTTTTCTTATCATATATCATTTATGCTCTCCAATTACTTTCATCTCTTGCTGCAATTAACCAACTAGAAGCAGACCCAACCGAATGTGTTGACCCCCATACACCAGAATCAGATTTATATGTTGCAATATCCACATGTACACCAACATCATCCATATAACCTGGACCTACACCCACCGCGTTTGCGTTATTATCAAAACATGCTTTAGCAAATTTCTTTATTATTGGTATATCAGAACTTTTACTAGAACTTAGTTTACTACCTGAGGTGGGACCACTGTATAACCAAACATCAGCAGCATAGCCGTTATCATGGCGTGTAGAACCTGTACGTCTTGCGCCAGGACCCGCCGGGTCTTGTCCACCAGAGAATATTACTACGTTGACACCAGCATTTTGTGCTGCTGATTCTAAGATAGAAAATAACTGACTTTGAATAGGTTTGTTTCGTGTTCTACCAGAAAATCCAGAAACATATGTTACCAACCCATTTCCGCTACCAACCTGTTCTGCAATTTCTTGATCATTTACTTTTTGTTGGTCTGGATCGACGGTGCTATCATTTGTAGCAACACTATTAGAATCTTCGAAAGTTGCTGGTATTTTACCGCCATTAACAGTATCACTTTCTTCTGAACTTGAACTAGTATTTGCGGGTGCTGGTTTTTTTCTAATCATAGGTTCATGTGATACCATAGTAGATAAAATACTTTCTTCTATTTTTGTAGATTCTAAATTTTGAATGTCACTGTGCGATACTGTATTAATTCCAGGCGATAACGCTGCTTGCGGACCATTCAAATGCAATAACCCACCAGTAGATACATACATATTACTTCCTACTTTAGTATGATTACTGCCACCACTGTCAAAAAACTGTGAACCTTCACTTTTCAGATGTATCTGATCTCCGCTATTTAATTGAAAATCATCTCCTGATTTAATGTTTATTTTATCCGCTGCTTCAATATTAATATTTTGGTCAGCACGTAAATTAAAATCTTTTTCCGTTCTCATGCTAAGTGAACCCTGTGCATATATCATAACTTCGCCGCCGGAACCAATTTCTACCCATCCTGAACCCGTACTATTAATCATATAAATTAAATCATTTGTTCCATCTAATATAACACTGGCGCCTGATCCTGTTTGTAATCTGATTTGATTTGGATGAACAAAACCGTCATCATCTACACTACCGTCATCCATTGTAAGAACTGTTGAACCAGGTGTTTTTAAACCATATACTGAATTAGGTTTAGGATTTTTATAACTTGCATTTCTAATTGGCGATGCTGTAGTTTGTCCTCGTACACCATCAGCATATATTCCCTGTGTAGCAGTGTTGATATTTCTTGGATGATTGTCAGAAATTTGATCTCTACTACTTGAACTTCTGATATTATTAGACGCATTACGTTGATTTCTACCAGTAACAACTTCATCTTCTGGATTTTCACCGTCATCAATAACTTTTATAATTCCATCTTTACCATCTAATTTAGAAGTTAGTCCACTATCCTTAACATCAGTGGCAACTTGCATTGGTTCTACCCCTACGTCAATTGATGATGTATCAGCACCGTGTAACTTTGATAATTCAGTATGATTTATTTTTGCACTAGGTTGATCTTTGAATGCACCTTCACCTTGCCCTGTGCCATCTACTTTTGCCAATCCAGATGCCCCGCCTGCCGCAATATCAGGAACTTCTTGTACTACTGAGAACCAATATCCCTCGCTTAATTCGCCATTATCAGCAAAGAATACAAGTATCGTAATACCACCAGATGGCGGGACCGCATGAAAACCATAACTACCCTGGGAATTAGAACCCGCGAACGGAGAAGCATATTGAAAATATAAAGGACTGTCTGGGTTGCCTCCCAATTTGGGAACATATGCCGCTATTCTACCTCTACCTTCAGGATCAACTAATGGCGATCCATCACGTTTATTACTAACAGTTATAGCATGATATATACCACTTTGTATATTTTTTAAGGCAGGGTTAAGATTTGATAGTTTATCTTTTTTTAAGGCACCGGCTAAATTATTTAAATTCTCATCTTTTAACATTTTTTATTCCTCATCGCCTTCAATAATTATAAATGGGTCTATGGCGATTTTAATTCTCGTGGCTTTGGTTTCTTCTGACATTTCTTCTTCACTTAAATTGTTCAGTAGGTCAACTAATGGATACTTATCAGCAACTAGTTGTTTTATATTGTTTAAATCAGTCCTAGTCATAAAAGTAAATCTAGGGTCATCTTCGCTTACAGTTTCACCTTCTGAAAATACCCCACTATTAAAACCATATTCTTCAAGTAATGCAGGATCAGGTCGTACACTTACTCCCCAACCATCAATTATTGTACCATCAGGTTGTATTATTTTAATTTGCACCTCCTCTACCCGACCGGTCAATTTGCCAAGTGTTAGGTGTGCATCTTCAAACTGAGCAATATGTGCATCTGTTGGAACAAATGTATCGTCCATGGAATTAATAATAGTATTAATAGGCAGAGTATAACCTTCACTGGGACTAGTAGGCAACGTTGAATCTAAAATCACACTAGTTGTACCATCAGCATTAACCCTAACCTCTTTGGCACCAGGTTGGACTGAATCAATAGATAAATCTGCTACATTATCTTTTGCTTGATCTTTTTCTTCCTGTTTTATTTCTGCTTGTTTTTCATTCCAACTCCATTCACTGTCACCGCCTGCTAATATGTCATTGTATATTCTGATAGATTTATCTAACTCATCATTAATTTTAAGTAGTTTAGACTCATTGCGAATGGGATCCAATTGTGCGGCTTCATCAATCGCATCATACGCATCACTCAAATTTTCGTAATGACGTTTTTCATCAGCAGATAAATTATTATAACTTCCGCCCGCTTGTGCTATCATTTGTGTCTGTGCATCTTCAATTCTTGCTTGCATAATTGCCTCTCTGGGTGTTTTTAAAGGAGTTGCTGCTATCGTTGCGATAGTTGGTGCATCATATGGAAGTGTTTTAACAGTATAAGGATTATCAATAGAATTCAATAATTCTGCTTGGTCTTGTGGTAGACTATCTATATATTTTCTTACCGTTATTCCATTCCTAGTTTCCAGCGCATCTTTATAACCACTTACTACTTCACTAGGCAAGTCTAATGATTCTAATTGTTCTAAATTAGTATCGACTTGTATAGTTCCAGGATCAGAATATGTTTCAGTTGACTCTAATGGAAGTGAACCATCTAACATCATGTTAGAATTTGACAATTTAATGCCTGTAGGAGGAGTAGTATTTGCAATGCTAGTATCTACAACTGGGGTCATATATTCTGGTACATCCAATGCTATCTCATCGACACTACTAGTATTTAAATTATTAATATTTGTAATCTCTGTCATAACTTCAAGTACTGCTGCTGCATCAACCCCTGTAGGATTAGTAACTGTTTCACCATCATACACCTGTGTATTTAACATTGCTATTAATTCTGGTGATACTATTTCTCCATCATCAGTTAACTCTTGTAAAATTAAACTTGCCTCTTCGGGTGTACCAAAGGTATCTAGCATCAATGATTTTACATTTGCAACAGCGGTTGTTGCACTGGTAGAACCAAAGTTACTGGCCATTTGTGCTTCATTCATTAATGATGTCAGCCTAGATGCTTGGTCAGCAGATGGCAAAGAAGATTCAGATATAGTAGTAGCAAGTGTAGATAACGCGCCCGACATTCTGTTAAAACTATTTTCAGCTACAATCCTAGGATCTAAGGAGCCACCTCTGCCAACTTCAGCAACGCCGCTATCAGATAGCGGTGATGTTAAACCATTTCCAGTTATATCATTTCCACCTGGGCCGGACGGATCACCAAATACACTAGGATCACTTCCTCTGCCGCCACCTATGCGATTGACACCGCCTCCAAACTCCCCACCTGGACCAAAATCAAATAGATTGTTATTTGCGCGACTATTAATATTATCACCTTCACCATCTACCATACCAGTCGCAAAAGTGGTCGATTTAAAGTTTGATGGGATAGGTTGTCGAATACATTCTAAGGTTTGTGTAAATTGTCCTCCACTAAATTTACTATGTATCTTTTTAACCATATATAAAAATATATCCAAATTATCAATTTTTATATTATCAAATTCATCTACACCATCTGCTTTGTTAACAACTAGCATAAGAAAATTAGTTCCATTAACATTTGAAAGATGCCCTTTATTATCATCTAAACTATTCTTTGTGCCGAATTTCTCTTGTTTTGTTTCCTCTGATACATAATACTCTACCCAAAATGGATCACCTTTAATTGTCATGCTTAGACGCTGCATACTTAAATCAGCATCAAGAGATTCATAAAATTTACTTCTAGCCAAATCTACATTTGATCTATCAGTAGAACTAAATGAAGCAACACTAGTACCGTTTCTAAAGTGTGATAAAACATCACGTTCAAATGTAATACTATTAAGTGAAATTGCATCCATCATTGATGAAAATTCAGTATCAGATAATTTATTAATATCTGCTAATAAATTAGAACCCAATTCCTCAGCAAGAGATATATTATTTAATGGTTTTAATAAATTAGAACGAATACTTTTATTAAACTCGTTTTGTTTTTTTAGATGTTTTTCATTTATTAAAATTCCTAGTCTTTCTTTTGTAGTATTTTCCAGTTCTACAATACTTTTATTAGTATTACTAATACTTGATTTAGTGTTAGAAATTATAGTATTAGCGTTTTCAATAGCACTTTTTGCTAAGCCGATTGATCTAAGATCATCAGCTTGATTTGCTTTTTGAACTTCATTAAACAATTCCGGATTAAGTCTTTGTAATTCAGCCATGCTAGAGTAACTATCACCAATGTCCTGATATCGCTGCATAACATCTTGTGCCCCGTCCGGCGACCTAACCGTATTAAATTCTCTATCAATCATTGATTGTCGAGTACGCTGAAATAACTTATCTTGTCTGATTTTTAAATCTGCATTTTTTTGTTCTAAATCAGTGCTTTGTTTTTTTAATTTATTATTAAGTTTATTTGTTAATCCAGTTAATTCACGGTATTTAGAAAACTGTTCTGCAGTTAATAATTTACTCAAGTCAGTGTTACCTTTTAAGAACCTATTCCATGATAATTCATCACCTGGTGCTCCATAGCTTTTTATAAGTTGCCGATCCAAAGAAATAGTTAAGTCTAATATCTGGTCGTTTAGTCCAGTATACTCATAATAATATAACTTTCTGCATCTTCCCTTATCAAATACTTCACTTAGTAATTTACGTGTCTCAGAAATTTTTATACTTTGGTCAACTACATCCTGTATTATTATTTCACGATGCATAGTTATAAAATAAGTTACATCGTATGCTGTTTTGTTCGTAACCATATTATGTTCTTTTATTACAACTTCTGGAATTATTCGGACTGCATATGAAAAGCCTGGACTTTTAACTAGAAGTGCGTTTTTAACATCAGATGATTGAATACAGATATCATAGATTAAATGAGCAATACTAATACCAGCAGTTGTTTGTCCAATCTGTTCTGCAATATTAAACCCATTTGCTCTACGTGCAATATCATTATTTGCTGCACTTTTATTTGCTAAGGTATTATTTACTTTAGATTCTGCGAATCTTTCTTTGAAATCTGTACTAAAAACAAAATTAAAACTATCTACATAATTAGATTCCGATTCTGCATTATAACTTGTTCCTTTAAAAGAAGATTTGTTTAACTCTGTAATAAAAGAATCAAGAGTTTCATTCAGTGTAGGCTTAATGGCAAATGTCATGTCATGTTTTGTTGTATTGATAGTATGAGTTGCTGCAAGATAATTAACTGCTGTTCCTGTCAAACTAGTAGTAGTACCTGTTGAACTCGTGGTGGTAGAAATTTCATTTAGACTAGTTAATAAAAATGGCACAACTTTAACCAATGGTAAACTGGTAGAGTTTTTAGGATTATCTATATCATATCCTTTATACGTGATTTTAATAAAATAAACCGCAGTTGCAATACTTGGATATCCCATAAGATTTGCACAAGTTTGAAGAGTATCATTGAGATCGGTATTTCCAATTTGAACTATATCAAAAGAAAGATGATTATCAACCCCCACCATTTTGGCAACTGATCCAGAACCTGTACCTAGATTTTCTAAAGTTAAATTTTCTATATTAAATTCTGTTGATGTTGCAGTTTTTGCTATAGTGATTGAATCCACGTCATCCCCTGGCCATCCACCTTTTATAACAGTTTCAAACGTACTTAATCTATATCTATTAAACTCGTTAGCATCATTTTTAGGGACCATAAATAATTCTATGTTATATGAATAATTTTCATAATTATCAAGTTCATTATCCCAGAAGATATTATTTTTTTCAGCAGCATTTATAATTTCTTGTAGTGTTGAAAAATTACTTGCACTAAAGAATGCATTATCTTTATTTAACTGTGGTCTTTCACTATCTGTTGTATCCGTATTAACCAAATCAGCAAGTTCATTTAACCGTGGGGCTGATTCTCGTTCCCTGCCAGGTGGAATTTGTCTTGATGTTTGTGTCGTATTTGGTGTAGTAGCAGGTATTTTTGCTGCGGGTTCTACTGTTGTGGATGCTAGTAGTATACCTTTTTCAACATGAGATTTAAAATATTCAGTTGCGTCATTGCCGCCTTCTTTTTGAATCATTGCGCTTACTAGTTTTTTAGTAATATCAGTATCTATTTTTAAATCTATTGATTTATCAGGGTCAATTCCCATTCTCTTAGAAACAAAATCTATATAAGCACCAGTATCATTTTCTCCGTATGGTGCCCATCGTGATATTATTTCTCTCACATTAGATAAATTATGTCTATCTTGGTATGTATATAAAGTTTTAACCATCGCTCTAACTCCCATCGAAGGAGTAGCAAAAGTTACAAATTCGTTATCAATTCCTTCAATAGTACCATCCCAATCGTTGCTACCAATTCTAATATTACCAGGATTGTTGTTTCTTATATTTCTAGCAACATCTGCCATTTTTTAGCCCATTCTATCTATATTATTTTTGCTAGGTATTCTTATTGTCTTGCCGGCAATAAAATCATTGATTGGATCTTGTATAGAATCTGGGTTACGCTGTGCGAATACCCACCAATATTTAGATGTACCATATTCCTCATAACTCAACAGATCAGGTCTATTATTCAATCTTTGTGGAATTGTATATTCCATATCCATTGGATCTTTAATTATAAATCTAGGTTTTTGTATATCTAAAAATTTATTAAATAATATTGGAGTGTTTCTCCATGGTGATTTGTTATCATACATAACCTTTGCCTCTCAAATTTCCTCTAAGATATTCCTGTAATGTAAAATTCTCTCTTATATTCTTAGGAGAATATGTAGCCATTAATGAAAATACAAAGACCCCACTGACTGGTAATCTAATTTTTTCATCTGGTGTGCCACTAGAATTTTGTGTACTAAGTTTTCCTTCTGCAGTCATAACGCCATCTTCTACCGGTCTACGTTCATTTCTTCTTAATATCTCATGAACTTCGCCTCGACGATTTAAAATCGTCGAGTCTCGACGATTTCCTCCCGCTTGCGGTGGTACAGTATTTTTATTATCTATTTCTATATAAGATACATCAGCATCCAAGTTATATGTAAAATCAGTTAACACAACAGGAACATTTTGAAATACACCATGTGCATTAAATCTCAATACTGGGGGAGGCAAGCCACGTTGATTATCCATCTTACCAAATCTCATTTTCATCGAACCTCTAAAAAAGTCCAATGCTCTTAAAATATGATATGCCTGGGCCTCATTCTCAATCAATATAGGTGCAGTTACAGAAAATGTTGCATTTGCTGCAGATTCGAAGAATGCTTGTTGAAAATTTGAGTGAGTTGTAGTAGCCTGTGTATAATTTGTATTAATCATATTACTAATGGTTGGGGTATACGGAAAGTTAAACTTTCGTATTCCACTAAATAGCAATCGATCACTTGGATCAATGATATTAACAGGCTGATGATCGTTGTATGGATTGTACGCCATAACTGTTTCTCCTATATTACATCAGTATTTATCACAATATAAACTACGTATATTTGGAATATATTAAATAGGTTGACAAATAAATAAAAAGAATGTATAATAATATTAACTTATTAGGAGACTACAAAAATGGCCAGACGGCAAAACTACTTAAATAACAGAGATATGCTAAAGCAGATTCATATTTCTAAATCAAATTTTTCATGGTTTGAAGATCATGACCTATACAATCAATTTGATGTAATCATTGATAATGTTTCTGGCGAACTTGATATAAAAACAGAACTAAATTCATTAATAGAAGTAGCGAGGAATACAAGGGCAGCACGTATTCAAAAAGCAGCATGGGATTTGAACACAGATAAAAAGAAAAAACAAATTGATTTTTCTGTAGATGCATCTTCATTTAATGAAGAAGAATTGGTATTTCGTGTTATGACATTTGAACATATTCCGGATGAACCAGGAAGAAAACTAAATCCCAAAACAGTAGCAGATCACAAAGTTAAATTAAACTTTCCACCGTACAAGCATTATATTCTTAGAAATGGCGAAGTTGCCGAAGTAGGCATATCTCATCACAATAAAGATAAAGAATTTGACTTGACATCTGGTAAAATTACTGCTACATTAGCAAATATGTATATTAAACTGGTAGAACGTTATTCACAGCGTGGCAACTGGCGTGGTTACACATATATTGATGAAATGAGAGGACAAGCCTTACTACAGTTGACACAGATTGGTCTACAGTTTAATGAAGCAAAATCAGATAATCCATTTGCTTACTACACTGCAGCAGTTAATAATTCATTTACACGTGTTCTTAATATTGAGAAGAAAAATCAAGGCATTAGAGATGATCTCTTAGAGAAGTCAGGTCAGGCTCCTAGTTGGACAAGACAACTTGAACATGAAATGAAATCTCAAGAACGGTGGAAGAAGATTATTAGAACTAATATTACAGACGAACAAATACCAACAGAAACTATTAAAGAGATTTACGCAGACGATGAATGATAATTTATTCAAAAAATTAGCATACTTTACAGATATACATTTTGGAATGCGTAATAACGCACAACAACATAATAAAGATTGTAGTGATTTTGTTGATTGGTTTATTGAACAAGCACGTGAAAAGGGATGCGAAACATGCATCTTCGGTGGCGATTGGCACCATAATCGTGCTAGTTTGAACATATCAACAATGAAATATTCAATTGAAAGTTTGAGAAAACTGAATGATGCATTCGATAATATATACTTCATTAAAGGCAACCATGATTTGTTTTATCGTGAGAGCCGAGAAGTTAGTAGCGTGGAGTTTGCTAAAGAATTTGAAAATATTACAGTTATAGATGATACTACAGTGATAGGAGATGTTGCTCTTGTAAGTTGGCTAGTAGGCGATGAATGGAAGAAAGTACCAAAGATAAAATCCAAGTATATGTTTGGTCACTTTGAACTTCCCACATTTAAATTAAATGCTATGGTAGAAATGCCTGACCACGGTGGCTTAAAACGAGAAATGTTTGCTCACCAAGATTATGTGTTCACAGGACATTTCCACCAACGTCAAATAAAAGATAAAATAATTTATACTGGTAATGCATTCCCGCATAACTTTTCGGATGCATGGGACGATGAACGTGGTTGGATGTTCCTAGAATGGGACAATGAACCTGAATTTTTTACATGGAAAGATGCCCCTAAATATAAGACAATAAAACTTTCAAGATTATTAGATGATCCTGACAAATATTTACTACCTAAGTCAACAATTAAAGTTTCACTTGATATTGATATTTCTTATGAAGAAGCTAATTTTATCAAAGATACATTTATTGAAACATATTCATTGCGTGATATAACACTAGTACCCGTTAAATCAAGTGAACACGAAGAAGATACATCAGCAGAAATTCATTTTGAAACTATAGATCAGATTGTTCTATCACAATTAACATCATTAGATGGTAGTTATGATACTAATGTGTTAATAGAGATTTATAATGGATTATAAAAAAATTTTAATAACAGGTAATAAAGACTATGGACTTTGTAAAGAAATATGTTATATTTTTGATGATATGGATAATATTGATTATACTAATGTTTCTAGGTCAAATGGCTGGGAATTAACAAATAAGTCAAATCAGGACAATCTCGCTGATTTTTTTATTTCAGAAGGTTTCAATGTATTCATAAACAATTCTGCAATGTGGAAATTTCAACAGACATTGTTAGCCGAAACAATGTATAGTCGTATAGTTGAGGCAGATATCGCTGCACATTTCATACATATTGGAAGCACTGCTGATACTGGTGTAAAGGGCAGAACATGGAGATACCCAACTGAAAAAAAAGCATTGAAAAACTATAACAGAGATTTATCTTATATGGCAATAGGAGGTTCTAATGTCAAGACAACATTGCTATCTCCTGGAAGTCTGACTACTCCAAATGTGATTAAAAAACATCCGGATAGAAAACTTATTGATACAAGGTATATCGCAGAAATTATTTTATGGTTGCTTTCTCAACCGGAATATGTTAATATAAACGAGATCAGTCTAGATCCAATTCAAACAGGAACATTTGCAAGAGAGAGGTAGATTACTTTTGCTAAAGATAAAAAATATTACTATTCGTAATTTTATGAGTGTAGGCAATGTCACACAAGCGATTGACTTAGAAAGAGATTCATTATCACTGGTTTTAGGTAATAACCTAGACTTGGGAGGAGATGGGTCACGGAATGGAACTGGCAAGACCACACTTATTAATGCACTATCATATGGTTTGTATGGCAATGCTTTAACTAATATTAAAAAGAATAACCTTATTAATAAAACTAATGGTAAAGGCATGTTAGTTACTGTTGATTTTGAATTTAACAGTAGTGAGTATCGCATTGAACGTGGGCGTTCACCAAATGTATTCAGACTGAAACGTGACAATGTTGAAATCAACAATATTGAGGATGAAGCACAAGGTGAGATGCGACAAACTCAAGTTGAAGTTGATTCAATTATTGGTATTTCACATTCAATGTTTAAACATATTGTTGCTCTAAATACATACACTGAACCATTTCTTAGTATGAGAGCGGGTGATCAGCGTGATATTATTGAGGAACTACTAGGCATTACTGAACTATCTCGTAAGGCGGAATGCTTACGCGATGATATCAAATTAACCAAAGAACGGATTAAAGACGAAGAATATCGTCTTAAATCCATTGAAGATGCCAATGGACGTATTTTAAAATCCATTAAAGATATTGAACGTAGACAACGTGTATGGTCACAGAAGCATTTTACAGATATCGAAGACCTAGAAACAGGCCTAGATGCGTTATCACATATAGACATTGATGAAGAGATTAAAAACCATATACTGATTTTGGAGTACAATGAAAAGAAGACTCGTTTAGATGATGCAGTTCGTTGGATAAATAATCTCAACATAGACGATGCGAAACAAGAAAAAGTTATTGCAAAACTAAAAAACGAAATCAAATTATTAAAAGAACATACTTGCTATGCATGTGGACAAGAAATGCATGATGATAAACAAGAAAGTATTCTTGCTGCAAAAGAAGAACAAAAGCAGGAAGCAACCAGTAATCTACTTGAAAATAATAAACAGTTGGTAGAACATGAAACTATTGTCACAGAAATTGGCGAACTTGGTACTAAGCCTGTAGTTTTTTATAAAACCGTAAATGATGCATACGAACATCAAAACTCAGTTAGATTACTAGAAGAACAAATTGAACAGAAAAAACTGACTGAAGATCCATACGAAGATCAAATCAATGAAATGAGAGATAGTGCACTTGAAGAATTGGACTATACTAATATGAACACATTGATTTCATATCGTGAACATCAAGAGTTTCTTATGAAATTATTAACAAACAAAGATAGTTTTATTCGGAAGAAGATTATAGATCAGAATTTAAGTTTTTTAAATACAAGACTACAAACATATTTGGACAAGTTAGGACTTCCTCACGAAGTACGATTCCAAAGTGATTTATCTGTAGAAATTACAGAATTGGGCAGAGATTTAGATTTTGATAATTTATCAAGAGGAGAACGTAATAGACTTATTCTAGGTTTATCATGGGCATTCCGTGATATATTCGAATCACTGTATAGCACAATCAATGTATTATTCATTGATGAACTTATTGACAGTGGAATGGACACCAATGGTGTTGAAGCATCACTCGCAGTACTAAAGAAAATGGTAAGAGATAGTGGACGTTCACTATTTCTAGTATCACATAGAGATGAACTTGTAGGCAGAGTTAGTGATGTATTGAATGTAGTTAAAGAAAACGGGTTCACTACATTTGCACAAGAAACAGAAACACTAGAACCCAGTGTTTAAATAGATACCGTCATATAGGAGAAAACAATGACAAACCATGATCAAATTTTAGAGCAAATTGAAGTATATGTTAAGGAACATGCAGCATTCGAAGAAAAGGGTGTTAAAGCGGCGGCGGCACGTGCTAGAAAAGCACTTGGTGAAATTGGTAAACTAACCAAATCTCGCCGAGCTGAAATTCAAGAAAAGAAAAATAATATGTAGAAATAGGTTGACATAATAATAAGTATATGCTATACTTAACTCATACATAAAAAGATAGATTGTTACCCTCTTAACTCTCATTACAACTACTTTTTATTGTATTCTCTATATTATAGAGACATAAACCCAGCATTCAATGAATGCTGGGTTTTCTATTGACAATTTTTACATATTGTGTTATGATAAATATAGTTTATAATAGGAGAATTTTAATGAGCATTACCCGCCAGACTACTGAAAAGACAACAAAAGCCCGCAATGATGCAGAAATGGCAGTAAAAGAGTTTTTGAAAAAGGGTGGAAAAATAGAATCTATTCCTGAAGGGTTGGGCACTGATGCAGCAGATATGAAATATAAATTTAGAAATCCTCCAAAAAGAAAAGTTCCAAAAGAAGACTAATGGAATTCATACTTAAATCAATAATTGGTGGTATTATTATCGCCAGTGTAGTCACTGTTGCTCAACGTGGAAATCCTACGTTGGGCGCTTTGATTCTAGGTATACCATTAACTAGTGTAGTTAGTATACTCTTTATGTACTATTCTGGAGTTGATATTGCTGTATTCTCACAATTAGCAAAAGAGACAATTATATTTGTCTTAGTGAGTTTAGTATTCTTTCCGTTGTTTGTACTTTTGGTTAAAAATATTGCATTCTTACCTGCGCTATCTATAAGCTTATTTTTAACTATGACTTGTTTATATATTTTAAAGATTTATCTAGAAAGTTAATAAAAAGAATTTTTGTCAAATCCATTGACACACGCATCTTTAATCTTATCTGTATTCTTTTGCCAAAATGGATCCCACGCAGCAAAAATCCATTTACCATGCTTTGCACTTTCATATATCGTATAATTGGTTGTTGTAAATCCTGCTTGATACATGTATTCTGGATAGCACACGAATTGACCTTTACGTGTAATTTTAATGAACATGATATTAACATCGTTATCTTCGGAAACGTCAAGACATTGGTCAATCCATTCTTCTAAGATCGGTATATGTTTATCCATAAAAAAGTGGTGAAATGTAAAGTCTGCGTAATTTTTACACTCACAATTGAAGTACTTCCAATTATCAGGTGGAATAATATCTCCTTTAAAACTACGAACTTGGCCTTCGCTTAAATGTTGTGCACGGTGGAAGTTACTTCCACCTATGTATGCACCGCTATTAGGAACACGTACAAAGCTATCACCATATTTCTCACTTAGAAATTTAGCTACATCACGTTCATAACTACTTCCTTTTGTTTTACTTTTGCTAGCCATATCTGTCCATTTCTATATAATCATTACTATCTATTTAACTATAGTAATTATGTAGTTATCTTTAAGGGTCTAAAGACCCAATACTTTCATTAATTTCTTTCGTTTCACTCATTCAATTAATTCAGTATTTGTTTTTTAAATTAATAATATTATTACATGGTATTATATATTATAATATAGTCAATCTTATATATTCTGTCCTGAAGAGTATCCACAATTGCCCTGTTGCCAGGACAATTGATAAAAAACTATAAACAGGTTGTATCCTGTCCTATGTTTCGTACCTAATGTATGTGAACTAGCTGCCAGATACAGCGAGGTCGGTTGGCGATTCCCTCGTCATTCACTATTGCGTCTTACGACCCAACGGCACCCTTATGATATCTATACATTAAAAAACATCACAGAGCCGATAGTGCTATAGTAGCCTATCATCGGTTATATTATTAAGCTGGTCAACCACACGCCTTTAGAGATGCGGCTGTTGTAATTAGAATACTTGTATATGTGGTTTACGAGAAGATTGCAGGAATTCATCCCCACTAGTCTGACGGCGACAGATTATTTCAACTGGCAGTCTCAATCCCGAATCGGGTATCCGATCAACAGGCCCACTATGTTATACGTTATATTAGTCATATTATTGGCCTATGTTAGAAATATATTAGTTTTGTATTTTATTTATATATTAGTTTTATATTAGATGTTAAAGTATTGGCATTCCTGCTTGTTTACTAAGTTCGAAATTGCCCTCAACGATTGATGTAATATGAGATATATGATTCGCTTCCATATCATATAATTCTGATATACTTACTCCTCCTCTCATATACCATGTTAACTTTAACATATCCTTATGAAACTTGTCAAGCTCTTTTTCATATTTTTCTGATTTTTGTTGTATTTCTTGCTGACTTGCTGATACTAGCCAGCTTCTAAAAAATTTATAGGATTAATCTCCAGATAAACTTCATCTACACTATCGCAACTTCCACACTTGAATTGCATTTTGTTTATGTTTTCGGGTTTTACAGCAATTTTTTCAATTGCTTTATTCAATTCTTGTACTACGTTTGTCGGTACATTTTGTAGAAACTCGGATATCATCATAGTATCTGTTACTATAGCATCAGGTGATTCGATTCTACTAATGGCATTTGCAAGCATATCAACATTGAATGTTGCAATTTTTTTAAAACTGGTATAAAATTTACTTGCGATATCCATGTCTGGAGTATCATCATCTACTTTTTGTAAATTTTGTACGATTTTTTTCTGTTCTAAATCTATTAGAGCCATACGTGTTACATTTTCTAATGTTGGTGGTCTAATATGAATATTAACATCTTCGAAAAGAATTGGATCTATATAGTCTACACTAGGAAAACGATTGAGTATTTCATTAACATCTATTTTGTATTCTGCGATTTCTTTGCAGTTTTCACAAGTATGTTCATGTGTCAGATCATTTCCGTATGTAGCATATTGAATTGCCAAGAATAATGCTTCTATATCAATATTACATAATTGCATAGGATCGCCAACAGTCGGCACACAACTTTCGATAACACTTTTAATTGCTTCTCCATTAAGTAACGCTTCTGGATTTCTTAGTGAAATTTCATCAATAGCAGACATTGCACTAACTCCTACTTCATCAAGCAATGTTGTTTTTAATTCTGGATTGAATTTTCCACCAGTTGGCAATGTGACATATATTTTTGGTTTTCTAAAATATTTAATTAATGGATTTTCTTGATTCATTGTATTTCCTTTGCTGATGATAAATACATTTGATAAGTTATTTATTATAATAGTATTTAACACTATTATTATATGCTAATATAACTAAAAAAGAGAGAAAGTTTATGGCAGAAGACGTATTTATTTCAGGTTTGGGTCCAGGTGTACCACAATGGAGCAATGAAGCAACACAGCGTCAGGTGCTAAATGCGCTAAATTCTGGATTTAGCAGTAATACTGATATCAATCGGCAGATAATGCAAGCATTATCTAGTTTATCAAGAGATGAAGCTGGATCAGCAGCCAAACTTTCTGAGCTATTGAATGGAATCAAAAATACTGAAACTACAATAAAAAAAGGTAATGCAACTGATGCAGTTAATGCTAACACAAATAAAAAACAAACTGGATTTCTTAAATCACTAACTAATATATTAAGTGACACAAATAGAACTGCTAAAAGACAATTAGATATTACTAAGCGTATAGCAGATTATGAAAAGCAAGGACTGACAACTTCCGAAGCAAATTTACGTGCTAACATTGAATCTTCTGCAAACGATATGGGTTCTTTGTGGGGCGATGTTAAAACAGTGCTCGCCGGTGTTGCGGCGGCTGTGGGCGTTGTTTCAACTGCAAATACCAAAACAATTGCAGGCGCCACAAATAGGTTTAATCTAGCACAAGAAATGAGACAATCGGGTTTACTCGCAGGCATGGATTCCGCAGGAGCGGGTTTATTAGGATTATCAAAAACTATATCACGTTCTAATTTTACTTTTGGCGAAGCAGCAGATTTCACAAGACAATTTTCTCAAGCAGTCGGTATTACTGGGGTTAAGGCATCGATGCAGTTTGCTAATACTTTGGCAAAATCAGGCGAAGGCAATTCTGACATGATGCAACGCTTTGGTATGGAGTTTAGTGAGGTTGCTGAAATTGCAGGAACATATATGGAATCTGTGCGGTCAATTGGACAATTAGATAAATTATCAGATAACCAAATGCGCATGGGCATGGATAATTTTATGGACACTGTGGTTTCCACTTCAAATGTTATGAAAATAAATCTGCAAGATGCTGCTAATATGATTTCTGAAACGTTAAAACAAGACCAATTTGCATCGCAACTGGCACTAATGGAACCTGCAATGCGAAAAAACGTAGAAGCAATGGTTGGACGTTTTGGTGGTGAGGGGACTATATTAGGTTCAGGTATTGCAACTGCTATGGCTGCGGGTAGTACACAGGACTTTTTACAGACAGATGTTGCGCAGCAGTTACAAGGTGATGTAATTGGTCAAAAACTTTTACCCCTTATAACACAAATGGCAGAGACTGCTAGAACACAAGGACCAGACGCTGCAAATGCATTATATGCAAACATGGGACCACAATTTGAGTCGATAATACAATTTGCAAGAGAAAATAAAGCATTGGTAAATTTAGATGAAGGCATGGCACGCGCTCTCATTACGCAATTAGCAACAATGGGACAGACAATTGCGGACGCTGACAAAGGTACAGTAGAAACATCGACCGAAGATAAAGCAATAGTTTCCTTGATTGAAGCACAAAGATTTGCTAAAATTGCCTCAGAGGCAACTGAGACACTAGTGTTGAGTGCCGCTGATTTAGGTACAACATTAAATCAGTTCGTAGAATCATCATTGATATTAACACGTGAAACTGCAACGTTAGCTGCAGCGACATCTTCATTTACTGGCGGTGTTCGAAAATTCGAATTAAGTCTTGGTACAATAGCGAATATGACACTGGCTGGAGGAGCTCAAGCCGCTCAAATGCAGGTTCCCGCGATTGCAGGCGTAGCCCTTGAAGAAGGCCAGGACGTGGCTGCTTCGTTCCAACTACAACATCAAACCAGAGAGAACGGCGGTATGGGTGTTTCCGCTACAGAGACACGTAAACTGGAACAATTAGAAGCGGTACAGAGAGTAATTGAACTAGCGGATCATGATCTTACAGCGGCGATAGCAGTAATGCAAGACCAAATACTGAAGGCAGAAGATAAGCATAAAATGGCAGCGGCGATGAAAGAAGCTTTGACCGACAAGATGAAAGATGATTATTTACTTCTACCTAAATGGTTTAATAGTGATGAAACAAAACAACATAACGCAGGAATTGATTCATTAGTACAAAGTATCAAAGACCTAGTGAATCGATTGAACTAATAAAAACGTAATAAATTAATATTATATTGACAAATGTTAAATAATATGTTAGTATAAGACTTATAGGAATTAAAGATGGCAACTTGGAAAAAATATTTTAAAACGTATGATGGTTTACCGCAGCGGTCACCGAGTACAAACACTGATAATGGAAGTGAAGCGTCTAATAAACGTTATAGTAGTTGGTTACCTGAAGTTTATCAAGGGCAGCCCAATCGTGTTCAGCGGTATGGCCAATATGATCAAATGGATTTAGATAGTGAAGTAAATGCAGCACTTGATATTATTGCTGAGTTTTCTACATTAAAAGATGAACAGAATAAAATTCCGTTTGAAATAAACTACAATGAAGAACCTACCGAAAGTGAAAGCGATATTATTAGTCGTACACTTAAACAATGGGTTAGCCTTAACAAATTAAACAAACGTATATTTCGCATTTTTAGAAATGCTATAAAATATGGCGACCAAATGTTTGTCAGAGACCCAGAAACATATCAATTATACTGGGTTGATCCTGCAAAAGTTGATAAAGTAATTGTCAATGAAGGTAAGGGCAAGAAAGTAGAAGCATACTATATTAAAGATATGGATATTAACATTGAAAGTATGAATGTTACTGCGGACCAAAGTAAACTAACAAATCATGGTGTGGGCTCAATGGGCGCACCATCATTAAATGGCAATACAATGCAGGGTTATAGTAGTGGCGCTGGTGCACGACATGCGAATGAGCAAAAATCTACTCCTGTTGATGCTAATCATGTTATTCATATTTCACTGAGTGAAGGGGTTGATGGTTTTTGGCCTTTCGGTAATTCAATACTAGAGCCAATTTTTAAAGTATATAAACAAAAAGAGTTACTAGAAGATGCTATATTAATATATCGTGTACAACGTGCGCCGGAACGCCGTGTATTCTATATTGATGTTGGTTCAATGCCAACACATAAAGCCCGCGCACATTTAGAACGTATTAAAGGTGAAATACATCAAAGACGTATTCCATCTAAGACTGGCGGCGGGCAAAATATTACTGATAGTGCATATAATCCTTTGTCAATAATGGAAGATTATTTCTTTGCACAAACTGCGGAAGGCCGTGGATCCAAAGTTGAAACTCTTCCTGGTGGAGAAAACTTAGGACAGATTGATGATTTGAAATATTTCAATGATAAGTTAATGCGTGGATTGCGTGTACCTACATCATATCTTGGTCAAGGCGGGGATAGTGGAATTTACAATGATGGCCGTGTTGGTACTGCAATGATTGAAGAATTTAGATTTACTAAGTTCTGTGAGCGTATACAATCATTACTTATTGACGATTTTGATAGAGAATTTAAAATGTTTCTAAAGCATCGTGGTGTTCAAGTAGAAAGTTCATTATTCAATATAAAATTCAATGAACCACAAAACTTCGGTAAATTCCGTCAGTCTGAAGTTGACGCAGTTGCAATGAATGTATTTTCTAGTATTGAAGGTGCTGATTACATCAGTAAGAGATTTGCACTTGAGCGTTTCTTGGGATTATCCAAAGATGAAATCTTAGAAAATGAGCGTATGTGGCGTGAAGAGAATGATATTAGTTCTAATAATGAAGAAAACTTTGGTATGAAAGATATTGGCTCAGCGCCATCAGATTCAGATTTCACAGGAAATGATTTTGATTTTGATGAAACTGATAAAGATGATACAGAAGATAGTTCAGTTATAGATGGCTCAGAAAATGCAGAAACGGATGAGGAAGTATAAATACTAATATGAGATATTCAGAATTAAAAGAAAATTATGATCCCGCCGAAGATAAGTCGGTAGTTGCAAGTTTAGACGATACCAGAAAGGTTCGTTTGACTTTACGCCATTTATCTAAACTTAGAAAAATTAGAGATTATCGTAATTATGAAAAAAGTTTAAAGAGTGAACAACTAAAAACACAATATGGCGGTTCAGCAGATTCATCTACTGCAGAGATGTAAAATATATTTAATATTTTAATTATATTGTATGTTTTAACTATACGAAGTGAACTAAATATCTCTACGACAAAAAAAACGGCTAAAAATAGCCGTTTTTTTGCTATTTCCTAAACAATTAAAAATTTACTTATAAATACTTTTGAAACAAGAGTGTTTCTACAACCTTGCCACTATTATTTTGGCGTGGCTTTAACTTAGATAAGGAGACATAATATGTCAAGAAGCAAACTAGAACAAGTACTAGAACTTCTTATCAACGAAGAACGTGCAGCAGCAGAAGAGCTACTACATGATTTCATCGTAGAGAACGCTCGTCAAATCCACGAGGAACTTTTGAACGAAAGTGATGAAGTTGTAGAAGAAGACCTTGAGGATCTAGATGAGTCAGAAGAAGAAGAACTAGAAGAAGGTGAACTTTCACTAGAAGCAGACAGTGATACAGAAGAATTAGAATCAGATGCAGAAGAAATCGAATCAGAAGAATTTTATGATGAAGATGAGATGGAAGATGATGAAGCATTAGATGACCTAGAAATGGGCGACAATGAAGGTGATTCAGACGACGATGTAGAAACCCGCGTAGATGATTTAGAAACAGCACTAGCAGACCTAGAAGCAGAATTTGAAAAAATTATGGCAGGTGATGACTCAGATGAAGATGATGACATGGACATGGAAGATGATTCAGATGAAGACATGGACGAATCATTCGAACTAGAACTAGAAGAATCAGACGATGAAGACTTAGAAGAGTCAGTAGACGATGAAGAGTTGAACGAATATGTTACACCGGTATCAGCATCAGAAGGTGATGATGGCGATAACGTAGCATCAACAGTCAATGCAAACGCAAAGCGTCCAGGCGATGATTCAAGTGCAGCACCAGTAAAAACAAATGATGGCAACACATCAGGCGGCACAGGTGAAGCAGCAAAAGATATGAATACAGGCAACGTTAATGTGTCAGGTAATAAATCTGCACCGGCAATGAAACCTGCAAAGTAATCCACAGAGATCAGGAGAAATACAATGACAATACTTATTGAAACACTATCTCATAATCAAGCGGGCGTGCAATCACGCATCGTTGAGAATGAAAATGGTGAAAAGAGTATGTTCATGGAAGGTATTTTCGTCCAAGGCGGCGTTAAAAATGCTAACCAACGTGTTTATCCAGTTTCTGAAATCTCAAGAGCAGTGGAAAGTGTTCAGAAGAAAATTTCTGAAGGCTTTCCAGTTCTTGGAGAATGTGATCACCCACCAGAGTTAACAGTAAATGTTGACCGTGTATCTCATATGATTGAGAACATGTGGATGGATGGTCCCAACGGCTATGGCAAATTGAAAATTGTTCCTACACCCATGGGTAACATCATTAGAACATTAATCGAATCAGGCGCCACATTAGGTGTCTCATCAAGAGGTTCTGGTGAAGTTGATAACAGTGGAAATGTGAAAAACTTCGAAATTGTCACAGTAGATATCGTAGCGCAACCAAGTGCACCTGAGGCGTACCCAAAGGCGATCTACGAGGGATTGATGAACATGAAAGGCGGTTACCAAGCATGGAAACTCGCACAACATGCACACAGTGATAAGGCTGCGCAACAGCACTTATCAGAACAAATAGTTAAATTCATTCGTGAATTGAAACTTTAACAGGAGAAGCAACAATGGCAAACGAAATCCTTGCTAACCTTCTAGAGTCTGGCGCATTATCCGAAGAGGCTGGTGCCGCTATTACAGAGGCTATGGAAGCAAAACTAAATGAAGCAAGAGAGGAAATTACAGCCGAGTTGCGTGAAGAGTTCGCTCAAAAATTCGAACATGATAAAGGTGTTATCGTTGAAGCTATGGATAATATGTTGGAAACAGCAATCCGTGCTGAGATGGAAGAATTTAAAACTGACCGCGAATCTCTAATCGCAGAACGAGTTGCGTATAAGAAAGCAATTTCTGAACACGCTAAAATCCTTGAAAAATTCATTACTTCTCAACTTGCAACCGAAGTCAAAGAACTACGTGATGACCGTACAAAAGTAGCAGAAAATTTAGATAAAACTAAAGAGTTTGTTACAAAACAACTTGCACGTGAATTAGCAGAGTTCCATAACGACAAGCGTGAATTAGTAGAAACTAAAGTACGCATGGTAGCAGAAGGCAAAGAACTTCTTTTGAAAACAAAAGAATCATTTGTTAAACGTTCAGCAGAGTTAGTAGAAAGTACAATTTCTAATGCTCTACGTTCAGAATTAACAGCATTAAAAGAAGACATCACTGCAGCCAAAGAAAACGAATTTGGTCGTAAGTTGTTTGAAGCATTTGCTGGCGAATTCATGTCATCACAATTGAATGAGGGCACTGAAGTAGCAAAAATGAACGGCAAACTAAACGAATCTGCGCAAAAAGTTGCAGAACTAGAAGAAATGATTGCTGATAAAGAAGCAGCTATTACTGAAGCATCACGTAAGCAGCGTATAATGGAAGATCGTATGTCTCGTAAGACTGAGATGGATTCTCTATTATCACCATTAGCAGGCGAGAAACGCAGAGTAATGTCTGACCTATTAGAATCAGTAAAAACTTCAAAACTAAAAACTGCTTTTAAGAAATATCTACCAGCAGTTTTAAATGAAAATGTTACTGCGCAAGCAGAAACAACAACCCTAACTGAAAGCAAAGTTACAGAACATACTGGTGACCGTGGAGTATCTGTTGATACACGACAGACATCAAGTGACGATGCTAATATTGTTGTGCTAAAGAAATTAGCAGGACTATAAACACTTATTACAGGAGATAAAAAGATGGAAAATCTTTTTGAAGGTAACAACTGGGACACAACACGTGAAGCACTTCTAGAAGGTCTAGAAGGAACAAAGCGTGACGTTATGTCATCAGTTCTAGAAAATACAAAAGTTGCTCTTAACGAGTCAGCAACAGCAGGCGCAACACAGTCAGGTAACATTGCGACACTAAACAAAGTGATCCTACCAGTTATCCGTCGCGTTATGCCAACAGTTATTGCAAACGAAATCATCGGCGTTCAGCCAATGACAGGCCCAGTAGGTCAAATCCACACGCTACGTGTTCGTTATTCAGACACAGCAGCAGGCGTAACAGCAGGCGCGGAAGCACTATCACCATTTGATATTGCAAAGAACTACTCAGGTGACGCAAACGGCGCACCAGCAGCAACAGCATCAATGGAAGGCACAGCGGGCAACCGTATGTCAATCCAAGTCCTAAAGCAGACAGTAGAAGCAAAAACACGCAAACTATCAGCACGTTGGACATTCGAAGCGGCACAAGACGCAAATGCAATGCACGGTCTAGACATCGAAGCAGAAATCATGGCAGCACTTGCTATGGAAATCACTGCTGAAATCGACCAAGAAGTTCTAGGTTCACTAGAAAATCTAGCGACACAAGGCGCATCATTTGACATGTCACAGACATTCACTGGTACACCAACATTCGTAGGTGACAAGCATGCAGTTCTAGCAACGCTAATCAACCAGCAGGCTAACCTAGTAGCACAGCGCACTCGTCGCGGTGCAGCAAACTGGGCAGTTGTTTCACCGTCAGCACTAACAGTGCTACAGTCAGCAACTACATCAGCATTTGCACGTACAACAGAAGGCACATTCGAAGCACCAACAAATACAAAATTCGTTGGTACTCTAAATGGCACAATGCGTATCTATGTAAACACATATGCAGCAGACGATGCACCAGTACTTCTAGGCTACAAAGGTCAAGGCGAAATCGATGCAGCAGCATTCTATTGCCCATATGTACCTCTAATGTCATCAGGCGTTGTTGTTGATCCAGCATCATTCGAGCCAGTAGTATCATTCATGACACGCTACGGTTACGTTGAGCTAACAAACACAGCATCATCACTAGGCAACGCAGCAGATTATGTTTCAAAAATCGCTGTATCAAACCTAGCATTCGTATAAGTTTTACTTAAACGATTAAAATAATTAGACCCGGGAGTTCGCTTCCGGGTTTTGTTGTGGTTCGGATCCTATAATATATTCTATAACTGATAAATACAATTATATAAAACATTGTATTGGGAAGTAAAGATGGCAGAACAAATTAAATTTGGTGATAGACTGTTTTTGAGCGGCGAAAGAGTTATTGTACAAGAAGATGCACAAATCAATAGAGATTTAAAAGTTAATAGAGATGTAGTAATTCAAGGTAACCTAGATGTTAACGGAACAGTAACTACGATTGACACAACTGACTTATTCATAGCAGACCCTATTGTGGGTATGAATTATGACCATACTGGTGTCCCAACAGAAGATGTGGGATTTGAAATATTTCGAGGCAATGGAGATAATGTATTTTATGTTTGGGATGAAACATTAGATAGTTGGAGTACCCGAGGTACTGATTTAGTTGTCCGAAATTTTCATGCAACTGGTGATACTCTTATCAATGGCACATTACATGTTGATGGGCAATCTACATTATCAAGTGTTAATGTTGAAGATTTAACAAATAATAGAATTGTTATAGTGGGCACAAATGGTGAATTAGAAGATGATGCCAATTTTACATTTGACGCAACAACATTTAATATAGGACAAGGCAACTTTACTGTTGATGTCGATTCTGCTGATACGCATATAATTGGTACATTAGATGTTGATAGTCAGAGCACATTTGCAAGTGCTAATGTAGAAGATTTAACAAATAATAGAATTACGATAGCAGGTATTGATGGCGAATTAGAAGACGATGCCAACTTTACTATGGATGGTATAACATTTGATATAGGCCAAGGTAACTTTACAGTTGATGTCGCAGCAGGAGACATGTATACGTCTGGTAACTTTAATGTCGATGGACAAACAACTATGGTAAGTGCTAATGTTAAAGATTTAACAAATAATAGAATTATTATAGCAGGTATCGATGGCGAATTAGAAGACGATGCCAACTTTACTATGGATGGATCAGCATTCGATATAGGTCAAGGCAACTTCACAGTTGATGTATCAACTGGGAATACACAGATAAAAGGAACATTAGATGTAGATGACCAGTCAACATTAGCAAGCGTCAATGTTGAAGATTTAACAGATAATAGAATTACTATAGCAGGTATTTCTGGAGAGTTAGAAGACGATGCTAATTTTACTATGGACGGCGTCACATTCGATATAGGTCAAGGCAACTTCACAGTTGATGTATCAACTGGAGATACACAGATAAAAGGAACATTGAATGTTGACAGCCAATCCACATTAGCAAGTGTTAATGTTGAAGATTTAACAAATAATAGAATTGTTATAGTAGGTATTGCCGGCGAATTAGAAGACGATGCCAACTTTACTATGGATGGATCAGCATTTGATATAGGTCAAGGCAACTTCACAGTTGATGTATCAACTGGGGATACACAGATAAAAGGAACATTGAATGTTGACAGCCAATCCACATTAGCAAGTGTTAATGTTGAAGATTTAACAAATAATAGAATTGTTATAGTAGGTGCAACTGGTGAATTAGAAGATGATGCTAATTTTACATTTGATGGATCAGCATTTGATATAGGTCAAGGCAACTTTAATGTTGAAGTTACTTCCGGCGTTACCTCGATAGCAGGATATACTGATTTCGAAAATACCTCAGCAATAAAACTTCCAGTGGGAACCACTGTACAACGTCCTGGTGAGTCAGGAAGTAACGTGACAGTAACGGCAGGGCAAATAAGATTTAATGAATCCGATACAATATTTGAAGGTTATGATGGAATAGCATGGGGATCACTTGGAGGAGTTAAAGATGTAGATCAAGATACATATATTACTCCAGAAACTGCACCTGGTGCCGACAACGATGAGTTAGATTTTTATACTACCGGCACACACCGTATGCAATTGGGTTCAACTGGCGACTTTAAATACGGCGCTGGATTAAATAAATTAACGGTTGATTATTCTACTGGCAATACTAATATTGCAGGTGACGTAAATATTTCCGGCTCAACTGTTATATCTGGTGATTTAACAGTTTCTGGAACTACTACCACTATTAACACAGAGGAAATTCTACTTGCTGATAATATTATTACATTGAATAGTAATTATACTGGTTCCACGCCAACTGAAAATGCAGGAATTGAAGTTAATAGAGGTTCGTTGTTCAATTCACAGATTAGATGGAATGAAACTACGGATATATGGGAATTCACAAACGATGGCAATGTTTATAGACCAATACCACATACAACAGATGATTTAAATGAAGGTACCAATAATCTTTATTTCACAACTGCACGTGCTAGACAATCTATTGCGATAGGAACGGACAGTGACGAACTGTCATATGATAATACTACTGGGCTACTAACGTTTAACAGAAAAACGGTGATATTATCAGATAATGCTCCCACTGTAAATGTACGCGACGGTGATATTTGGTATGATACGTTAACAGAAGATAGAGCATATGTATATTCCACAACTATTGGAGCATGGATAGATTTATCTCCTGTAGCACCTTCGATGGATCTACAAATGGTAACTGATGTAGGTTCAGTAACAACAAATTCAATGTCTATTGGTGGCGATTTAGGTGTAGGTATAGAAACGCCTGCAAAGAAGTTGCATGTTGATGGTGAAATTGCTGCAACAGGTGATATAACTGCATTCTATTCTGATGAAAGATTAAAAGATTTTGAAGGTAAAATAGATAATGCATTAGACAAAATAGATAAAATTAATGGATATTACTATAAAGGAAATGATGTAGCGGCTGAATTTGGATATAACACAGATGAAAGACAAGTAGGTGTTAGTGCACAGGAAGTAGAAGAAATCCTACCAGAAGTGGTTAAAACTGCTCCGATTAGTTTAGATGGTGAAACTGACTATAAAACAGTACAATATGAAAAACTAGTTCCATTATTAATAGAGGCTATCAAAGAGTTAAAAGATGAAGTGGAAAAACTGAAAGGTAATTAATTATGCCAATACAGAATAGTGGAAAAATTTCAGTAGCAGATATTGTAGCAGAATTTAGTAGTCGATTGCCAGCTGATATTGCGGATTTGAATAACGTAACTTTAACTGATTTAATAAATGTTATGGGAGACATGATAGGCAAGTCTGCAGGTGATCCAATAGCACTATCAAATTTTTACGGACTTTCAAATTACAGAATATTATTAGCAGATAACACATTTGAAGTAATAACGACATATTCTACGATTATACCAGTTGCCTCTATTTTAGCAGGAAGCGTAGATGAATGGAGTGGAAACCTTGATGCATTGACATTGATATCAGTGCAGTCTCCTATTAACGGAACAGTTGTATTGAATGGATCTAATGTAGAATTCACATCTACCAGCGGAACATTAGGTAGCAATGCTGCCAGTTTTTCATATACTGTTCGTAATAGTTCTAATATAAACGAGACTGGAACAGTTAGTATGACAGTTCTTGCAATACCTCCAATCATTGCAATACCTGATACGTTAAGTGTGCGCCAAGGTGAAACATTACTAACATCAGCATCTAATTTATCTAATAATGATATCGATGGACAGGGACGTACATTAACTGTTACTGCAGTTAGTAATCCAGTTGGCGGTACAGTATCACTATCTTCAGGAACAATAGAATTTAATTCCACTGGACTGTCAGGTCAGCCTGCTAGTTTTGATTATATTGTGACTAATGGAACAGAAACAGCAAATGGAAAAGCATATATAAATATTACTCCACTTCCTGAAAAGCCATCTTTAATGTTTTGGGATGCCGACGAAGCATTAGCAGCAACCCAAGTTATAAGTCCCCCTTCACAAGCAGATGTTTTCAATTCATGGGACAGATTTGACGGATCTGGATATTATCCAGGTGGAACACCACCGGGCGGGCAAGCAGCAGATTGGACATTACAACAGAATCCAACAAGAATTGTTCAGCCTACAAATACTTCGTACGGCGGCGGATTTGTATCTCCTGAAAAATATAATGATTATGTATTTTCCGCAAATGTCAGATCAGATGCAGCCGGTGATAATGATACCATTGGTTTGATTGCAGCATTTACCAGAGAAGGTTCAATAAATAAAACATTAGTCGCTGCAAGAACTAAAGGCGGACAGAACCCTAGTAATCATTGGGGGGTTTTCTATACTGAAAATGGACCATGGGATCCAACCTGGATGATAGCAGAAAGTAATATGACTGCCGGTTCAACTTCCGGCTCATGGTCTCCAGACTATACTAGAATTAAAGTAATTAGACAGGGTAATATTATTACATTTTATACCACAAATTGGAACGATGTTGACAACTTTCAAATTTCTTCTGAAATAGTTGTAGATTTATCAAGTGATCCTAGACTTGCATCATTTATGGGAGAATCTCCTTATGGTTATTATAGTCACTCACAGGGAGGTTCAACATATTTTGATGTAGAATTTAATGGCGGTCTAGACGGAGAAACTATTTTAGATGCAGAAACTCCTTCAGTATATTTATGGAATGGGGCAGGCTGGGATTTATCCACTGGTCCAGATGCGGTAACTATACAAGATGCCATTGGATATATAAGAAAAGTTGATAATCCTGAAAACGGTGGTAGATTTATCGTTAAAGAAACTACTGTACAGTATCTAGGATTACTTACTAACATGACAAACTTAGATAGTAGTAAAATTTTGAATGAAACACAAAATATAGTAATCAATACATCTACAAGTTCAGTGGGCGCAGGTAATAATGTAAGAATT
>Ga0206128_1000165_pt1 | contig 78874 bp, 68 predicted proteins | sample Helgoland_Spring_7_FD_148601 | JGI IMG/M metagenome (GOLD analysis project Ga0206128, IMG submission 148601) | Pelagic subsurface seawater microbial communities from Kabeltonne, Helgoland, North Sea - Helgoland_Spring_Bloom_20160426_1 | ecosystem: Environmental > Aquatic > Marine > Epipelagic ... | reverse complement strand
CCCCCTAGGTTCATCATAATTTAAAATACCACCTTGAAGAATTAATTCTTGGGCTAACATAGGACCCCCATAATCTTGAAGGTCTAAATATTGGTTTCTAAATTCAGAACCGCTATCTGAAACTAAAACAGTTTCATCGGTATCGGGGTTATACCCCGTATAACATCTTGATCAGATATATTAATTGAAGACATTAAACGACACCAACCACCCTTGTTATTAGCCCAAACTATATCCTCATTAGTTTTAAGATTTTTACCGAGGATTTTTTGTCTATCTTTGATTTGATTTTTTACATAAAGTAAATGATCTTCTCCTACTATGTTCCCCATAACTTATTTATTTAAAGCATTGTAAGCTACTAAAATATTATTTAAATTCCCAGGTATTCTTAACTGTACTCCAATAGGAGGATAAAGAGAACCTTGAGCGTATTCAGCATTTGCTGTAGAGACAACCCACCATAATGAAGAATCATTATAGTATTGCTGGGCTAACCTATCGTATCTATCCTCCTCAACAGTAATAACATATATATCGTTTTCTGTGCGGGGAATAAGCGGGTATTTAACCGTTTTATACAGTCTGGTACCATCTAATGTTCTATTGGTTGGTATTGTTCTATATCTATTCATTATTCTATAGGTTGATTAAATATATCCATTAGGGGGTTTGGCCGTTGGGTAAAATCTGCTGTAAAATTATTTTCTGGGGGGCGAGGCGGACCATATATTGGGAGTGGATCTTGGTTTTGAGTAGGTGCTACTGGTTCGGCTGTGGTGGTTTTTGCAGCTTGTTGATTAGCGTCATTTACTCTAAAATCATCACTAATTTCATCAGCATATAAATTATTTGATGATTTGCTTGTAGAGTCTTGTAAAGTAATAAATCTTTGAGTCATATTTGCTCCTCTAGCTTCTATATCTTTTACAGTTTCGGGTAAGAAATCATAAATAGGTTTAAATGACATTTGTACCTCTATTCTATGAGGTAATTCTTTTACTTGTTACAGTTTCGGGTAAGAAATCATAAATAGGTTTAAATGACATTTGTACCTCTATTCTATGAGGTAATTCTTTTACTTGAGGGGTTCTAACATTAATTCCCCCTAATAATGTATCTTGTATGCCTGATGGTTGTGAAGGGATAGCAATATCCCAAGTTGTATCATTTGGAACTGTATAAGTTAAAGAATCTATTATACCTGGAACTTCATAAAAATAAGCACCCATTGTTAATTTATGAATATTACCTCTCATATAGCCACTATCTGAGTAATCAGGGGCTAAAGTTGATTTTAGGTAATTTAACTTTTGGAACATAATAGAAAGTTCCTGTACTGACTGGGCTACTACTGTAAAACCCATTGAAATGCTATTTTGAAAACCTTGATATGTATAAAAGTCTTCTCCTCTACCCGAGTATTTAAAACTATTCCAGCTAGCATTCATAGTATCTGTAAATGAATTTATATATGCTCTAAAATGAGTAAATATAGATTGACTAGGATTATCGTTTAATATAGTAGCTATTCTAAATTTAATTAAATCATTTTTACGTTTATCAGTAGTAACAACGTCACTTTGATATAAGTACATTGAATTGATTTGGTCTAAACCTTTAGCATTACTAGGTATACCTTTTGTAGGGTTACTTCTATTTACTGTTCTTCTTCCTGGGTCTCCTAAATTAACTCTTTGTTCAATGTTATATTTTTCATATGGGAGAGATTTAGCAATAAATGAATTTGGTTTAGCTTGTAGATTATCTCTAAAATCTGTAACTGTATTGTAAGTAGAACCATCCCCAATAGCAGGATAAGTAGCTAGTTGGGTTTGAGATAGTGTAGAGAACTTTAAAGCTGAATTTTGTGATGCTCTATTTGTAGTAAAAATATTATTACCTATTAATACATCACCTGTATATTGTCTTGAAGGAGAATCACCACCTATTTTAATGATAGTTTTACCTGCAGGGCCTTCAGTTGCTTGAGGGCCTCCTAAATAAGCATATAAGTTTTCAGGGTTACCTATATTTTTATCTACAAAATTAGCAACACCTCTAATTAACTTATTATTAAGTAGGAATTGTGCTAAAGGGCCTGTATTAGCATTACCACTTGAAAGTGCTAAGGCAGTAATAGGTAAGCCTACTATTTTATTAGAATAAAGATTAAATAATCTATTATTTGCAACTTTTGATATCCCTTCAGAGTTACCAGTATTAAAAACTCCTCCTTTTATTAAATTTAAATATTGAGGACGAGATAAAAGATCAGAGGTTCCTGTAAAATCTATTCCTTGTTTGTTAGGGTGGAACCCAAGAGCAGTACCTGCAACAGCTGCTAATGTAGAAGTAGGTAAATATGTACCATCATTTGCTTTATTAATATTAGCTGCTCTTACTTGGTTTGGGTAACCACCAAATACTCTAACACCTGTAATTGAAAGTAGGTTTTGTTGGGTTTGAAAGATAAATCCTGCTGGAGTAGTAAATAAAAATTTACTTAGTCTTTCTTCATCTTCAAATATACTTTTAGGAACAAGAGTACCTCCTCTTAAAAGCATATCTTTACCACCAGTACGTCTTAGATCCTCAATCGATACATTATCTAAATAATCTTTGTTTTTAGTAACAAAAGGTTGATAACTCCACCCACCACCAGGTCTATCACCAGGAGTGTCGGCAGATTTAAATCTTAGTGATTTAAGGTCGGTTTTTAGATCTATTAAAGGCATAGATTATCCTGGAAGGTTATCTGTGTATTTTGGAGGTGTTAACCCGTCTAAATCTAATTGAGAAGGTGATGGTTTTTGAGACATATTAGGATTACCATTAATCGAATATTCTTTATGAAGTCTTGATTGTGGATTTGCTCCTGGCATATCTGAAGGGTTTGCACCATCCCATTGTGTTAAATTTGAACCTGCGTTTGCTAATTGATCTTTTAATCCCATGATTATATTATTTTATTATAAATATTAACTACTATAAGAAACTCCTGATGTTTGCATAGCATCTGATAGTTTACGACCATCCATACTAACAGAGAAATCTTTATTTGCAACTTTTTCAAGTAAAGAAATCATTTTATTAGCTTGTGCTGATGTAATACCACTACCACCCCCAGAATTTACGTTAGGGGAAACTACTACATTATCTCCTGCTGTTGTTACTGCTGTAGCACCATACGAATCTGTAATTGTAAATGGACCTTTAGAAGAAGGGGCCATACCATCGCTTACTAATGCTGCTGTTCCAACACCTGCAGCTAAACCTACACCTCCAGCAACTGCAGCAGCACCACCTGTAGTAGCACCAATTACTCCTAGGGCACCTAAAGATAAACCACCTGTTGGAATTGCTAAGAGTATTGCTGCAGCTGTTGCTATACCCATTATAAGTCCTAAGCTTGTTTTTAAGATACTATTTAAAGAATTTATACTTTCAGTTAAGGCTTCTTGAGCTGATAGGGCAGAAGAATTTTGAGTAAGGGAATCACCAGCAGTTTCTACACCGGTTTCTATTTGTTCATTAATTGATTTTGAGGTTCTTAATTGATCAGCTAATTTATCAGAAGACATACCTAAAGCTTTTGCATATGCATTTTGTGCAACAAAACTTAAACTTTGGAATTCTTCAATTGAACCAAATTGGGATGCAATTTCTTGGGTTAATGTTGCTATATCATTATTTAGGGCAGCTGATCTAGCTCTTTCTAAATTAATATCTCTACCAATTAAAGCTTCTGCTGCTAATTCATTTGCAATAGAGGTTTCAAAATCTAAAATACTAGATTGAATACCTTTGATACCATCTAATTCTATACCTAAAGATTTTGCTTGAGCCACTGCTTCAGTAAGACCACCGGGGGTTGCTTCTAAATTAAGTCTTAATGCCCCTGAAATTTGTCCTGCTTCTTCTAAAGTTTGGGTAAAGTTCAAAGCTACACCAGTAGAGGCTTTAACTGCTTTAAATGTTGCTTCTTGTTCTGCTCTAATTGTATCAACAGCTTTACCTGAGTTGATAGCTTGGGTAGTAAATGATGCTGCAGCTTTAACTGATAATTTTTGGCGGTCTGTAAGCTCAGCCATACCTACCTGAATGTCTTCTGTAAATAAAAGGGCAGTACCTCCTAATTCTTCATTTAAAGAATTAACACCCCTAGTTACACTCTCTAAATTAACTCCTAAAGTTTTTGCTCCTACGGCTGTTCTAGCAAGTTGTTGGTTAATTTGAATTGCCTCTTTTTTAGTAACAGCAAAATTACGTTGAATATTAACTGTTTCAGTATCAAATTCTTTTAATTTTTGAATGGCAAACTTTAAAACAGCACCTGCTAAATCTTTTACATTAAGGTTAAGTGATTTAAATTTTTCACCAGCTAAAGCAGCTAAACCACCAAACTGAGTTTTAGAATCTTTAATTTTTTCAACACCTTTATCTAAAGCGTCTATTTCTTTGTTTAATGCTGTTAACTTTTCTCCACTTAATTTAACACCGTAAAGATCAGCTTGGTTTATAACTAATTGTTTTTTAGCTTTAATTTCAATTAACTTATTTTGAAGTTTTTGAATTTCTGAAAGTTTAAGAGTGCCTGCTTTTTGTTTAGCTAGGGCAACTGCTACATCTTCTACAGCTTTACTTGCTTCTTTAAAACCTTTAGAATAGGTACCTGCTAAATTATTTTTTTGCTCTTTTGTAAGATCACCTACTTTTTCTAATTCCGCAACAAAATCTTTTTTTAGGGAATCTCCTATAGAAGAAATAGCATCAGCTATAAGAGCTAATTCTTGATTTAACTCTTTTGCTTCTTGATTTGCTTTATTTAAATTGTCTCCTACAGCCATATTCTATGTATATGTAATAAATATTAAAAGAATATGTTTTTACTTGTATTTAGTTGAGGGTTTATTAAATTGTGGGGCCTTAACTTTTCCATCAGAACCTACTACTGTTTTTGAATTGGGTGATTTTGCATCTTGAGTTTTATTTAATGCTTCAAAATGGTCTCGTATTTTAGAGAGAGCAAACCTTCTTAAATAAATAGGCATGTTATAAACATCGCTCCATATATAACCACCATTACCATGAAATACTAAATCATGTACTTCAGTTAATGTATTCATTCTATATTGAGGAGCAGTTTTAGACGTCAGGCCAAAAAAAGTTAAGTCCAATGGGAATTGTACTTCTTTTTTCAGTCCGTTCGTGAAAAAAAGTTAGGTCAACATCAGGTTGAATTTCATTAATATAATTTCTTAATGCCCTGGCATCTTGGGCTAAGAGATAATTATCTATAAATTGCCTAATATCTTTAGGTTCATTACTACCGTCTACTGATTGAATAATGTATTTAAGTCTTGTTGTGAGATCAGCAGTTACCTTAGAATTAATTTTTTTAAGGCTTTTAATTTCTTGAGATATTTTAGCTTCATCACCATGTGTCAATAATTTAAAAGTAATATCTACATTTGTAGTAGGGAGGGTAAAGTTAAATAAATTTTCACCAGAAGTAAAAATATTATCATCTATTTCTTTATTTTCTAAGGTACTTAAATCTACTATGTGTTCTTCACCCTGGTATGTAAACTTATAATCTTTACCATACCCTAAAATACGAGATGCTATCATAATAGCATTTTTATCACCAATAAGGAGATCATTATAATTAATTTTACTAACTATAAGTGACTTCATTAATTTATCTAATACAGTACCATCTTGAATATAGTTAGCATTAGTAAGAATGTCTTCTTCTTTTGCTGTCATATATTTAATTTCAACTTCTCCAGATGAAAGTGGATTATCTTTTGAGTAAAATAGACCCTTAGATGGTAGGGTTACTGTTTCTGTTGGTAATTTAAATTCCATATCTTTTATTTATAATAACTTTATTCGAGTATAAATATGAATATAAAAAAGAGCTTGAACGAATCCAAGCTCTCTTTACAAAAATATTTGCTTTTTTTTAGAAATTCAAGATACAGTAATCTGGTTGAACTTCCATTGTAAGGTTTACTGCAGCATCTACATCATCCCAACCATAAGCCCCAAAGTCAGCTGATGTAATCATAGCACCTTTAATAATCCATTCAGATATTACATCACCTACAGGACCTAATACGTTAAATGTTAAATCTTTTTTATAGAAATCCGAATAACCATCTCTACCTGTTACTGATTCGTGGTGTAAACGTACCCATTCCATTACCGCTTGAGCACCTGAAGGTGTAATTGGGTCAAAAAGGGTAAATGTAATTGGGTTCCATACTGTTTTACCTTTAACAAAACGTTGAACGTTAATATGATTTAAAGGTACAGAACCTTGAGTTAAAGTTACAGCACTTACACCCTTTACTATAAATGAAGGAAACCCATCCATGTACATAATGAACCTATTGGGTTGTTTTGGTTCAAATGCTGTAAAGAATATTTCGTTGGGATCTAATACTGCCATTGTTGTTTAATTTTATTCTATTATAAATATTTAACTTTTAAACCTATTAACTAGGGAATGTTGCTCCAGTTGGTAATACGTTAAAGTCTAAGATAATAAATTCAGCTGTTTTTGTTGGTTGTAAATAAATAGCACCTACCATCTGATTTCTGTCTACTACATCTGGGGTGTTGTTGCTTTCATCCATTACTACTTTAAACGCATATAAACCTTGTCTTTGAACTACTGATTCTAAGTATGGGTTTACTTGTGCTAAGAAATTATTTCTAGTAGCTGCTGTATTTTGTTCAAATACTAACGTTTGAGCTGTTTGACCTATGTATGATTTAAGAGCAATTAATAATCTTCTAACATTTACTCTATCTAAAGCACTAGCTTGACGTTGTAATGTTTTCTGACCGTATACTACTGTTCCTACACCTGGGAATGAAGCAATTGGGTTAACTTTATTCTGGTATAAACTATCTCTGTTAGCTTGAGATAATTTTCTTTCTGGGCGAATTACTGTGGTTAAACCACCTCTATTAATACCCGCCGGAGCGAACCATGGTTCAGAGGCATTGTCGTTAAACGCGTATACTCCCGGAATCATTGCCGAAGCTGGTACCCATACTTGATCGCCCATATCTGGATCAATTGTTTGTAACCAAGGCCAGTAAGCAGCACCATATGATGAGTTTCTAGCATTAGCTTGTGTGTTTGCTGCTGTAATAGTGGAAGCATAAGGAACTAAATCCATAATGTAAATACTATCACCTCTCATTTGAGTATTGTTTAAAGCAGTAGTCATTTGAGAAGTTTGAGCTGTATCAATCAAACCTGGGGTTACTAATAAGTTAAATTGGTAATCGTCTTGATTTGATAATAAGTCTAACATATTATCGTAATCAGTACCAACTAAACCTTGAGTATCAGTAGCGTTAATGTCACCGTAAAGATTCATTGTTCTACCTGATGGAATAATGTTACCATCACCATCGTCAAAAGTACCACCATATGAACCTGAACCTACTTGTGGTACAGATGCTGTATATGCTAATTTAGCATTACCTGCATTATCAAAATAATTTGGTGTTTTTAAATTTACAGTTGATACTCTAATATATCTAGAGGCATTAGCATATGAACCTGTAATTTCAATATAATTTTCTGTACTATTGTAAGTGTAATATTGGTCACCAATTACTTTAGCAACGTAATTATCAGCTTTAGGATCTAATGATAAGTTAGTCCAAGACTCTAAAATAATTTTATTATTATCATTGTCATTACCCTGTCTTACTAATAAAGTAAAATTACCATCATCTTGAGATGAGTTAGCAATTTCCCATCTAATATTATCTGATGTACCGTCTACTAAAGATCCTGAACCACCAACAATTAGGTTTACACCATCGGATGCTGAATTGTTAAAGATAATACCTTTATCAATAGCTTCAATTGTAAATGAAGTACCACTACCAGAAGCTGGAATTTCTGCTTCAGCATAATCCCAATCTGAAGAACCTGAGACTACACGTGTTACTAACATAGTATTACCTCCATTTTGGAAGTAGTTATATGCTGCGATGTTAGTCATGAATGAATATTCATCACTACCACTTTCAAATGTAGTACCAAATCTGTTTTGGTAATCTGAATATGAAGTTACTATTGTAGGAATTTCTACAGGACCTTTTACTGTAGGACCAACGATGGCAGCACCTACTTGAACAGGTTGCTGCGTGATAAATGACTGGTCGTTTTCTCTTGCTAATACGCCAGGTGATACTAATGTTTCTGCCATTGCCTAGGAGGTTAATGTTTTGTTATAAATATTAGAAGAGAATTCAAAATTTAATTGGATTTTATAAATTCTCCGGTTTCTATATTGATAGAACCTTCACCATAATTATCTTGTAGTTGTTGAGCAAATTTTGTTTTATGTTGCTCAAATTGTTTAAGACTTTCTCCAATAGTGATTTTTTGTGATTTTAAGGATTGAATTTGATATTCAATTTGGCCTAATTGAACCATATAATCGTTCTCTTGGGTTTGGATATCTACAATTTCCTTTTTTTCTTCTTCTGTTAAATAAATTTTATTCATGTTATAAATATTAAGTTATTTTTTACTAGTTAATCGTTGTTTAATTTGTTTAAAAACTTGATTAGGATGGATAGATTTCTGGCAAATATGTTGTAGTTCAGTATCCTTATGAATAGGACACCAATTCCAATCCCCAGCATCAAACATAAAGTTTTTATTATTCCAACATGGAAAACATGAATCACTTGAAATACGAGTTACATTTGTAGTAAATTCATGATCTTTTTCACTAAAACCACTAATCATAAATGAATGCTTATTCATTGCCCAATTAAACCAAGAAATACCGGAACTTAACCCTATAAAGGCTTCTGCATGATAAAGGTAATTATAGGTATCCTCCCAATTAAGTCCTGGTCTGTCTATAATATCTTTACCTTTAAATCCTTCGTAAGATATTGCCCAATTAAACCAAGAAATACCGGAACTTAACCCTATAAAGGCTTCTGCATGATAAAGGTAATTATAGGTATCCTCCCAATTAAGTCCTGGTCTATCTATAATATCTTTACCTTTAAATCCTTCGTAAGATATACTAATTACTTTATAACCTAAACCCTTTAAAAGTTTAGATAAAATAGACCAATTAGAATGTGGCCATTCTTTACATCCAGCAGTAGAACGAGGAGCTATACAAATATACTTTTCCTTTAAGGGGCGTTTTTTAGGGAGAAAATTAACCCCATGATTTATTTCTTTAAAATCTAACCCTAAAATATCAGATGCAGTTGCCTGCATTGGAATAGTATTACATTGTCTAGGGTTATGGGACCCTACATTCCATTTATTATCATTATCTTTAAACCATCCTATTCTATAATGAGCTACACATTCAGTATTAGTGCCTGGTTTGATAAATGTAATATTTTTGTATGATTCTAAACCTTCAAACCATTCATTATGAAAAGTTGATAAATAAACCTTACACTTATGTTTTTTTGCAAATTCTATAGCGTAAGGTGCCCAACCTAAAGTATCGCCTATAGATTTAGACTCTAAAGAAATTAAAATCTTTTGATTTTTAATATCTAAACGAGAAATTTCTTTACCATTAACTTTAATCAACCAAGGGATATAATATTCTTTATTACAGACAGTCCACATACCATTAGTAATAGTATCCTGGTGTATTACTTCATTAGTTTCTTGATTAATAAATTCTACTTTATAAGATTTAGATACATTACCTAAAATTTCTACCTTTGGGGCTCCTATGTAGTTAACTTTTATGGTGTTTGTATCTTTTGGTTCTTTATAATTTTTTAAGAAGTCTTTAAGAGTTTCAGCTCCAATTTTACCAATGCGTTCCCAATTAAAATCTCTATGAATAATTTTAGATTCTTCTAGAGCACGTTTTTTATGATCTGTATAATTTTCAAAGGCATCTCGCATTACAAGAGCTAAATCATCAAAGTCAGGTTCCGGGTAATCACCTGGGGTATCACTGTTGGCCATTTTATAACGAGCATATGTAGCATCATTAGCAGGTTTTAAACCTTTAATTTTTACAGGTAGACCTTTACCTTTAGCAAATTCCATTTGAGCTGAATCAGCTGAGTAGATACATGGGGTACCACAAGCCATAGCTTCAATTAAGGGTAAATTCCAACCTTCAGCTCTAGCACATGATAAAAATACATGACCATTTTTTAAATATGTAATGTAATCTTCTCTAGAGGGGAAGTGTTTTACTTTAATTCGTTCATCAGTAAATCCGTAGTGTTCTAGTCTTTCTTCTGTAGTTTCAAAACCATCCATATTTTTACCCCACATATTATCAATAGAAACAATTAAGTCTACAGGTTCGGATGGGTCAAAAGTTTTAAGGAAAGTTTCAATCATCTCTTTTGTAGATTTTCGATAATCCCAACGGCCAAAGATAATAAATTTAAATCTACCATCTACATAATCTAAAGTAGTTTGGGGATCTTCTGGGTAGAAGGTTTTTGTATCTACTCCTTCGGGTACTACTTTTACTTTATCGGGATTAGCTCCTTGAGCAATAGTACAATCTGCTTGCCATTGAGAAGGAACCCAAATTTGATCAAATTCTAATAATTTATTAAAAAATCCTTCTTCTTGTCTAGTAGATTCCCAAACATTATACGCTATTTTAGGACCTTGGTAGTTGTGGTAGTAATAATGGTGATTAGATTCATTTAAAACCAAATTTACATTATGTTCAAATTCATTAGGGTGGTGAGAATAAATTGAGCGATCTACTAACTTATCATTATCACCCCATACTGTTTGCTCTACTAATAATTTTTTATCAATATCATTTAAATAAGGTTCACCATTATGGGGTTCATCTGAAAGACCCGACCAAGATTTACCTACAGTAAAATTCCTAAATTTAACTGGGAGGTGTTTTTGGAGTTCTCGGTAAAAATCTCTAGTGTGGTTATTATAAAAAAAAACTTTTGGTTCTTTCATATTATCTCATTATATGACACCCACAATCAATACCTCTAGATCCTTCGAACCCATGATACATTGGTTTGAGTGGAATATGTTTATTATTTATATGTTGTAAAATTAATGTTTCATTAATGAATATATCATTATTTCCATCCCTGTATTCCGGATTATAAAATATATTAAATAACATTTCAGAAAACACGCTACAATATTTTTTCATTAAGTTAGGTGGGCCAATAGCTAATTGATCATTCATTTGCCAGTCCATGTTCCAATGAGGAGCATACTCCCAGAAATTAACACGATTCTTATCTAACTTTGATAAATCAGTTAATAAATCACAATTATTAGCAACGTAATGAGTAAATAAAAGATCATAACGAGTTTTAAAAACTAAATCATATTCTATACCTGAAGATTCACATAAATCCCAAACGCGTTGTGTAGACATCCACATGCCCATTTGAGAATTTAAACGTTGGTTGTTGGGTCCTTTTAGACCTGATGAATCAAATTCAATTGATGGTTCAAATAAATAGCCTTTTGGTTGGTACCAATCTAATAAATTTTGGTATAAATCATCTCCTACTTCATATGTTTTTTGAACTTTACCTTCATTAAAAAAATCATACTTTTTAAATTCAGTATCTTTCCATGCATGTAGATATACATCGATATCATATCTATCTAAAAACCATTTTTTAAGTTCTTGATACCCTTCCCTATACCTACGTGGTTGACCACTAATTAATAATGCTATTTTCATCGTAAAATATGAGCTGTGAAATTATCGGTTAGACTATCTATATAGTTAATTTCAATACCATTTTGTATTAAATGATACTTTAATAAACTTTCAGGACATAACTTATCAGGATTACCTGAGACTACAGTTTCTAACCATTCAGGGTATTTTTTATCCATGTAAATATACTTTAACATATATGAAAAACAATTAGAGTAAGTGTTTATAACATCCATAGAACCTACAGCAAATAAATCATCTACTTCTGATATACGAGTTGTAAAACCATTAACTATAGGGTATTGAAATACATTTATACCATTTAACTCTAGTTGAGTAATATCCTTTAAAAATATACATTCGGGGGAAATATAATCAGTAAAAGATAAATCAAATCTAGTACGGATAACATAATCATATTTATTACCTGAGTCTTGTAAAAGTTTATTACAAGCATATACTGAATAGTAACCACTAAGGATATTATGTAATTTATAACCTAAATGCCCCTTGATTTCTGTTGTATCAAAGGGAATTGGGAGTTGAAAATGACTTTTGACTGGGTTGTATAATTCTGAGATTTGGGTATAATCATTTTCAGTAAATTGATATTCAATAGGGGTAGAGAACTTATGTCCTCCCCCCATTGTTGAATTAGTATCTTTCCAAGTATGGAGATAAACATCACAATCATACTTATCTAAAAACCATTTTTTTAATTCATGGTAACCCTGTTCGTAATTGCGGGGTTGACCACTAACACAAACTGCTACCTTCATTACTTAAAATGAGCTCCTCCTAACCAAAGTACAAATGATTTTCTAGTACCTGAAGTAACAGGTGTTACTCTATGCATTAAATAAGAGGGAAATATTACTACATTACCCTTACCACGTGGTGCAGTATAAGGAGTTTGACCACCAGGCCAAATTTGTAAATCTCCACCTTCATATTCATCAGAATCTGATAGTTGAACCCCTGTAACTGAAATTTTACGAAATTTCATAAAGCCTTCAGTTCCAATATCCATATGCCAATCGTAATGGCCTTTATTAGTACCATAGTATTCTGTGTACTGGATATTTTCAGGCATGTTATGGATATCAAAATGGAACATTTCATCATTAGCAGTTTTAGCTAACATTCCAATTTTGTCATAAATCCATTTAGTTTCATCACTAAACGGAACCCATTTAATCATAGAATTACGAGATTCTAACCCCTCACCTTCATCTTGATTACCTGATTCGGTTACTCCAGCTTGGGATGGAATTTCTTGGACTTGTTGTTCTAAGGTTTGAAGTTCTTCTGCTGTAAAACCTTCCTCAAACCAATAATAATTGCTTTGATTGACATATTTGTCAAAATCTAGGGGAAATGAATAAAGTGTGTCCATATTTTATTTTTTGTCTGTAAATGATACTAATATATAACGTGTTCCTTCTTCTACTGGTCTACCACCATGCAAATGTGTAATATTTCCTGGGTGGGACATTGCATATCCTGTTTTTCGTGGTTGTACTGTAGTTTTATATTTTGGGAGGAATGTTCCTCCACCTTTAAATCCATTATTTAATCTTACATTTAATGTAATAACAGAACTATCATGATGCAAGTCTAAGCTACCTTGATTTTCTGTATCATATTTAGCTATAAAATTTTCACTTTTTAAATTATCCCAACCTTCACCTTGTAAATCCCAAAACCAAGTCCAAATAGGATATACAAATTGTTCTAATACCCTTTGGTAAATATGTTGTAAGCCTAAACTTTCCATAGTTTGATCAGTAGTAGGGTAAAAAGTATGTCTATCTGTTACCCATTCTTTATCTTCTGCTAAAACAATCATTTCTTTACAAAACTTTTCTGTGAATAAAGGAAATTCAATTACATTAGGGGCAATTTCATCTACCATTAATTTATATTGACCTTTTCTTATTACAGGGTGTATATAATCTATACACCATTGTTCCCAATTATCATCATTAGCTATACCAAATTTAGGAGAACTAATTATTAAAGGGTTTTTTTTTTCTTCCGCTATATAAAACGTTAATCCTGGGCTATCTTTTTGAGTATAATAATCTTCTACGGGAGCTGCTGCTCTTAAACGTGTTTTACCATAATACTCACCTAAAATATCCTGGCGATGGGTCATACCAAAAGTAATAGAAAGGAACTCATCAAAAGCAAACATTTCACTTTTGTATTGCTCCATGTATTCTTCTACTAAAATTTGAATACCTCTTTTAGATAAAATATAAGCGTGTGAATTATAGGTATAATCGGGTTCTACCCATCCTTCTACACCTTCAATTGGTTTTTCTAGATAAGCTTCTAAGGCATTACGACCTAAATAAATTAAATCATAACCTTTGTCTATAAGTTGACCTATTTGATCCCAATCTACTGGTCTCTCCTGGTAGAAATCTTCTTCTAAAATAAGTGCTGTTTCTAAACCTTCACGATAAGCATCAACCCATGTATCAACATGAGATAAACCACAGCCTAACTCACCTTCCATTACATCGCGTTTCCACCAAGGATTGCTACCTTCTATATTCCACCTAGTGTGTTTTGCTACACCAAATTTATCCCAATCTTCTTGAGACATTTGTCTAGCATCAAAACCCCAGGTTTAATCCAATATGGAGTAGGAGAGGGTAAATGTAAATTATCACATTTTTCTCTCATTTCTGGGGTTTCATTTAATGCTAAAACGTAAAATTTATCTAATTTCATATTTGCTTTTGATAGTAGGGGTAACCAATTATTATTTACTCTGGATTCCCAATTACATTGTTCTAAATATTCGTTTACTTTACCCCAATTTAAAGATTCATTTCTATCTCGGGTATTAAAATTATTTAATGTTTCTTTTAATCCACCCCATTCCCATGTAATAGGTTGAACATTATGTCCTAACATCTCTAATGCCGTGATACAAAAGGTTTCCTCATATGATGAGGGGTAATACCAATAAGTACTCTCAGCCATTAGTTTGTATAGCTCGTGTTGTGGTAATGTACCAAGGAATTCTGTGTTATCCAAACTACTTACCCAATCTTTGTAATAAAGGTTATAATATTCTAAGCCGTATTGTGGGGTTGATATTTTAAGTTCTGCGTTTGGGTTTACTAATAAAATATCATTCCATTCACTTAATACTTGCCCTAAACCTCGTTCAGCATGTGAAGTGTAAATGTATTGATTTGGGTTTTTTTCTCCTACTTGAAAATTAGAAGTATCTACTCCATTACCTATAACTTGAATTTTATCTTGTGTTTCTGGGAATTGTTCTATGAATTTGTTTTTATGCCATTCTGTTAAGCAAACTATAGATTTTAGTTTTGGATTTGAAAGTAATTCACGATGGTTGGGTAATTCTTCGCCATTCCACCACGTAAAATAATCGGTATTATGTACCCAAAATATTGAGTCGGTATAATCGATGTTTTTAAATTCTTCAATGTAATGAATGTATGAAACTCCGATTATAGTATCTACAGATTTAACTTCATTTTTGAAATCTTGTGTAGGTCTATACATTACTCCATCGTAATCACCATAAACTACTCCACCAACGACCCAAATATCCCAAATTGGATTTTGGGATTTAAGGGTTTTAGCTAAATTTATAATACATTGTTCAGTACCTCCTAAACCAATTTCGTCAATAGTTTCAGGTGAGTAGGGTGGGGAATAATACCCCGCATATATAACTAATTTCATAACATTTACTTGTTTTTTAGAAATCGTCTAAATCTGTGCCATCATGTTGAGCTTGTGTCTCCCAATCGGGCCAATTAGCATCAGCATTTCTCCAAGTTTTAAATTCTCCACTACTTCTAAATTTTTGAATATAGGAAGTAACTGTAAATCCAGTTGGAACTTCTATAACACATTTACTATTATCTAAATTCCATGCTGCGGGTTGATCTAAAGAACTATCGTAATTTGTATATTCTGACCCTGTTATTAAAAAATATCTAGTACTCATAATTTATTTAAATTAATATAATGGGGTTGTACCTCCTGAAATACTAACGCTAGTATAAGTTGAACCTGTTGTAGTGGCACTTCCATTAATATCAAATCTACAACTTTCTGTTAAACCATTAGATACTAAAAGGTCAGCAGCTTTAATATTACCACTATTATATAATGTAGTAATTTCACTAGTAGAAAGGATTTTCTTGTAGTAAGCCCATTCATCCATATCACAATTAGCATTACTAGTTCCGTTAAGTGATACTTGACTATTAGATATTCGAGTACCATTCCAATAAATTTTAATAGCATTAGCCCCTGTAGTTTGAGAAGCATCATAGGTAACTGTAATCATACAGAAGTTATCACTATTGACGTTACCACGTTGGGCAGCTCTCCATCCTGAAGATGAACTTGTAATTCCTGTAGTACCTGAATTATTATGGAGGGGGACTTGTAAACCAAAGTTAGTAGCATTAGTTCTTAACTGTAGTAGTAATCTATTAGTATTTGCTGCGTATTGGATAAAACATCTATTGTTATTATTATTAACGTTTAATGCAACTGCATTAAAATCACAAAAGATCATATTAGTTTTATCTGTCTCATTATTACGAACCCAAAAATTAATTGAAAAATCATCTTCTCCTGGGTTAGCATCTACAGGATCCCAATCTCCAGCAACATAATCATTTACTCCATCATTATGGTAGTAACGATAATTTTTATATGTTGCAGAATGTGATTGGAGATAACCATTTGCAAATTCCATACTGTGTTGGTAAGGAACTGTATCTATTGCTACATTGGTTGTTGTACCTATTAGACCATTACCTGTAACACCTTTAGGACCAATACGGCCTTTAGGACCAATTGGACCTATTGCACCTTCATTTCCTTTAGGACCTATAGGACCTCTAGGGCCTATAGCTCCAGCTGGACCCCCAGGACCTTGAGGACCATCGGGACCAATTGGACCTTGTAAACCTATTGCGCCTTCACTTCCTTTAGGACCTATAGGACCAATTGCACCTTGTGGGGCTGTTGGACCAATAGGACCTTCGGGTCCTTGGGGACCAATAGGACCTCTATTACCTTTGGGACCAATTAAACCTTCAGGACCTTGGGGACCTAGTGGACCTTGAGTAATATTAGCTGGGCCTATATTACCAATTAGACCTATTGCACCTTCAGCACCTTTTGGACCTTGTGGTCCAATAAGGCCTTCTGGGCCTAAAGGAGAAACACCAGGACCTATTAGTCCAATAGGGCCTTCTGGGCCCAAAGGAGAAGCTGGACCTTTAGGTCCAATTGCACCTTCAGGACCTTTAGGACCAATTCCTGAGGTAGATGCTGGACCTTTAGGGCCTTTAGGACCTCGTGGACCAGTATACCCTTTTGGACCTTTTGGACCTTTTTCCCCTAATGGACCTCTAGGTCCAATTGCACTTTCAGGGCCTTTAGAACCTATTAAACCTTCTGGTCCTTGTGGACCTATTGCACCTTCATTTCCTTTAGGACCTATAGCACCTTGAACATTTGCTAAACCAATAGGACCTCTTGGGCCTATTAAACCTTCAGGGCCTTGTGGGCCTATTGCGCCTGTATTTCCTTTAGGACCGATTGCACCTTGGGGAGCAACAGGACCTTTGGGACCTATTAAACCTTCAGGACCAATTGGACCTATTGCACCTTCATTTCCTTTAGGACCTATAGGACCAATTGCACCTTGAACATTTGCTAAACCAATAGGACCAATTGGACCTATTAAACCTTCAGGGCCTTGTGGGCCTATTGCGCCTGTATTTCCTTTAGGACCGATTGCACCTTGTGGTGCTGCAGGGCCTATATTACCAATTAAACCTTCAGGTCCTTGTGGACCTATTGCACCTTCATTTCCTTTAGGACCTATAGGACCAATTGCACCTTGTGGGGCTGCAGGACCTTTGGGACCTATTAAACCTTCGGGTCCTTGTGGACCAATTAGACCTTCAGGACCTTGTGGACCAATAGGACCAATTGCACCTTGTGGGGCTGCAGGACCTTTGGGACCTATTAAACCTTCGGGCCCTTGTGGACCAATTAAACCTTCGGGTCCTTGTGGACCAATGGGACCTCTAGCACCTTGTGGGGCTGCAGGACCTTTGGGACCTATAGCACCTTGAGGTGCTGCTGGGCCTATATTACCAATTAAACCTTCTGGTCCTTGTGGGCCTATTAAGCCTTCAGGACCCTTAGGACCAATAGGACCGATAGCACCTATAGGAGCTGTTGGGCCTTTATTTCCTATTAAACCTTCAGGACCTTGTGGGCCTATTAAACCTTCTGGTCCTTGTGGACCAATGGGACCTATAGCACCTTGAGGTGCTGCTGGACCAATTGGGCCTCTAGCTCCTTGTGGGGCCGCAGGACCAATAGGACCTCTTGGGCCTATAATACCTTCAGGACCTTGTGGACCTATAATACCTGTATTTCCTTTAGGACCTATAGCACCAATAGCGCCAATTGGACCTTTATTTCCTATTAAACCTTCAGGACCTTGTGGACCTAATGGTCCAATAGCACCAATGGGGCCCTTAGGACCAATTGCACCTATAGCACCAATTGGACCTTTATTACCAATTAAACCTTCAGGACCTTGTGGACCTATTAAACCTTCTGGTCCTTGTGGACCAATAGGGCCTCTAGCACCTATAGGAGCACCTGGACCTATAGGACCTCTAGCACCTATAGGGGCGGTTGGACCAATAGGGCCTATTGGGCCTATTAAACCTTCAGGACCTTGTGGACCAATCGCTCCAGTATTTCCTTTAGGACCAATTGCACCTATTGCACCAATAGGACCTTTATTTCCTATTAAACCTTCAGGGCCTCTAGGACCTATAGAACCTTGTGGTCCTTGTGAACCTTGAGATCCTTGATCACCTGAAGTGAAAATTTCGTCTGTGTGTTGGTACCATGTAGAACCTGAGGATTCTGATGGTTTTTTCCACCATACAGTTAAACCATCTCCACCACCATACTCTTGTTGGTAAACTACAATATTGTAACTAGTACCTGCTGTTAATGAAACGGTACCAGTATGAGTTCCTACACTACTTCTACCTCTACCTCCATAAAAACCGTAAACTATAGTACTTCCAATTTTTACTTGGACAGAATCATCGGATTCAGCTGAAAAAGTATATGTACCAGTTTCTTTAGGTCTAAAAATACCTGTTACTCTGGTTGAAAAATATGCTCCTGAATTTGGAACAGTTAAAATTGTTTGTAATCCTGCAGTATTAGTCCAATTTAAAGCATTTGTAGTATTACTTAAACTATCAACTGCTGAATCTGTAAATGATGTATTTGATAGGTTTACATTAAAGAATGATTCAAAATCTGAAGCATTACCTGGGTATTGTGAGTATTGGGAAGTATTACCATTACCTCCATGGGTTGAAAACGTTTCTATTAATACACTACCTTCAATTTCATTTGCTTCACCTTTTGGACCAATAGGACCTTGTGGACCTATTAAACCTTCGGGTCCTTGTGGTCCAATTGCACCAATTGATGCTGTAGGACCTTTGGGGCCGATTGCACCTTGAACATTTGCTATACCTTTAGCACCAATTAAACCTTCAGGACCTATAGGACCAATTAAACCTTCAAGACCTATAGGACCAATAGGACCAATTGCACCTTGTGGGGCTGCAGGACCAATAGGACCACGTGGACCTATACCTGCTCCAATTCCTATAGGACCAATAGGACCTTGTGGACCAATTGCACCTGTGTTCCCTTTGGGGCCAATAATACCTTTAGGACCTATAGCGCCTATACCACCATCGTTACCTTTAGGTCCTATAAGACCTTCAGGACCTTGGGGACCTAAGGGTCCAATAGCACCTATAATACCTTTAGGACCAATTGCACCTATAGCACCAATTGGACCTTTATTACCTATTAAACCTTCGGGTCCTTGTGGACCTATTACTCCAATAGCACCTATAATACCTTTGGGACCAATTGCACCTAAAGGACCTAAAAGACCTTTAGCACCAATTAAGCCTTCGGGACCAATTGGGCCTATTAAACCTTCAGGACCTTGGGGACCTTTAGGACCAATTGCACCTTGAGCTACACCTGGACCTATTGGACCAATAGCACCTTGAACGTTTCCTATACCGATAGGGCCAATTAAACCTTCAGGACCTTGTGGGCCTAATGGACCTATAACGCCCTTAGGACCTATAGCACCAATACCACCATCATTACCTTTAGGACCGATTAAACCTTCGGGTCCCTGCGGACCAATAGCACCTTGTGGGTTGATTCCAATAGGACCAATTATACCTTTAGGGCCTATAATACCAGTAGGGCCTTTAGGACCAATAGGACCTAAAGCACCTTCTTGACCTGAGACACCTTCCATACTAGCATTACCTGAAGAAGTACCCATAATTATACTTTTACTAGCTCTGTCAAATATAATTTGACCTTCACTTAAAGTAGGGATTGTACCTGAAGTATGAATTGGGATAATTAAGCTAACAGAAGAATTGGAGTTATGTGGGTCAAAGGCTACTTGTTTAACACCATCACCCCTAATAGATAATACTTTAGTAAAAGCAGAAGTTTCCTCAAAATATAGAAAATTTCCATTGTAAAATAGTCTCCAAGTATATGAAGTTCCAGTTTCAGTAAAATTTACTAACCCTATTGAGTCTTCATTATTCGGTATTATTTGAACATTTTTAGCCATCTATTGGTCTTAATTTTATATAAATATAAATTATTTATTCTAGTTTATCAAGGTACTAATTAAGGATTATTCACAAGAACACCTTCTTCAAATTCAAACGAAAAGTTACCATTAAGCGCTTGAATTGTAAAATTAGTAGAAGTACCTGCTGATCCACCTGCGGGGCCAATAGCACCTGCGGGGCCAAGAGGTCCTATTGGACCTTGTGCTCCTGTTGGACCAATTGGACCTCTTGGACCAATAGGTGAGCTTCCACCAGGACCAATTTGACCTTCAGCTCCTTGTGGACCAATTGGACCCCTAGGACCTTGTATTCCCGTAGGACCGATTGGACCTCTTGGACCAATAGGTGAACTACCAATAGGACCTTGTGGACCAATTGAACCTCTTGGTCCTTGATCTGTAGAACCAGGACCTATAGGACCTTGTGGGCCTATTGGACCTCTTGGACCTATTGGAGATGTACCTTTAGGGCCTATTGGACCTATTGGGCCTTGTATTCCTGTTGGTCCTATAGGACCTCTAGGACCTTGTGGACCAATAGGTGAAGTACCTTTAGGGCCAATTGGACCTTGTGGACCAATGGTTGAAGCACCTATAGGACCCCCTGGACCTTGTATACCTTGAGGACCAATAGGTGAAGTACCTTTAGGGCCAATTGGACCAATTGGACCTTGTGCTCCTGTACCACCAATTGGACCTATTGGGCCAATACCTCCTTTAGGACCAATTTGTGATAAACCACCAGGACCAATTGGGCCTTGTGGACCGATTGGACCTCTTGGTCCTTGTATCCCTGTTGGACCAATTGGACCAATAGGTGAAGTACCTTTAGGACCGATAGGACCTCTAGGACCTTGTATACCAATTGGGCCTCTTGGACCTTGTGCACCACCTGGACCAATAGGACCAATAGGTGAAGTTCCTTTGGGGCCGATTGGACCTTGTGGACCTATTGGACCTCTTGGACCCTGTGCACCACCTGGACCGATTGGACCTCTTGGACCAATAGGTGAAGTACCTTTAGGACCGATAGGACCTCTAGGACCTTGTATACCAATAGGACCTCTAGGACCTTGTGCTCCTGTTGGGCCAATTGGACCAATAGGTGAAGTACCTTTAGGACCGATTGGACCTTGTGGACCTATTGGACCTCTTGGACCCTGTACCCCTGTTGGGCCAATTGGACCTCTTGGGCCAATAGGTGATGTTCCTTTAGGACCGATTGGGCCTTGTGGACCTATTGGACCTCTTGGACCTTGTATACCAATAGGACCTCTAGGACCGATTGGACCAATAGGTGAAGTACCTTTAGGGCCAATTGGACCTTGTGGGCCGATTGGACCTCTAGGACCTTGTATACCAATAGGACCTCTAGGACCGATTGGACCAATAGGTGATGTTCCTTTAGGACCGATTGGACCAATTGGAGATGTTCCTTTAGGACCGATAGGACCTTGTGGACCAATTGGACCTCTTGGGCCTTGTGCTCCTTGTGGGCCAATAGGACCTCTAGGACCTATAGGTGATGTTCCTTTAGGACCGATAGGACCTTGTACACCAATAGGACCTCTAGGGCCTTGTATACCAATAGGGCCTCTAGGACCGATTGGACCAATAGGTGATGTTCCTTTAGGTCCAATAGGGCCAATAGGTGAAGTACCTTTAGGACCGATTGGGCCTCTAGGACCTTGAATACCAATTGGACCTCTAGGACCTTGAGCACCTGTTGGTCCTATTGGACCAATTGGAGATGCACCTTGTGGTCCAATTGGACCTTGTACTCCTATAGGACCACGTGGTCCAATATTACCTATACTACCTTTTGGGCCAATTGGACCAATTGGAGATGCTCCTTGTGGTCCGATAGGACCTTGTACACCAATAGGACCTCTAGGGCCTTGTATACCAATAGGGCCTCTAGGACCGATTGGACCAATAGGTGATGTTCCTTTAGGACCGATTGGACCAATAGGTGAAGTTCCTTTAGGACCAATTGGACCTCTTGGACCTTGAATACCAATTGGGCCTCGTGGACCCTGAGCTCCTGTTGGACCAATTGGGCCAATTGGAGATGCTCCTTGTGGTCCGATAGGACCTTGTACACCAATAGGACCAATAGGACCTATGTTACCTTTAGGTCCAGCTGGACCTTGTGCTCCTGTTTGGCCTTTATCTCCTTTAGGACCTAATGGACCAATAGGACCTCTAGGACCTTGTATACCAATAGGACCTCTTGGACCTATAGGTGATGTTCCTTTTGGTCCAATAGGACCAATTGGAGATGTTCCTTTAGGACCGATAGGACCTTGTGGACCAATTGGACCTCTTGGGCCTTGTATTCCTTGTGGACCAATCCTTGTGGACCAATTGGACCTCTTGGGCCTTGTGCTCCTTGTGGGCCAATAGGACCTCTAGGACCTATAGGTGATGTTCCTTTAGGACCGATAGGACCAATTGGAGATGTTCCTTTAGGACCTAACGGACCGATTGGACCTCTAGGGCCTTGTGCTCCTGTTGGACCAATAGCACCTTGTGGACCAATGGGACCAATTGGTGAATTTCCAGTAGGACCGATAGGACCTTGTACACCGATAGGACCACGAGGTCCAATATTACCTATACTACCTTTTGGACCGATTGGGCCAATTGGAGATGCTCCTTGTGGTCCAATAGGACCTTGTACTCCAATAGGACCACGAGGTCCAATATTACCTATACTACCTTTTGGACCGATTGGACCAATGGGTGAGTTTCCAGTTGGACCAATAGGACCTTGTGGGCCAATAGGACCTCTAGGACCTTGTATTCCAATAGCACCTTCGGGGCCAATTGGACCAATGGGTGAAGTACCTTTAGGACCAATAGGACCTATTGGAGATGTACCTTTAGGACCGATAGGACCTTGTACACCAATAGGACCTCTAGGACCAATAGCACCACCAGGACCAATAGGACCAATAGGTGAATTTCCTGTTGGACCAATAGGACCTTGTACACCAATAGGACCACGAGGTCCAATATTACCCTTAGGACCAATAGGACCAATAGCACCACCAGGACCAATTGGACCTTGTGAACCACCAGGACCAATGGGACCTCTAGGACCTTGAACACCTTTTTCACCTTTCTGACCACCACCAGTAGAATGACTTGCTCCTGTACCAACTATCATTTCTCCTGAAGGACCATCTAAATAGATTGAGCCTTCGATAGTATCTGTTGTGTCTGCTTTTTTAGGAAGAATAAGGTTTATACTATTATCAAAATTAACAGTACTATCGTCCATAGTCATTATTGTACTACTTCCAACTTTTGTTAATAAGTCAGTTCCGTCTCTTTCAAAAGTAATATCATTAGATTGTTCAGTGTCTTGGAACGCGCTAAACTACCTGAAGATGGGATTATTTGAATATTTTTAGCCATTTGGTGTTATTTATGGTAATTATATTATTTTTTTTCGTATTCAACTTCTAATGGAGTATCGGCTTTTCTTTCTGCATATACGTGGTAATATGCATTAATAGATCCGAATGTACAACCCACTGTGATTGTTGAAGTATTAACATCAACCACATGATGAGCACGAGATTTGCCTATAGCTGTTAATTGTACTGATATACTATCTTCATATACTAAATCCTTCCAATAATCTGGAAGGGTTATTATTCCGTTGCCTGTTACTTTACCCCTAACATACACACCTCTTTCAGGACCCTCCATTACAGAGTAACGAAGTCTCCATCCTTCTTTAGTTGGATGAGGAATGTCGAAGTTTTTCTCATCAGCGTTAAATACACCTGTAAGATTAAGTTCTGAACCATCAAAAGTTAACCTACCTGCAGTTCCTTCAATAGTATCTGCATCTGTAAATATTGCTAATTCATTATCAGCAGGAGTACCATTATAGTCTACTAAACTAGAACCCCAAACACGAGAATCAATCTCATCTGTTTTTAGGAATCCATCTGAATCTTTAATTACTACAGAGTTATCTACACCTGTAGTTAAATTAGCACTAATAGTATTAAAGTAACCTTCCCATCTACTAGAAGCATCACCTAGTGTTAAATTAGCAGTTTCTGGGAGAATATCTGAATCAACATCTCCTGAGAAGCTAATAGTATCTGTAGCAGCATTACCCAATATAGTATTACCTGTTACAGTTAAACCTCCAGTTACAGCTAATGTACTACCATTAAATTGTAGGTTAGCTTCGGCATTTGCTTCACCTTGAACCCCAGTTGAAGTTAATACTCTATTATTACCTAAATTAGTTATAGTAGCTGTACCTGAAGTACCTGAACTACCTGATGAGCCTGATGAACCTGAACTTCCTGAAGTACCTGAACTACCCGATGAGCCTGAGCTTCCTGATGTACCTGAAGAACCACTTGAGCCTGAAGTACCTGAGCTACCTGATGAACCACTTGAACCTGAAGTACCTGAACTACCTGATGTACCTGATCCACCTGGGAGGCTATAGTTAACTAATAATAAAATATCATCTGTTTCTATATTACCATTAGTATCAACTACATAATAATTAAGATTACCACTAGCTCCTTCTTGTCCATTAAAATAATTAATCATTCCATCCCCCGAAGTGAATGCATTGTTACTTGTAAAAGATGTATTATCTTTTTTAACAACTAAAGTAAAGTTACCAGTTTGGGTAGTATTTTTAAATACAAATTCAGCAACTATATCACCGATTGAATAATTAGCCCAATTACCTGATATACTGCTTAAAACTTGGTTAAATCCATTTGATACTAATGTAGTTGCGGTTGAATCCGAGTAAATATCACTTGAAATACCTGTTTGTTGGAATCCATTAGTACTAATGTTCATTGGGTCAGCAATAGTTCCACCATGTTGTTGGATAAAGAGCTTACCAGAGTTTATAACATTAGGGTTTACAATAGTTGATGGTGATGATGTAGAAACATCTGCTTTTAAATAGATACCACCTGATGCACCTGTACCACCTGAAGTTCCTGAACTACCTGATGAGCCGGAAGTACCCGAGCTGCCTGATGAACCTGATGTGCCTGAACTACCTGATGAACCTGATGTACCTGAGCTACCTGAAGTACCCGAGCTGCCTGATGAGCCAGATGTACCTGATGAGCCTGATGTACCTGATGAGCCACTTGAACCTGAGGTTCCAGAAGTCGCTGCTGCTTCTTTTGTTTTTACTACTCCATCGGAGTCTATTACTAATACAGTATCCTCGTTAGGTGCTGTAGGGAGAGTACCTGAGATTATCAGGCCATTTTTAATCTTAAATTCGTTTGCCATTATGTAGTTCTGTTTTCACTTTCCAACAGGTTAATATCGGGTATACATATTATAAGTTAAAGGAAAAAAATGCCCCTCCGAATGGAGGGGCAAATCTATTTAATTAAAGGTTAAGTTTAGTTTCTAGCTATTAAATTATAAACAGCTACTAATTCTATTGTTGAACCTTCGTTGTTATCAACTGATAATCTCATATTACCCAGGGCAATACCAGCACTAAATACTACATCATCTGTACTACCACCTAAATCAGTAGTAGAGGTTTCATCTAAAACAACACTTGTTGAATTAAAGTTAACTCTAATAGTACCGAATCTTTGAGCACCATTTCCTGATACAAATGAGTAGTCAACTATAACTCCCATGTAAGTAGTTCCTGAAGCAGCTGCTATAAGAACCCCTGTGTTAGTATTAGGAACTGATATATTAACACCTTCTCTAACAATATCACCATTTAATGTATAAGCATCTGTAGTGAAAATGTGATTAGATTTAGCTAATACAACACCACTAGTACCTGTAGCAACAATTACTCTATCTAAACCATCGTTTAAGATATCTGCTACACCTGAAGTACCTGATGAACCTGAACTTCCGGATGTACCTGAACTTCCTGATGTACCTGATGAGCCTGAACTACCTGATGTACCTGATGAACCTGAAGTACCTGATGAACCTGAACTTCCTGATGTACCTGAGCTACCTGATGAGCCTGAAGTACCTGATGAACCACTTGAGCCTGAAGTACCTGAAGAGCCTGAGCTACCTGAAGTACCTGATGAACCAGAAGTACCTGATGAACCACTTGAGCCTGAAGTACCTGAAGAGCCTGAGCTACCTGAAGTACCTGATGAACCAGAAGTACCTGATGAACCACTTGAGCCTGAAGTACCTGAGCTACCTGAAGTACCTGATGAGCCTGAACTTCCTGAAGTACCTGATGAACCCGATGATCCACTTGTACCTGAAGAACCTGATGTACCTGATGAGCCTGAACTTCCTGATGTACCTGATGAACCCGATGATCCACTTGTACCTGATGAGCCCGATGTACCAGATGAACCTGAACTACCTGAAGTACCTGAAGAGCCTGAACTACCTGATGTACCTGATGAGCCTGAAGATCCAGATGTACCAGAAGAGCCTGATGTACCCGATGAACCTGAAGATCCAGATGTACCAGAAGAGCCTGATGTACCCGATGAACCTGAACTTCCTGATGTACCTGATGAACCCGATGAGCCACTTGTACCTGAAGAACCTGATGTACCCGATGAACCTGAACTACCTGATGTACCTGAAGAGCCTGAACTACCTGATGTACCTGAAGATCCTGATGTACCTGAGCTTCCTGAAGATCCTGAGGTACCTGATGAGCCTGAGCTGCCTGATGTACCTGATGAACCTGAAGTGCCTGAAGAGCCTGAGCTACCGCTTGTACCTGATGAGCCTGAGCTGCCTGATGTACCTGATGAACCTGAAGTGCCTGAAGAGCCTGAGCTACCGCTTGTACCTGATGAGCCTGAACTTCCTGAAGTACCTGATGAACCTGAACTTCCTGAAGTACCTGATGAACCTGAACTTCCTGAAGTACCTGATGAGCCGGATGTACCTGAGGAACCTGATGAGCCAGATGTACCTGATGAACCTGAACTTCCTGAAGTACCTGATGAACCTGATGTACCTGAGGAACCTGATGAACCAGAAGTACCTGATGAACCACTTGAGCCTGAAGTACCTGATGAACCTGAACTTCCTGAAGTACCTGATGAACCTGATGTACCTGAGGAACCTGAACTTCCTGATGTACCTGAAGAACCCGAAGAGCCTGATGTACCTGAAGAGCCTGAAGTACCTGAGCTACCTGAAGAGCCTGAAGTGCCTGAAGAGCCTGAGCTACCAGACGTACCTGAAGAACCCGAAGAGCCTGATGTACCTGAAGAGCCTGAAGTACCTGAGCTACCTGAAGAGCCTGAAGTGCCTGAAGAGCCTGAGCTACCAGACGTACCTGAAGAACCTGATGTACCAGATGAACCTGAGCTACCTGAGGTACCTGATGAGCCTGATGAGCCACTTGTACCCGATGAACCCGAAGTACCTGAACTACCTGATGAGCCAGAAGTACCTGATGAGCCTGATGAACCAGACGTACCTGATGAACCTGATGTACCTGAGGAACCTGATGAACCAGAAGTACCTGAAGAACCACTAGAGCCTGAAGTACCTGAGCTACCTGAAGATCCTGAAGTACCTGATGAACCTGAACTTCCTGATGTACCTGAGCTACCTGAAGTACCTGAGCTACCTGAGGTACCATTAGTACCAGCTACGATCCAATTAGCACCATCACTTTGAACATGAAGGTTTTCACTTTCTTCTAAAGTTACTGTACTATCACCATCTATGGTTTGGCTAGAAGTAGTTGCTACGGTAATAGTACCTGAACCACTGTTTTTAATTTCAAATATTTTACCTGCAGTTCCTACAGCAGTAGGAAGAGTAATTTGGAAGGTGCCTGATGTGGCATCTACCATATAATCACTCGTCGTAATTGTGTAGGTACTAGTTACCGCTTTGTAAGGTAGAGTTACTCCACCTAGTGAAATAAACCCATCCCTAATTACTAATTCGTTAGCCATTTGATTGTTTTAAATTATTTATTTATTGTTAATTATACATATTATACTTAAGTGTAAATAATACACTTATTATTAAGGAACTGCTATTAATTTAAATGACATTGCTATATCCACTGTATCAGTACTACTACCATTAACAATTATTAACTGTAATGGGTCTCCGTTTGCTTGGAAGAATACATCTTGGGTATTACCACCAACATCAACTGTAGATGAGTCAACAAATTGTGCTTGTGCATTATCAAATACTACTTCAACTGTACCAAACCTACGACCACCTGCTGATGTTTCTATAGCGTATTCAGCAATTAGTCCTAAATAATCAGCTGATCCCATTATAATATTAGAATTTGCTAATGCATCTTGTTGTGTTGATGTACCAACTGTAGTTTTATAAGCAAATGTTTGGATTAAACTACCACCACCTGATCCTTGACCTTGGTTTACAGTACCTACTAAATTAATAGCAACACTACTAGATAATTCGAGTTCCATATCATCATTATGTCTGATGTATGAATTATATAAGGAACCTGAATTATTGGTAAAATATAAACCACGTTGAGAAGTTATCCCAGGAATACCTGAACCACTAATTATGCTTTTTCCGTAATTTATAAATGTAGCTTCTTTTGCTTGAGTAGTTTGATCTACATGACCTAAACTTAATATAGGTCTATTTACACCTGTAGTTAATGGATCGAATGTAAAATCGGGTTCAGCTTGTAATACACCTGATGTACCTGTTGCTGTAGTAATTCTATGATCAGCATCATCTATAATAGTAGCTACACCACTAGTACCGGATGAACCTGAAGTACCTGAGGAACCCGAATCACCTGTAGCACCTGAAGTACCGGATGAACCTGAAGTACCGGATGAACCACTAGTACCTGAGCTTCCGCTTGTACCGGATGAACCTGAAGTACCTGAGGAACCTGAATCACCTGTAGCACCTGAAGTACCTGATGAACCACTAGTGCCTGAGCTTCCGCTTGTACCGGATGAACCTGAAGTACCTGATGAACCTGAAGTACCGCTTGAGCCTGCAGCACCTGAAGTACCTGAGCTTCCGCTTGTACCTGATGACCCCGATGTGCCTGATGAACCTGAAGTACCGCTTGAGCCTGCAGCGCCTGAAGTACCTGAGCTACCAGAAGTACCTGATGATCCAGATGTACCTGAGCTACCGCTTGTACCTGAGGAACCACTATTTCCTGAAGTACCTGAGCTTCCGCTTGTTCCTGATGAACCACTAGTGCCTGAACTACCTGAAGTACCTGAGCTTCCTGATGTACCTGAGCTTCCTGATGTACCACTTGAACCATCATTTCCTGAAGTTCCAGATGTACCTGATGAACCTGAGGTTCCAGATGAGCCAGATGTACCTGATGAACCTGAGGTTCCAGATGAGCCAGATGTACCTGATGAGCCCGATGTTCCTGATGAACCATCTACGCCTGAAGTACCGCTTGAGCCTGAAGTTCCAGATGAACCTGAAGTACCTGAACTACCTGAAGTTCCACTTGAACCATCATTCCCTGAAGTACCTGATGAACCACTTGTACCTGAACTGCCTGAAGTGCCACTTGAACCTGAAGTACCTGAACTGCCTGAAGTGCCACTAGACCCAGATGTTCCTGATGAACCATCATTTCCTGATGTACCTGAAGATCCTGATGTGCCTGATGAACCAGAAGTACCACTAGAACCTGAAACACCTGAAGTACCTGAGCTACCGCTTGTACCCGATGAGCCTGAAGTACCTGATGAACCACTTGTACCTGAGCTACCTGAAGTACCAGAAGAACCATCATTTCCTGATGTGCCTGATGAGCCACTAGTACCTGATGAGCCTGATGTGCCTGATGAGCCTGAAGTACCTGAACTACCTGAAGTACCACTTGAACCATCGTTTCCTGATGTACCTGAGGAACCACTTGTACCTGAACTACCTGAAGTACCACTTGAGCCTGAAGTACCTGAACTGCCATCTACACCACTCGTACCTGAAGTACCATCAATACCACTTGTGCCTGATGTGCCATCTATTCCTGATGTGCCTGATGAACCACTAGTACCTGATGAACCACTAGTACCTGATGAACCACTAGTACCTGATGAACCAGATGTGCCTGATGAACCTGAAGTTCCTGAGGTTCCGTCTGTACCTGATGTACCTGAAGTACCATCTATTCCTGATGTGCCTGATGAGCCACTAGTACCTGATGAGCCTGATGTGCCTGATGAGCCTGAAGTACCACTTGAACCATCATTCCCTGAAGTACCTGATGAGCCACTAGTACCTGATGAGCCACTAGTACCTGATGAGCCACTAGTACCTGATGAGCCTGAAGTTCCGGATTCACCCGAAGTTCCTGAAGTACCATCAATACCACTTGTGCCTGAAGTACCGTCAGCACCACTTGTACCTGATGTTCCGTTTATACCTGAAGTACCTGAGGTACCTGAACCTGAGGTACCCGATGAGCCTGAAGTACCCGATGAGCCTGAAGTGCCTGAGCTACCACTTGTACCTGATGAACCATCACCTCCGTCTACACCACTAATACCTGAAGTTCCTGATGTTCCGCTTTCGCCTGAAGTTCCTGAGGTTCCGTCTGCACCTGAAGTTCCTGAGGTACCATCAATACCACTTGTGCCTGAAGTACCGTTAGCACCACTTGTACCTGAAGTACCTGATTCACCTGAAGTTCCTGAAGTACCATCAGCACCTGATGTTCCACTAGTGCCATCTATTCCTGATGTACCTGAAGTGCCTGATTCGCCTGAGGTACCTGAAGTGCCACTTTCACCTGATGTACCTGAAGTACCTGATTCACCTGAAGTTCCTGAAGTACCATCAGCACCTGATGTTCCACTAGTGCCATCTATTCCTGATGTACCTGAAGTGCCTGATTCGCCTGAGGTACCTGATGTGCCATTAGCACCTGAAGTACCTGAAGTACCGCTTTCACCTGAAGTTCCTGAAGTACCATCAGCACCTGATGTTCCACTAGTGCCATCTATTCCTGATGTACCTGAAGTGCCTGATTCGCCTGAGGTACCTGATGTGCCATTAGCACCTGAAGTACCTGAAGTACCGCTTTCACCTGAGGTTCCTGATGTGCCATTAACACCACTTGTACCTGAAGTTCCATCTATACCTGAAGTACCTGAGGTACCTGATTCACCTGATGTGCCTGAGGTTCCTGATTCGCCTGAAGTACCTGATGTACCCGATTCACCGCTTGTACCTGATGAACCTGATGTACCTGAGCCTGATGTACCTGAAGTTCCCGAAGTACCCGATTCACCACTTGTACCTGATGAGCCTGATGTACCGCTTTCGCCTGAAGTACCTGATGTACCATTTTCACCTGATGTACCAGATGAACCTGAAGTACCACTACCAGCTCCACCTGTTATTTCTACTGTAGCAATTCCATTTGAGATGGTTACACCTTCTACCCCTGAACCACTAAAGTTAAATTCTGTTGCTAAACCAACTCCAGCATCACTTGCTGATACTGGGATTCTTGAGTCTATATTTACTAATATTCCATCAGAACCTGAAGTAGTTACTTCAACGCCTGATCCTGAGAAATTTATATTTTGTGTTTTATTATCTAATAATGAACCTGTATAATAAGTACTTAAAGTATCATTATCATTTTCTAGCATTAATAAGAAAGGAGGGGTACCTGAAACTCCCCATAAACCTGCACCATTAACACTTTCTATCCAACTACCTTGAAGTAAAATATCACCACCATCTGTTCTTTCTAAAGTTAAATATTCTTCTAAAGCAGGAGCACTAAATGTCCCTGTTGGTAAACCTGTACCTGAGCCATTACCTACTGCTGCTCCACCAAATGGGTCATTTGTAGTATTAGATATAATTAAAGTACCAGCTCCTGTACCTGTAATTGTTAATGTATTAGTACCAGAGGTAGCTGTTACATCTGCACCAGCACTTGTTGCGGCCGTGTTTATGTCAGATGCTATTTGTGTTGCTGTTGCTACAGGATATCCTGAATAGGTTGAATCTGCAGTTTGTGGGTTTACACTAAATGTAGTTCCATTAGGTGAAGTAATAGAGAAGGTTGCTGGGGCTGAAGGGTAAGAACCTGTTCCCCCTGTATTACCATCTAATACTATAATTAAATCAGGGGAGTAAGCTAAAGTACCTGCAGCTCCTCCTGATCCTGCTGCTCCTAATGTAGTAGCAGAAGCAAATCCACCTCCTTGTTGATTTACAGAAGCTGATACATAAGCTGAAGAAAATGAGTTATTGATTTCACTTACTATTTGAGCTAATGTTAATGTACTACCTCCTGCATCTTGTGGAATTACATCAACTCCATTAATTTCTAAATTGTATTGAGTTTCATCTAAACTAGGTCCATCTACACTACCTGTTACTGAAGATCCTACTGGTAAGGATAATTGGAAAAACTTAGCGTCACCAAATTCACTACTTGTAACATACGCTCCATCACTTCCACTTGAGTACCAAGTTGAACCTATAATACCATCAGTTAATAGTTCTGGTGAGGTAAAATTAGTAATAATTTTGTTGTAAGGACGAACATTAATATTATTACCACCATATATATCAGAAACTACCCCAATAACAGTATCATCTTCTTCTGCTGGGAGTAATCTATAAGGAGAAACTTGGGATCCTAATACTGAACCTGTAATGGTTACTAGATCACCTATATCTACACTACCAGTGTTATCAGGGTAAAATGTAAATCTTTCAAAAGGTTCATAAACATTAAAGTAAGTTTGGATTGCATTTACTGCAGTAGTATTACTAAAATCATTTAAAGTATTAATAGCAAATACTGGTTGATCATTGTCACTAAGTTCAAATATAACAACTCCAGTACCGTCTGAGATACTATTAACTCTATCACTTCTAGTTTTAGCAATAACCATTCCAGTATCTTCAATAGAACATGAGATATAAGAAGTTGCTTTTTCTGAAATTTCAGTAATTTGGTAAATACGAGCACCATCTGCACTCGATACCCAATCACCTACTTTAATATCTAAACCATTATATTGACCTCCTACGTTTAGTCCAAGAGAGTCTCTTACATCACTATCACCAACAGTTTGAGTTGATATTGATGATATTACTATATCATAAGAGATAAATTTATCAGCACCATTAGGACCTAAACCTGTTTGGTCATTAATGCCGTATTTGTCTTTTCCTACTGCGTTACCTTGTATACTTCCCGCAAGTGTTAATGCGGGTTGTTCTGGGTTATATTGCGCCATTTATTAAAATATTACTTTATATATAAGTTAAGTAATAGTTGTTTTTCATTTTCCAAACAGACTAATCATTAATAAATATTAAAAAAAGCCCCTCAAATGAGGGGCTCTTAAAAATGTGTTAATTATTTTTTATGCAAAAGTAAATACCATATAAACATGAATAAAAACTGGAGGGAGATTTTTCTTAGCACCACCATAATTAGCGGGAGTTAGATCAAATTTTAAGTTATCTGAACTAAATGAACTAAAGAATGTATTAGTTGCTTGGTTAGAAGAGATTGTTGAACTTAATGCACTTGAAATTTCATATCCATTGCTACCTAACCCAAATGTTGAAACTGCATATTTATCAGTATTTGCATTATAAAAATATCCGGTTACAGATAACGGTGGTTGGCTTTCTGAGCCAAATTGGAATGTTACATCATTTACAGCATTTAAAGCTACTGTTACTGTATTACTAGAGTAAGGTGATGTTGTAATTTGACTTGAAGTATCAGGGTCACTATTAGTATCATAATTAATTCTAATAGCATAAGCAGTAGCACCACCACCACCACCACCTCCAGATTGGTCTACCCATTCTGTATTGTAGTCTGTACTGTTAATTTTAGCTAATACTTGACCTGATGTACCACCTGTAGGAATACCTTGACCTGAAGTTCCTGATGTACCTGCTTCACCTGAAGTTCCTGATGTACCTGCTTCACCTGAAGTTCCTGATGTACCTGCAACACCCGATGTACCTGAAGTACCTGCGACACCTGATGTACCTGATGTTCCTGCAACTCCTGAAGTTCCAGATGTTCCTGATCCTGATGTACCTGAAGTACCAAATCCTGATGTACCTGAAGTACCGAATCCTGATGTACCTGAAGTACCGTTTGAACCTGAAGTTCCTGATGTTCCTGCTACACCACTAGTTCCTGAAGTACCTGCGACACCTGAAGTTCCAGATGTTCCATCTATACCTGAAGTTCCAGATGTTCCTGATCCTGATGTACCTGAAGTACCAAACCCTGATGTACCTGAAGTACCAAATCCTGATGTACCTGATGTTCCTGCGACACCTGAGGTTCCTGAAGTACCTGCGACACCTGAGGTTCCTGAAGTACCATTTTCACCTGATGTACCTGAGGTACCGCTTTCGCCTGATGTACCTGAAGTACCGCTTTCGCCTGATGTACCTGAAGTACCAAATCCTGATGTACCTGAAGTACCATTTGAACCTGAAGTTCCTGATGTACCTGCAACACCCGATGTACCTGAAGTACCTGCGACACCTGATGTACCTGATGTTCCTGCGACACCTGAGGTTCCTGAAGTACCTGCGACACCTGAAGTACCTGCTGGGCCTTGTGCTCCTGAAGTACCTGAAGTTCCTGAAGTTCCTGCGACACCTGATGTACCTGCTGGACCTTGTGCTCCTGAAGTACCTGAAGTACCGGATGAACCGGAACCACCACCACCACCTGTGTCTACAGGTGAGATAGATCCATCTGAAAATTTATAATAAAGTTTTCCTGAGTCAGCACTGTTGGAGAAAATAGCTACAACTCCTGTTTGAGGAGATTCTATTCCTGATGTGCCAGTATTTGAAATATTAATTTGAGCCACTTGTACGTACGTTTATGTATAAATATTATATTTTTTTGTTAGGTTGTGAAAACATCACCTATTTCTAGGATACCATTTACATTAATTGTTCCCTCATTAACAAATTTACTTTCCATTCTTAATAAACCATGTGAATACACAGTTTCACTTCCAAAGGTAACACCAATACCACTAGTAATATTAATAATACCTTGGTTAAATACTTCAAAGGCATATGAGTTTTGGTTAGTAGGGACAGTTTTTGTTTCTCCAGGGAATACTACCCTAGGGAATGTTGAACCAACTAATTGATTAGAGGCAGCATAAGAAGTTACTGCTACATTATCTAAAAATCTTACGTTACTCATCTGTGTTTATTCTTTTTCTTGTATTAACATTTTCTGCTAATCTATCTCTTGGAGCTCCAGAACCTCCTACGGGTGGGGCAACTTGAGGATTAGGTTCAAATACCTCTGGGTTAGAAGTAGTCTCCATTGAGAAAATTATTTTCGATTTTGAATTAAATTTCTTAACTGAAGCTAAGTCTTTTTGGATTATATCCGGTATTATATACCCATACATATTGATAGTAAAATTACTCCTAACAACTCTTTCTTGACCATCTGTAAGTTGGTTAGCATTAGTAAAACCATCAATCATTGCTTTAAATTTAAAGCGTTCTGGGTCACCCCAGTATGAATCAGAAGCATAGTTAATTGCCTCAACTATTTTATTTAGTTGATCCATGTAATAAGTTTGTATAATAACGCTATATTGTAAATTAACGTAATCTGGGACTACATTTGCGATAAATTGTTTAGTTTGGACTCTATTATTTAATACATTAAAATTAGAGTAAAAGTTTTTGTCGCTATAGGTTTTTTGCCAACTAGTATATAAATTAGGCATATTAGCATCTAATTTATTAGCTATACTTCTATTTTTAGTAATTGAATCTCTTTTAACAGCGATAATGGGCATCATCATAGCACCATTTTTATCTCTATAGTACCCATCTTTTTGGTATGATTTCCACCTTTCAGGATTACCATAAATCACAGGTACTGCTATACGTTCATCATTTTGATAAACAAAAGGTTTAATTACATTGTTGAAATAATAAAATATAGATTCATCTATATCTTCTAAACCTACTGAAAATTGTTTATAGCTATCCCCCTTACGAGACATTTGTTCGGAGCGATTAAAAGGGATACCAGCCTGGTTAATATCAGGATCAACTGAGTATTTATTAGGACCATTAGGGTTACCCATAGTAGAATCAAATGGGGTAACTAAACCTTCACTTATTTCTCTTTGTGATTTTGGTACGGGTTTTCTATTATTCTTAGCCATTAAAATCTTTCTTTAAATGGAGATAATGCTAATTTATCTGCTGGTACATAATGAGTATTAACAATAATTGAAATACTAGAGCCAAAATCAGCTAAATCAGTTTCATTTAAAGCATTATTACCGTTTGAATCTAATTCTGGGTATGCTGGGTTTTTACCTACAAAATATTGGTTAGCATTTGTAGTATCTACTTCGTAATATCCTTGGTTGTATAATATAACATCTCCTACTTCAGGAACTAAATTAGCTCCATATACACTATTAAACTGCCAATCTTTATTAAAGTCTTTATTACGATCTAATAAATCATCTCTAAAGAATTTGAATGTAATACCCCATGTAAAATTAACACCTAATTCACTTTCTGGGTATTGTTGGTCGCTTCTTTCAATTAAACAATTTAATTGGACTGGTGGGTGATAATATTTTCCTTTAGAGGCTTCACCATATATATTTACTTTAGTTTCACCTAAATCATATTTGTAGTAAACACATTGTTGGGAAATAATGTTACCCATTAATTCCCTATTTATGTTTCTAAAGAAACTTATATCTCTTGCTTCTCCGTATAATGCCATTATCCTACGTAAATTACCATTGGTACTTTATCTAATTCACTCATACGAGCTGTAGATTCGGCTGAACGTCTTTCTAATAGTGATTGACGAGAAGTTTGATCAAAATAGTCTCTTAATTTAGTTACTAATGCTTCTTTTTCTGCATTAGCAGAAGCAATTAAATCTGATTGATTTAAGCTTACTTCAGCACCTGGAATAGGGACTGTTTGGTATTTACCTCTGACATACCCTAACATTTCTTTAGTTAGAGCTAATGTATATTCAAATATCCAACTTCTACCTACTGAATTAATAGTATTATAAATAGGATTATTATATGGGTATTGAGATATATTATTTACTTGGTCTGAACCTGATGTTAAACTGTCGTCTAACCTTTCGATTTTATTAACATATTCGAAGTAAAGACACTTTGAATAAGCATCATCCTCACTTGGTATAGGGAATATTCTAAGTTTATTATTTACTAACTCAAATGAATAGTTTGAGAACAATACATCTCTATACATTTCTACCTGTTGGATAGCTTGCATATCGAAACTTAAAGGCATCATTAAAAAGCTATTAGCCCCATATGCTGTATAACCTGCTGTATCACCAAACATAGCAATAGCAGTACCATTATACCCCATGTCACCTAAGAACATAAATGATGCTGGTAATGGTTGGTAAAATATTCGTTTAATTTCTATTTGGGCTTCACCATTACTACCTGTTACATCATTTGCTATAGCCCAAGCTTCTAAATCGTAGTCTTGAACTGATGCTGTTAATGGGATTACACCTTTATGATAATCTACATTACCACCTACACCTGCCTGTTCACCATATTGTTGAGATAATCTAACAATAGAGCTAAAGTTAGGAGTTACTAATGTATTTGAAAAATCTGCTCCAGCTGAGTATGAGAATCCTTCAGCTCCTTCTAATGATAAATAATCTTCACGTTGTTTGTAAGCATATAACTCATTTCCATATACAGTTACTGCTTGTTCAAACGCTGCCCAAAATTGAATGTCTTGTAATTCAACATTCTCAATAGGCCATCCTAATCTACGAGCACAAAAATTTGTTACCTTATCAGCATCTTCTTTAAATTGAGCATCACTATCATAAAATCCAAATGGGGTAGGTGAACTACCTGTAGATGGAGTATTATAATAAGAAGCCGATGCAGCGGTAAAATCTGATGAACCACTATATATTAGGATGTTAGCCATTTCTTGTTTTGGTTATAAATATTGAAAAAGAGGTAATTATTTACGTCTACCACTAGAACCTGATGTTCCTAGTTTTATTCCTTTTTCTTCAGCTTCATTATATAAACCAATTAAATCTTCTACAATTGAATCCCTATGGTTAGTTGTTAATGTAATAGCACATAGGTTTTTTATTTTACGTGCTGCTGAGTATAGGAATCTAAAACCAGATTCAGATTTTTTCTTTAAATCCGTTTGATGTGAATCACCACATATCATCATTTTACTACGTAAACCTAAACGTGTTACAATCATTTCCATTTGTTCGTGTGTAACGTTTTGAGCCTCGTCTACAATTACACATGAATCTAAAAATGTTCTACCACGCATAAACGATACAGGAACGATTTCTATTTTACCTTCTTCGATAAGTTTTTCAATTTTAACCTTATCATAAAGTGCAAACATATTTTGATAAATAGGTTGCACCCATGGGTCCATTTTTTCGCGGAGATCACCCGGTAAAAACCCGATTTCTTCCTTACTCACCGTAGGTCGTGTTATAATAATTTTTTCGATTTCTCTCATGAATAATTTCTCGAGAGCGATTTGACAAGCTAATAACGTTTTACCTGAACCTGCTGAACCCCCTAGTAATGTAACTGTGTTTTCTAGGACTTTTGCTTTGGCTTCTTTTTGTTCCTCGTTTAACGTAATTTTAAACTTGATTGGATTTTTAGGCTTTCGTTTTTGTTTGAAAACCTCATCATTATGATGATTGGCTGCCATAAAAGGATAACATTTAATTGTTTATTATACATATGAAAAAAAGAGCCCCACTTACGTGGGGCTCAATCATTTCTATGGTCTTACTCTATTATAGAGAGTTCAATCCGTTTACGTAGATCTTACCGTAGAATTCTGGTCTTAACATTTTCTTCGCGTAGCGAGTCAATAGACCTTTTCTTGGTACGAATGTATCTGGATCGTATACCAAAGGAGTCATGATTAATGGAATGTATGGAGCGAATACCGCACCAGCTTCCAAGAACTGAGTACCTCTGTAACCTAACAAGATAGTGTTTTCTGTCATGTATGGGTTTTTGTATACTTTGTAACGACCGTTCAATTGACCAGCTTTCTGGATACCGAACGCGTACTCCATTTTTTCAGCATCTGAGTTATCAGCTGCGAATCCAGGAATACTTTCCAAGATAGTAGATACAGTTGGAGAAACTACCATGAAATTAGCACCACCTCTTAAGGTTAATCTGTGAATTTCGTTTGATAATTTGTTTACTTTAGTACCTAAAGTTTGGAACCACTGACCTTGAGTGTTGTAGAAACCACCGTTACCAGCACCTTTCTGAGTGAAGTCATCACCAGAAACGTAGAACTCGTTACCGTTAGCTGACCAGTACTCAGTACCAGCTGCAGCATCTTGGATCAACATAGCTAAGATTTCAGAATCGATTTCCAAAGAAATGTACTCAGAAAGGATGTTTGTTACCTCAGCTTCAGCATCTAATGCTTGGTAAGCATTTAAATCCTGAGCGAATTCTGGAGTCCATACAGCTTTCAATTTTCTTGTTTTAGCAACAAGAGCCATTGAACGCATTTGGATGTTGATTTCTGGGATAGCAGCTGTGTTTTGGAAATCACCTAATGTGTTATCCTGTGGTACAACTGAGTATAATAAATCAGCAGCAACCTCTGCGTTACCAGCAGATTGAGAAACGAACAAGTACAAGTTAGTAGCATCAGCATAGTTGAATGCGTTTAACTGAGAAGCAACTTCTGCGTTAGAAGCAGCGAAACCTCTTACAGCATCAACATCAGCAGCACCGTTACCAGCAGCTACAACAGCAGCACGAGTAATAGTTACTTTACCAACTTCACCAGCAGCAACAGAAGCAGATAGGTTTGAATCGAAACCTACATCTTTCCAAGATGCTGAAGTGTAAGCAGCAGTTAAAGCTTCAGAGTGTGAGTTCAATGAGAAACCGAATCTACCTGGACCGTATAAACCGTTACCAGCAGCACCGTTAGTTTCGAATGGGTACTCACCTGAGTTTTTAGTACCGTAAACTGAGTCACCTTCTGTGAAAGCTAAAGGATCAGAACCAGTTTCGTCGTTCTTAGTTGAACCGTACTGGAAGTCTAAGTAAAATACTAGACCTGAAGGTAGGTTCATTGGCTGTACAGAAACGAATTCTTGAGCAGCGATTTGACCAAATACCTTTCTTACCAATGGTAAAGCGATACCAGCCCATTGAGCACCAGCACCTGCTTGAGCAGAAAAGCTGTTACCAACAGCACCTGGAGTAGGTAAACCACCATCTTGAGAGATCTCAGTTACTAATTGTTTTGCTTGATTTTCTAGGATCATTGACATGCTGTTTTTATGGTTCTCGTTACCAAGACCTTCTAACAAACCTGTTTTATCCCACTTGTTGGCTAATTTAGCCGCGTCAGACTGTAAGTTTTTCCAACTTCCAGCAGACTCATTCAAAAGAGAATTTAATTGTGACATTTGTCTAAAATTTAAATATTAATTATTATTTTAAACCTGCAAGTTTTTGCCATCTAGCTACCTGTGGATCAATTTCCATGATAGGAGCTTTTTTAGCAACACCAGCTGGTTTAGAAGCTGAACCTAATGATTCTTTAATTTGAGTTGTTGGTCTTGCAACCATACCCTCATTTAAAGTTTCAAAAATAAGTTTTACTTCTTTTACATTTGATGCTTTATCAAATGCTTCTAGAACCTTCACTTTCTGAGCTTCTTTTAAGTTTTTAGCTCTGAAAATTTTATTTGTGTAAAGCAATTTAGCGTTCAAAAGATTAGTTTCGTGAAGGTCAGATCTCAATTCCTCGATTTCTTTTTTCATTTCATCCATATCTTCTTTTTCGTCTTTCATACCGTCGAGGTAACCCTCTTCTTCGGCATCAGTACGAGCATCTTCACCTAAGGATGATGTTTTACCTGCTCCTGATTTAGCCATACCACCAGTTGCACCTGCACCTGCTAGTCCTAATAAATCTTTCATAGATACTTTTTCACCATCTACAGTTACGATTTTTGAAAGAAGTTCTTTATCGTTATAAGCTTTTTTCAATTTATCCATGATGCCTTCATCCATATCATCTTTGCCGTAGCCTTCATCCATGTCATCTTTTGCTTCATCGATTTCTTCTTTTGCTTCGTTAACTTCAACGTCTACTTCTGTGTCATCTTCTACATCGATTTCTTCATCGTCTTCAACTTCTTCGTCTTCAACTTCGAATTCATCACCAGCTTCTAATTCACCAGCAGTAACCATATCAGCGATTACGTCTTCGATAAATGATTTTAGATCATCTTCTGATAAGTCGTCAAGATCAATTTCTTCATCTTCGTCTTTATCTTCCATGTCTTCTTTTTCATCTTCCATACCGTCCTTGTAGCCTTCTTCCTCAGCGTCAGTTCTTGCATCTTCAGATAAATCACCTTCGAGTTCAGCTAAGATTTCGTCTAGATCCATCTCTTCGTCTACTTCAGCTTCAGCTAAGTCTTTACCGTACTTCATTTTTTCTGTACGTTTAGTTTCTTTGTCTTCACCTCCGTCTTTACGATCAGATTTTTCATCGAGTTCTTCTTTAGCCTCGTTCATTTCAACATCGCTTTCTTCCAATTCTTCCTTTTCCATTTCTTCAAGTTTAGCTGAAAGCATAGACTTGAGTCTTGGTTCGAAAGCTTCTTCTAGAGCGACTTTTGCATTAGCAATAGCAGTTTCTTTAAGTGCTTTTGCGTCAGCGATTGCTTCTTTAAGCAGATCTCTGTTTGCCATAATTACCTCAAAATTTAGTTTGTGGAGTACGCCTATTAGGAGACGTAATAAGAATTATTTAAATAGTGAATACTATATAGATCATAGTATATTGCTCACGTTACAGCTATACATATATAAAGAGACATAAAAAACGCCCCCCTTTCGGAGAGCGTTCTTTGGTAGCGCCTCAATACAGAGGTATTAGTCTAAATAACAAGTACAAGTATTAGCACATAAAATTTCATTTACAATACTATTAACACCTTGATATTTATTTATTTGAGCTAATTTACCTTCGGTAACAATTTCCATATATGAACCTGGGTTAGATGGAGTTGAAACAAAATCCCAACATAGTAATTCGAAGTCATCTTGTACCTCTAATACACCACCCCTATCTTCTAATGAACCCATTCCACGTGAAGATACACCTACAGTAATATTATTTTCGATTAATGCTTTTAAGATATTACCTGATGGGGTAGGTAGAATTTCAATTTTACCTAATACTTTATCTCCATCCCACCACATTTCAGTAATATTATGGGATACATTTTTTAAGTTAATAACAGAGGATTCTGGGTGGTCTAACTCACCTAATGCTCTGTTTTGTTTAACTGATTCCATGTATTTATCGATCTCACGTTCCCATAATTCCTTTGGGTAGTAACGACCATTACCATTTTTTACTTCAGCAGTAGCTAGGATACCCTCAACCATAGGGTTACCTCTATTCGAGAGTTTCCCTTCAGTTAACATTAAACCTCGTGGTTTAAAGAGTTGAGTTTCTACTAGTACTTTTTTCATCTTAGTCTTCGTACTCTTCAGTTACTTCATCTACCATCTCTGGTTTAGAGTAAGCTTTACCACACATTTTTTCGTACAACTTTTCCATTTTAGCCTTTCTTTTTTCAAGGTCTTTAACTTCACGTTGCATTTCTTTCATTTTAGCTTTATCAACTAGTTCAGATAGATTATCATCTTCTGTTACCATTGAAATTCTATGGTTTTTAGTTTCAATTGCTTCATCTAAAGCCTCAATTTGAGCCTCTAATGTAGTAATTTTACCTGCTTTTTCGATTTCAGCTAATTTAGAATCTACTGTTTCTTTTTTAACTTTTTTCTTTTTAGCTTTAGCTTTTTCGTCTGCTTTTTCATCACGCATTCCATCTAAATAGCCTTCTTCTTCGGCATCTGTACGGGCGTCTTCTTGAACTGGAGCTGGGATATTCATAGGCTGAACATCAACATAACCACTAAGAGTTTCTTTTAATAAATCTTTTAAATTTGCCATTACATCTTCTTTAAGTTTTACTTCTTCCATACCAGATGAAGCATATTTACCTTTTAATTCTTTATCCGATACAGCTAAACCAGGAGCATCTTCTGTATAACCAATGCCTTTGATACCAAACTGAGCATTTGTAGCATAATATGTTCTATCTTTAGTCATATTTTTAGCTACAATTTCTTTTAACTCATCTACAGTCTTACCAGCATTTTTAGGATCTTTCATTTCTGTATAATACCCTTGTAAAAAAGCTTCACCATATAAATTATCAATGAGTTTTGGGTCCTTATAATCGTAACCCTGGGTTTCCATATCAACTACTTCTTTAGTAGGTTCCTTTTCTACTGCTTTAGCCTCTTCAGCTAAAAACTTTTCCCAATTAGCAAATGGGTTAGATGTATTCTGAGTTACCACACCACCAACACCTTCAGATAGGATTGATTTTTGTTTCAATACCTTTACTGCTGTAGGGAAATTTGTTAGGTTATTAAATAAGTTAGGAAACTGTCTTAATGCAGTTTTCATAAACACATCCTTGTGTCCTTTTCCTTCTTTAATAAGGTTGTACTGTTCTTGAAGTGTTTTCATTATTGCTGTTTTAATAATTTGTCAATGTCTTTTAAATAATCTAAAATCAAATCAGTAGCGTATACAACACTATATGATTCTGGTTTGTCCTGATAGTAAGCTATTGTTTCATCTTTAGCTTTATCTATTAAAGGGTATAAACTATTTAAACGTGCTTCAATGTCTTGAAAAGCAGCAATACGTTTTTCTTGGTATGCTGCTCGATTTTCATCGCGTTCTTTTAAATTTAATTTATACTTATACATATTATTTCTTCCCCCATAAATATTTAACTTCTACACCTGGTGTAGAATGTGGTTTAGGAACTAATTTGTAGCCAAACTTTTTAGTATACATACCTCCATCAGCATATTTACCTTTTTTATTTTTACTAAAAGCATTTGGGGTAGCATATTGAGCACCAGCACCTGCTTGAGATGAAAAACTGTTGCCTCCACCTGTAGTACTGGTTTCATCTAAACCTTTAATGCGAGCATATTCTTCAGATTTATTATTACGTAAATAAGTTCTTAACTCATTTCTACGTTTTCTAATATCTAAATAATGGTCTTTAAAAAAAGCTTCACCTGTTATATCAGCTACCTCTTTAGCTGTTTTCATTAGGTCAGTAATATCCTTAAATAATTTTTTGTAATCTGCTGTGTAATCAACGTCCCAAGTAATCTGACCCGTTTCAGGGTCAATATTAGTTACAGTAGTTTGTATACCACCTTTTACTTCAGTATCGCCAATTTTAGCCATGAGCGGTTTTTAATTCTTCTACTAATTCTAGATACTGTAATATATTTACAATATTATCAGATGTTACATTTGCAGTCTTATCTAATGTTTCAATTATATTATTTACTTCATTAATTTTAATTTGAACTGCTTTATCTGTAATTTGAGAAGATAACTCATTTAATTGAGTTTTAATTTTATCTACTTCAGTGTTATAAAATTCTCTTAATACAGGTGTTGAATCAACTGAATTAACATACTGTCTTAGTACTTCTTTTTGGCTAGTGTATAAACCATCATACTTACCATTGAATTTTTCCATTAGGATTCTATAGGTAAGCATACGAGTATCTTTATCGTATGATTGGAATTCTCTTAATACTTCGGCTTCAACTTTTTCTCCATTAATATCTGAAGTAGAAAGATGCTCTAGAAGAGTCATTTTATTATTTACAATAATATTAGTATCTACTAAAGCTTCAGTACTTTGTACTTCCGATAACATATAATAAGCAGCATGTACTTTATAATGTGGAAGTTTTGTTTTAAAGAATTCTTCTAAATTATAGCTAGTCTTAATTTCATTAATTAAGTTATATTTTTCTTTTTTAAGAGCTCTACGATTTAATTTTTTAGAAGATTCTAATAACGTTTGAATTAAAACATTAGCCTTACTTTCAGTAAGGGTAGTAGTTTTAGTTAACGCTTCATATAATTTATATTCCTTTCCTAATTCGGATTTAACGAAATATTTTTGAATCAATTTAATAGCGGCAGACTCTACACCATTTAAAGTGTCAGCCGTTACTTGACGAACTAATAATTCGAAAAGGATACCAGTATTTTTATACTTTGAATGTTTAATGTTCATTCCTACTAGGATTTATTATAAATATATAAGGAGATATTACTCTTTAATTCTTGATTCATCTAATAATGATTCTTTGCGTTTATCAGATTTAAACACAATTTCTTTGTCTAAACCTTCAAATAAAGAGCGATTTTTTATAAATTGCTTTTGTGCATTTTCTCTTAAACCTATAGGCTCATTAGCTTTCATTTCTTTTTTACCTAAACGATCTTTACCAAATACATTATCTTGAGTATTAATATTTGATGCTTTTTCTTCAGGGCGACCTAATGGCTTTTTCTCATCATACCCATCAGGTACATTACTTGGATCACTTTCCATTCTACCTTGACCGTATAATGAAGCTAAATCGTGAGGTGTACCATATGAACGTCCTGTTGTTAATGGGTCATTGCCTTCAGTCTCAATTTGAGCTAAACGGAATTGACGTTTTTGATCCTGAGCTATTAAGTCTCTGTATTCTTCATATTGGTCTTCACTAAAGTGGAAAATATGCTCGTAGATCCAATCTGTTGGGACTAACTTGTTTTCCATCATTTGTGATGCTAGATCTACTTTTTCTTTCATTAATGCGATCTTTTCTTGATCGTAGATAATAGAAGGTGTAGTTAAATCTAGGGTAAAATTAGTCATTTGTTCGTCTCTATACCCTTGAGCATACAAGTGAACTAATGCAATTTTATATAATTCTGAAATTAGGATACGTTGGATACGATCAATTGTACGACCGAAACGAATATCCTCAGCTGCTAGTGTTGCTTTACCTGATAGATCAGCATCGTAACCCATAAATGCTTTTGGTACTTTAAGGGCAGCAAATAATTTTTCTCTTAAGTATTCTACATCTTGAATACCATCATATGATAAACCAGGTGTAGTTTCAATTTGAGTTGCTTGATCATTTCCTCTAACTGGTAGATAAAAATCCTCAAGTAAGTTTTGCATGTTATATTTCAAGTTATATTCACCTGTTTGCTCATCCATATATGGAGTACGCTTAAGTGTTGAAATAGTTTTTTGCATGAAGTTTTCTACTTCATTTGGTGGAATAGAACCAACATTAATTTTAAAAATACGTTTTTCAGGAGCTCTTACAATTCTATGGATTAACATAGCATCTTCCATTAACGCATATTGTTTGTAGAGTTTACGACCTGGTTCGATATATGATCTACCATAAGGTAGATAATTCATATCCGAAAGTAAACGGAAGTGAGCAATTTCATAATTATCAAATGTAACCATATTAGCATTTTGCTGGTTTGGAACATTATAATAACCAGAAGAAGAACCACCATAGAACCCATCTGGGTTATAGTTAAATATTACTTTAGATGGATTTTCTGGGTCGAAATTTTCTTGTCTTTCAATGTGGTATGCTGAATAAGGTATTACGTTATAAACACCAAATTTTTCTGAGATCTCTAGTTTAAGGAAGAAATCACCATATTTACACATTTGACGAGTCCAAGACCAAAGATTAAATTCAACATTTAATACATCGTAAAATAAGTTATATAGAATTTTTTGAATATCTTCATCGGAGGATTTAATTTGTAATACCTCACCCATATCATTTTTAAGTGAACATTCATCAGCTACAATATCTAGAGCAGAAGCTACAATAGCATCTGTATCCATTATATCATAATCTGAATAGAGCATAGTTCTCATGTATTGGTAGTTCATATTGAACTGAGAACCATATAATGAGGTTGAAGATGGGTTTTGGTAGACTCCTCTATATCTATCCATTAAAGAGTTTGTAGCAAACTCACCAGAGGTCTGGATATGATCGGTATCAACCGTTTTTAATTGATTACCTCCTACATTACGGATAACAACATCCGAGGAAAATAATCTTTGTAATCTAGTAAATAAGCCTTTATCAGCCATAATATCTGTTATTATTATAAATATTGTCTAAAGCAACCAACTAATATCTTCTTGTTTCCCATTTATTTCTTGGGTATATGGGTTATCAATACTATTAGCATTATAACCACCCTTCCAAGATACTTTATTAGTAGCAATACCATTTAGTGCTGCTTTACTCATGTCTAAATGTTGTTGACTAAATTTAAATGATGTATCTCTCATAAACATACCCATACCAAACGACATAACTAAATCATCATTATAACCTTGTTGGGCTTCAGCACGACCATTTTTCCACATGAATACTTTCATTTCTTCAAGCAAACGTTTTGATTGAATTGTAACTGATTTATCATTAACGTATTCTTGGAGTTTACCTATTATTAAAGGTCTAACTCTTGATGTCATACTAAAACCAGGAACCATTTTACTCGTATCCATATATTTATCAAAATACGAATTTGCTTTTGTAGCATCACTTTTAGATGAGTAATAAAGGTTAGTATATCCTCTATCAATAATAGTTTGGATTGTTGCCCAACCAATTGAAGCATTTTCTACTACTAACATAGCTTCATTGTATTCAGTAGCAATACCAACTAATAAATGTCCATATTCTTTGGTACCTAATTGTCCTTTGTATTCAGCAACTTGGGTATTCGTTTCAATGTCAATAATATGGAACGCAGAATAGTCTTTCCCATCGCCACGAGCAACATCTGCAACCACAATGTAGGTTCTAGAATAGTCTGCTGGCTCCCAAATCCATAAATTTTGGTCAGCACCTCGTTTTTCGAGGGGATCTTTAATATAAGTTTGCTCATAAAATTCTAAGTATTCAGCATAGAACACAGTATCACCAGATGTATTAAAATCACAATCACACTCTTGTGCTGCCATTCTGGGGTCACCTAGTAATTCATCTTGTCTATCTCTCCATGCTTGATCACGTTCTGGGTGGACATACCATGGAAGTTTAATAGGTAAGAAATCGTTTTCTTGATTTTCTGCTCTAACCCATGTTTGATGAAACCAATTACCTGTACCATAAGGGGTAGAAAGTGCTATACATCCACCACCAGTAGCTAGTGTTTGTTGAGCTGAAGCCCATATTTCACCAATGTTATCAATAAAAGCAGCCTCATCAATTAATAGAAGGGAAACTGCTTCTGATCTACCAGCATCACTTGAGGCTGATGTTGCTTTAATTTGTGATCCATTACTTAATCGTAATGTTAATTTGTTATTTTCAGGTGCATCTATTTTAAGCCATGAAGGTAAATTTTCATACATGAATTTAACCTTTGTAACCATGTTTTTAGCTGTATCCTGCTTTGTCGCAATACAAAGTACGTTTTTATCTTTATGGAATAACATTAACCATAAAGAATAACCTGCACCTAAGGTTGAAATACCTAGCTGTCTAGATTTTAATACTACAGAATATGGATTTTCTTGGAATAACTTTAATACTTTATCTTGGAATGGATATAGATTAAATGGAATACGTCCACGTTGAGGATGCTGTATATAACAGTACTTACGCATAAAATGAACTGGGTCAGCAGCACATTTAACATACTCTTGTTGAATGATTTTTCTTAAATTTTGTTCAGCCATTATTTACCTATTTTCCAATATAGGCGGCCTGATACTATAGGGAAGAAATCTTTATCTACTCCTAAACCAAAACCGTATACATTTCTTTTTTTATTAACGTACATTAATTCACCGCTAATATAATTTATTGGCGATTCATTTTGTACGGGGTTTATCATCCCTCCTACCGAAATACCTCCGAAAAATTCCCTTTTGTAGAGGTAAGTAGTATTAGTAATTGTAGTTGTTGGGATGAATATGTTGGATTGAACATCTCTGAATGAAATTAAGTTTCTAGTAATCGTATCGTTTACAATAATAGAACCTAGTGTATCTAACTGAATAGTATCAGTATAGAAATACTTTGCATAATAATCTTTTAGTACCGAAACCGTATCAATTGGTGTAGAGAATGTATCAATATTAACTACTACTTTCTCAATTATTTGAGGAACGTACTCTGTTTGTTCTACTTTAACAGTATCCCATTTAGTTACTACTTCAGTAATAACTTTTGGTTCCACAGGAGGTGTAGAAGAGCAGCCTCGTTGAAAAAACAATAGGGCTGCTAATACTACAACTAGTAGAGTTTGTATATTTTTAAAGTAACCCTTCAAGTTCTTTTTTGATTTTAGTTAGTTCTTTTAAACGAGCTAATAATCTTTCTTTATCTTCACCTTCTGCTTTTTTCCATTTATTAACTACAGCTTTCATCTCTTTAGATGTATCTTGTAGTTTACGAGAAATGGTAGATATCGAATCGTTCTTTTTAATATCTTTAGCTGTTGGTTCAACATCATCATCTTCAGTTAAATCTGTAGATAATTCTTTTGTTTTTTCTAATTCGTCATTATAGGCTTTTAAAGTATCAACATCTTCTTGAGATACTTCTTGAAGCACATCTACAATGGTTTCTTTGATATATTCTGCTAATTCTGAACGTTTCATTATAATATTGTTTTATTATAAATATTACAGAGAGATCACCTCTAGCATTTGCTCAATGCGTTCTTCGGTGCTACCCGATAATGTGTTAAGATTTTTAAAGCGATGTTTATTAGCATCAATAAGATTACTAATAGTAAAATCAATTAAATCTCTATAATCTACATTAGTTTCTCTAATACCATTATCTTCAATCTCTACCCCTACAGGTGAGACATAAAAGATGTAATCGTATTCTCTAATAAAACGTTTAGCATAATTTATAAACTCTTCCTTATCAACATAATTCATAGATTTAGATGCTTTAGCAAATGCCATAACATCAACTACAGTTCTATCTGTGATTACATTTTCGCACATTAGTTCACTAGTACGCTCAGCTAAAAATACTGTTTGACCTTTTAATGTTGAATCAGTATTCAATGGAATACCTTGAGCCATTAATTCTTTAGAACGTTCTGTTCTAAACATGTAGTCCTTAAATTCATCTCGCTCCTTAAGAGCGTTAACGAGTGTAGTTTTACCCACACTCATTGTTCCGCATAATCCTATTTTCATGACCTTCCGTATATATCGTCTAACCTTACTATATCATCTTCACCGAAATAAGTCCCGGTTTGTACTTCTATGAATATACAATCTTCTTCGTGGGGATTCCAGATATTGTGTTTCATTCCTTGAGGAATGTAGATAGCATCACCCGCTTCTTTATCATATTCAAAATCATCAAGTTTTACAACTGCTTTACCTTGCACCAAGACCCAACGTTCAGAGCGCTGGTCATGGTATTGGTATGAGAGTCGTCCACCTGGTTTTACTGTGATTTGTTTTACTTTACAGTAATCTGATTCTAGAAGATTTTCAAATTTACCCCAAGGTCTTTCTTCGGTATAATTCATTAGTTTCTGTAATCAGTTAATAATGCTTTCATTGATTGGTTTTTATACCAAGGTAAACCTTCACGCTCTTGCATAATTTCCATATAACTTTCATAATTATACTGGATACCGTTTAGGTAATAAGATTTGACCATTTCACTATCCGTGTCATAAGGTTCAATTGCGGGTCCATCCCATCTATGAAATTTCCAATTTTCTTCACCTACATATCTTGCGAGGTGAATATTTGCTCCTCGAGAATTAATCTCTTTGTACTCGTATAATTTGTTCTTCTTAGCCATAACTTATTTTATTTAATAGTTTTCAAAAAATTCTGGGTATTCTTCTGGGAAATGTGCCTCTAAAATAGAATCTACAACATAAATTCCTTGTGCCCCTGATACTGTAATACCACGAGCTGATAGAGCATCACCTACAAAGTGAACATTATCATAATCAATTAATGACAAGTCACTATAATTTACTAATGGTTCAGGTGATAGATACTTGACTTCAGGAATGTAAACACCCCAATCATCTTCTAATGTTGGAAATACTTTTTTCATATCATCAATAAAATCATCAATGTATGTATAGTAACCTTGGAATGCTTCTCTTACTTCATCCATCTCACTGATAGTAACAGCGCTTACGTTCTCACCTTCAGATGTTGTAGATGGAGTACGTGTTGGGCTATAATATAAACCTGTACCATCTTTATTTACTTTAGATACTAAATCTCTAGACCAAGTAAATGGTTCGTCGATACCTTGAACTTCCATCAAGATACCAAAATTGGTCATATCGTTTCTAAATGATTCGTCTTTTTTAGCGTGTCCATTGTACGAATGATCTCCATACGTTTCTTCAACGGCAACATAAGCTGCGTTGTTGTTAGTACAGAAGGAACGTAACGAGACGCCTTCTTCTTCGAATTTTCTGTATAATTTAAAATCATAACTTACATCAATAAGTTTCTGGAAGTGTTTTTGTGGTGCCTCAAATCGCACCCCAATTTGTACTGGTTTAGGTTCAGTAGGTAATTTATAATCTGTAGCCAATTGCTTACCAAAGTCAATTCCTGATTTGCCTACGGCAAACATTAGGCGGTCATAATTAATAGGCCAATTTTTAGGATTAATGAATGATTCCTCTTCTCCTATAAATAATTCTTGAGCATCAAAATCAATTGAAGTTACTTTAGTCTCCCAAATAAACTCAACACCATTATCAACTAAAAAGTCATACCAATTTTTACCAATCTCATGTAGGTAATCGGTACCAACATGCCATACAGGGAACAAACGTAAACCAAAATATGGTTTAATAAAATCTGGTTCCGCAACTGGATTTGAACATTGTACTTCCTCTGGTTTAGGGTGGAAACGTTTAAAATTGTTGATTACTTCATCAAACAATTCCATTGCTTTTTCTTCACCACAATACTTAGACATATGTCCTCCAATTGCTGTATGATAAGTTAATTTACCATCACTCCAACCACCAGCACCTAAGAATCCAGTCATTACCTCTGAATATGGTCTGCGATATGGATCTTTACCCATATCAATGATTGTAATATTTTCTCCTGGGAATCCGTTGTCTACTAGCTTAGTTGCAGCATTAACACCTGCTACACCAGCGCCTACGATTACTAGTTTTTCTGCCATTTACTTTTATTTTTAACCCTTAAATATACGAAAGATATTTGGGGGTTCCAAATTGTGGGGCCACAGCTCCCATAAAAAATTAAATTAGAATCGACTGGCTATGAATCAGTCTGTTGTACTACGATTGGAAATATGGTTGAACCCTTAGGAATTATATAGTTTGGGCTAAGGTCTTTAGTACGTTGTATTTCTATCCTATAAAGAGGGGTGTTTTCAAATATAGTACCATAATACCACATTTCACCTTCTTCATTAGCTTCCCAATAACCTCCTTGTTGTTTGTCTCTATATCGAATATTAGATTCTGATTTTTGGGGGTCATTTTCAAAATAAACCCTTTTAATATTAAGATTTGGGAATTTAGTTTTTAAATAATATTCGGATTTATGTAAAAATTCATTATTACAAAATTCAATACCTGATATTATAGTACTGATGCCTTGGTTTAAGGTTTTAAGTAATTCTTTATAATTAACATCTGCTATAAATTCTTTATCTTGACCATCATGAGTCCAAGTCATCCAATCATCGTAGATTTTATAATCTATAAAAGGGTGGGATTTATAATATTCTATTAAAGTACTTTTACCAGAACCCGGAAGACCAATAATGAATATAACCTCTTGCATTTAATCTAAATGTATTTTAAGTATTAAATTACCCGTGCCTTTTATAACACGGTGCCACTCATGGCGTTTTATGAATATACGACTATTTAGTGAGGTAGGCAAATTATCCTCTAACTGGATTGCCCAGTCTGTCTCTCCTAAAATCTCGATTGTTCGGTCTTCATCATCTCGATGCCACATTAACTCTATTGGGTCAATGTCGTCTCCGAATTCACGAATAATGTATTTGTCTGTAATCTCTAAATCGGTGTATGGTTTACCAGAACCCTCCGAAGTTTGATTTGAGTCCGAGTAATTTTGCATAACGTGGTAAGCGGCAAGACCAATATCCTGCTTTAGTTTTATCCTTCTTTTGAGCACATTTGTGACGTTTTGCAAACGCGTTACGTGCTTTTTTATCATTGATTTTAGCTCTTAGACCACCTGAACCAAAACGTACTGTTTTGATTTTTTTGGTTTTAGGGTCTTTAACATAAACCTTATATGCTTTACCTCCTGAAGAGTCACGCATTGGTTTGTTTAATTTTTTATTGTTTTTCTTTTTCTTAGCTTCATCGATTTCACCTTCTGTTAATTCGATAGGGAAATCTAATGGTACTTTTTGACCATCAACCACACCGAAATGACCCAAATCTGTTTCAGTTAATACCTCAAGATCATTGTCAGTTACCTCTAATATACCTCTACTGTATAAAGCGCGGGCTTCAGCCCATAATTCAAAATATTTTTGCGATCCAGCACGGTACACATGCTCTGTAAGGGGCATGTCGTTATCCATGTGGTATTTTAAACCTTCAGATAAGATTTCTTTTGGAGCTAAACTTTCGTTTAGCATTACTGGTTTTGAACCTCCACAATCATTACATCCGCAATCGCACATATTATTTCATTATTTCGTTATACGATAATTCTACTTTATCTCCTGTTAATTTACCATTTTTATACAGTAAGTTTTCAGGTTGTACTGTAGCTCTTAGACCACCAGTGGCTTTACGTGTTGAATCATGTCTAATATTGAGTACAGGTTCTAAATTAAATGCTTCTACATCACTTAAATCTTCAATAATTTTTGAAACTTCAACTCTAACAGTATCACCTTCTTCACTAAAATCTTTTGGTGAATATGTTCTATAAATAACTACAGCATCATCTGAACCAAATATGATAGATTCTTCATCTTTTGAAGGTAGATCAGTTACAATAACACCTGTAACTTTTTTGCCTGTATCTTCATTATACATAACATTAATACCTTCTTTTTGGTTACCCAATTTATCAGTAAAAGGCCTAAATGTTAATTCGGGAGCAAAGTCACCCCTTTTAATTTTTTCGGATAATTTAGCAACTACATCTTTATATCTAGTATCGGAGCTTTCCCAGAAACCAGCATTGTCTTTTTTAATTGATATAGGATAGTCTTTATCACCTTTTAAAACAACATCTGCTTTTTTACCTCCAGCAACATCATATCCTACACCTACAACATCTTTAATAGCTCTAGTAGCATAGTTTTTATTTGAACCAACAAATACTACATTTTTAGGACCATCTTCTAGATATTTTTTTAATTCGTTCTCTAAGATATCTTCATTTTCTGTACCGGCTGATGCTCTACCTTGGGCTCCTGTAGGTTTTAATAAAAATGTAGCACCTTTATATGTTATACCACCCATTGAGGAACCTTTAGCATTTGGGTCAAATGTAAAATCTTCTAAAGCATCCATTTTTTGAGCATAATCAAAACGTTCTGCTCTAGGAACTAATACTTTATATCTATTACCCGATACTTTAATAAAGTCTTCATCCTTAAATTCAAATTTATCTTTAAGAATTTCAACTCCTTCTTCAGCATCTGTAGCTTCAGATATTAATGTAAAATTTTCACCTAATACTTCACTTAATAACGATTCTAACAAAGCAATATCCTGCTCATTATTCATGTCAGGATATCCCTTATCAAATTTATAAGCGTATTTTTGAAAAAATTTATCTAATACATCCATTATGCTTCTACGTCTGTTTCTGTATCTACTTCTACATCATCTCCACCAGCATCAACTGTTACATCAGTTGAGGTTTCTTCTGGGAAATCACCACCTGAACTGCCTGTATCGAATTCAGCAGCATCTTGGGTTCCTCCTATATCAGGAGCACCATATCTTAAAATACGAGCAATAGCGTTTTCAGCATTCTCTTGCTCGTTTAAGTTAAGTAAGTAATATTTTTTACCTTCAATCTCAGCAACAAATGTTCTAGGAGTATAAACTAAATAGAAATTTTCACCGTTTTTAAGGTTAATACGGAATGTAGTGGGTTTTGGAGCAACCCAATCAATTGATGCTACGAATAAATCAAATTGTGGACCTAATAGAGATACTATTACGTCCTTCAATTCTGGGAATTTAGTTAATTCGTCATATTCGACTGCAGCTTGCTCTATGCTTACTCTATCTCTATAAACGGTTTTAACTAAGACCTTGATTTTATCTCTTAGTTCCTGTTTAGTCATTATCCTTTTTGTTTAGCAGTTGGACCTTTACCACCACCTTTGGCTTTATATGAAGCTACAGCACCAGCAATTGCTTTAGCAGCTTTTTCTGATTTGCCTTGTTTTTTGATTTTGTTTACTAAAGCATCGTAATCTTCGCTTACTTCATCTTTAGCATCCATCTTCTTATCCCAATATCCTTTAGGTAAGCCTTCTTTGACACCTTCTCTTTTTTCTGCAAATGCAAGTAAATCGTATGCTCTACCAATTGCATCTGATAATTCGTTATGAGCTCTATCTTCATTACCCATAGCAGCTAAATCGTATGCTCTACTTAAAGGATCATGCAATTCATCATCGCCTAAAACATTGTAGAAGTAAGCATCGTTGTCTTGTAAGTGCTTTTCAAGTTCAGTATCGTCCATATCTAAGCCCATTTCCATAGTTTGGATAGCGGCTTTAATATCGTTAACTGAACCTAATGACCAAGAACCTTCTTTAACAGGTTTTTTATCTTTTTTATCTTTAACCCCATAAGCTTTTTTAACAGCATCTCCATAGGCCTTCATAGATTTATCATCAAACTCATCAATTGCTTCAACATCTTGAGCTACATCTACCATAGCATCGATTTGTGGTTCGTTAACCTCAAAATCTAGGTAATGTTTAGCTGAGACTAGCATGTCTTTAGATTTGATGATTTTAGCTTGCCACCAGTGTGGGAAATCTACTTCACCTTTACCTTCAAACTCATCTACCATTTGATAAAGTTCCATAGCGTATTTTCCAATACGGTATAGGTCAGCTTTTAGCATGTGTGGTTCGTTGTCTTGATGACCTAAATCTAAATCTTCTTTGAAGACATCATTAACATCATCTGCACTTAAATCAGCAAATTTAGTGTTATCTAAAACACCTTCGAAATCTTCAGGATCTAAAAATTCTTCTCCTACTAATTTGAATTCCTTATCTTTAGAGATTTTAGGCATTTTATCCGCTACAGCAGCTGCATCATCGTCAGTGAATTCTTCGCCTCTACCAATCTTATCGCTAGCAGCTTTTTCAGTAGCATCTACTTCGCCTATATTTTTTTCGATAGCAGCTCCACGTTTTTTTTCGTAGTCCGAAAGTTTACCGTCTTTATTTAAGTCGGCTTTCTTTGGGTTTTGAAGAGCATCTTTTACTAACTCTTTGATTTTATCTTGATCCATTCCTTCTGATTTCTTTTTTGCTAAATTAGTAGCGCGACCATACATTACTGCTTCCGCATCCTTACCATATTTCTGAACTAGCGCACGTTTGTTATCCTTCATTTTCATGATGATATCTTCGCGTTTAGCTAATTCAGATTTGGTAAGTTTACGTTCGTTCATGTCTTACTTTTTATCTTCAGCAACTGAGGCTTTACGATATTCAGAAATCAGTTTTTTGATTCCACCTAATGCTTTACGAGCTCTACCATGAGCTGCTTTAGAAGTACCTGCGTGCTCCATTGTAAATGATTCGTATAATGCGTCTAGTTGTTCTTTTAATTCTTGAGTGTTCATAGCTTTTATTATTTATAAATTATTATTTGATTTTATTCCACATTGGGAATACTACTGATTCGTTAAGGTTTTCCTTAACTTCTTCGTCTTTAGCTTCTTCTAAACCCATTTCAGCTTCCATTTCAGTAGTGTTAACGTTTACATCCATGTCATCCATTTCAGATACGTTTCCAGCTACGTGTGAACGAGTAAAGTAAGTAATTGTGTTGCCAATTTGATCCATTAATTTCTCATCACCAAAGGCTTGAGCAGCTTCTTGAGCTTTCATAAGTAAAGCTTGTACTTCTTCTACATCTTCGCTTTCGCCAGGCATTGAAGCTTTAATATCAACGTCTACTTCTGATTCTTCGTCGTCAACTTTAACGTCTACATCTTTTTCGATATCAACATCGATGTCTTCGTTGTCTTCAACTTCAACATCTTCTGCTTCTGATACTTTCATGTCCTTTAACTTGTCTTCGATATCGTCTTTAGCGTCTTCGAATCCGTCTTTGTAGCCTTCTTGTTCAGCATCTGTACGAGCGTCTTCAAGCATAGCTGCTTTGATCATTTCTTTTAATTCTGATTTTTTCATTTTATTTGATTTAATTTCTTTAACTTCTTCTTCTTTAAGATCATAGTCTCTTATAATACCACCTAAGTATAATTTAGCATCATCAGTTGACATTGCTCTAACTAATTCTCCAACTGCATTTTCAGCACCAAGAGAATCAATGATTTTTTCAGCCATATCAAATGCTTCATCATCTAAAGTTTCTTTAATTTGTCCTAAAACTTCTTGCATGTAATCGTCTGTTTCTTTTCTACGTTCCATGTAGTCAGTATCTCCACCCATTTCAGCTTTTGATTGTTCAGCATCTAACATTGTAAGTTCACCTTGATCAGAGATAGTAGCTACTAAACCACCTTTTTCACTGTTTCTAACTTCATATCCACCTTCAATTGGTTTGATTCTAAACGAACCACCCCAACCTCTACCGGTACCATATTTAGCATCGTCTTCTGGGGTTTTTTCTGTTGCTTTAGTATCTAATTCGAATGAATTTCCGTCTATATCACCTACGGTGTAGGCCATGTAAGTTGAAAATCTATCACCTTCAGCATCTTCTTCAGTAAAGGCATCAGCAATATATTGTGCTAAGAACTTTACCTCTTGGCCATTAAGTTCTTCTTTTAATAGCTTACCTTCAGCTAAATATTTTGTTAAATCGAAATTGTTCATTATAATGTTTGTTTATAGCTATATGTGATAAATATGGTTATTTTTTGGACTGATACGTTCCTTTCTTGTAGGACGCTTTTTTCGTGTTTTTTACAAATTGTTTTCCTTTTTTACCTCCCGCTTTTTTCTTGCGAGCTGATGCTGCTCTTTCTTTTTTAGTTAAGGATTGAGCTTTTTTCTTTGGTAGACAACGAGAAGGATTTTTCTTGTTCTTCATAGTACCACAAGGGCCGGTAATATTACCAGCCGTATCTATTCGAACCCAGTTTTCTTTTTTAAACCAGTCGCGTAGTGATTCGTCTATGATTTCCTTTACTCTGTCTCGTGTCATTACCCTTTCATTTGCCCTTTACACACCTTAACAGCGCGGCCTGAGAGGTAAGCAGATGATTTTTCACCAGCTGCCATTCTTTTTTTACGGTATGCTTTACCTTTTGCGCAAAGTTCCTCGTTTAGGTTTTTACCTAATTCAATGGTTTCCATTATTTCTTTAATCATACCACCAATATTAAATTGATTTAGATTAACAGATTTAAAGTTACCATCTCCATCTTGCATTCTTAATACAGCATCATCTGAGGAGACTACTTTATATTCTTCGCCTTTATAATTAACTACTTTACCTTGTAATTTAGCAAATACATCTTTAGCTATTTTTTCACCGTGACCTTTTTTAGGTTTAGATTCTTCAATCTGTTCGCTAGCAATCTTTTTGATCATGTCTTTAACTCGATCCATTGCTGTTTTAGCTGAGTCTTTAGCTTTATCTTGTGTTTTTTCGTCTTTATAGTAGATACCTGTGTTGTATTCTTCTAATTGGCTTCTTAATAATGATTTCCAACTAACCATTATTTCACCTACCCCTTTTATAAATTCAGGATTTTTTAAATCACCTTTAAATTTACTAAATAATGCTCTTAAATCTTCTTTAAATTCAGCTACTGCTCCTGTTGGGTTGAATGGTTCTGAATCTAGATCTTCTGGTTCTCCTCTTCTAAAACCACTATAAGCTCCTTCTAATGTTTTAGGCTTTTTAACCCAACTTTTCCATGTCTCATATTTTGGAGAAAATGGGGTATAATCAAGTGCTAATTGTAATTCTCTAGATTGGTCTTTAAGAGGGTAAATTCGAATAGCTTCCTCTTTATCTTCATCTACATAGAAAGTACCTCCAGGAAGTACGATAATATAAGCACCTTCTGCTCCTAAAAATACTCCTTCGTTTGCGTGGTGTAAAACACCAGGTGCTTTAATGCCTGAACCAAATGATTCTGTGTATTTTATTTCTGCTGGTTCTGTTAGAATAAAATCAGGAGAGCGTCTTGAATTTTCTTTTATCGGTTTAGAAAAGAATTCTTGTATTTGTTTTAAGTCTTCCATTATGCTTTCTTGTAATCAAGTTTATACAACTTACCTTGTTCTCTACGAGCAGCATCTCTAATAGCACTTTTTACTTCATCAGCTGATAGTGAGGCATCTAATTTAACTTCCATTTCAAATGGCTCGTCTGGGCCTCCTTCATCTGTATCAGCAGTTACACCTTCTACTTTATATACTACCATCTCGTAATCAGAGATTTCTTCATTAACAAAATCAAAATCAATACTTTGCATATTACGAATCATTAAATTACGGTGATTTTTAAGGTAATCAGCAGCCCCACCATCGAAACCCTCTAGTTCCTGGATAAACATATCTAAATATAGATCGTATTTACTTTTTTCCTCCTTTAGGTCTTCCTTTTCGCTGAGGTTTGCTTCCTGTAGGTATTGGTTTTTGAACCACAGGTTCGAGTTGAATTGCTTCATCCTTTTTAGGTTTTATTTTCTTTTTAGGTGTTGGTTTAGGTGAGGGGGTAGGAGGTTTTGGTGGGTCAACTTGTGTTTGGATAGTATCCTTAACATAAGTTACACCACGATCTCTTTTTATATTAGTTCCCGGCCTAAATTCCATGATTATAAATATGGAAAAAAATTTACTTCTTTAAAGACTTAAGGTACTCAATAGTTTCTCCAATGCTTTTAGTAGCTAATTCTTTATTAACACCACCTTTCCAATTCTGCACCTCACCTGCTTCAGAAATAAATCCTTGATTTGAATCAGTAAGTGCTTCTTCTAGGTATTGTTCTACACCTTCAATCATTTTATCAAGTGATGAATTATCTAATTCTTTTTTCCATTCATCAAATAAACCTTCTAATTTAAGATCCATTTCAAATTTTGCTTGACAATTAAAACAACGTCTAAAGAATTTATATACAGGGTCATCTAAACGAGCTTTCATTACTTTATCACAGCTTGGACAAAACATAGGCATTAATGCTTCTTTTGCTTTATCTAGCCTGGTGATATTTTGTTTTAAACCATCTTTAATAGTCCATTGACGGCCATCTTCAGTCCAAACATCACCTTCTTCGCGATGAATTTTTTGTTTTGTATAACCAACACCACCAGTAGTACGCTCATCTGCTTTACCAGACATTACATTACGTACACGTTGAACGTCTTTTTTAGAAAACTCTTTTTTTAGAACATTGTCTTGACTCATAAACCTAATTTATCTAATTCTGTGTTAACTTGATTAGCGGATGTATATAAAATACCTATACCACCAGCATCTCTCCACTGTTGGATATTATCTTCCCTATCATCAATTAAAATATGATTAGGAGCAGCATAATTTTTCTTTAAATATGATCTGGATAGGGTTAATTTAGTACTTGGAGTTTTATCTCTTCTCCATAAACGTTTTCCTATCTTAGATAATTCACTACGTGAAGGTGAAGATAATAATTCATGATCAAATTGAGATGCTCTGTTGTAAAGTGCTTCCCCACCAGGCATCCAAGACATACCACGCCAAAAACCTACACCGGCTTTATCTATAGCTTCCCAGAAACCTGTTGATCCATGTTTTGCTTCAAATTCACGAGGCATCATACCTGTTAAATCTTTAAATTGTTGATCAAAATCAACTAACACCCCGTCCATATCGAGGTAAATTTTATAGTCCATAACCTTTTCTTCATTTTCGAATACCGGTAAAGATAATGCCTTTCTTCTGCTTCTCCAAAGATTTAGTATGATTTCTTTATCTTCTTTTGCCTCAAGACCAGGAGCAATATCTAAGTAATTTTGGATAACATCTTTAAATGGTTTTCTAGTTTTTTTAGCTTTTAAATATAAACCTTGAAGCATAGCATCTACTTCTTTTTCAAGCTTATAGTAATCGCTTTGTGGTAGTATCTTAACTTTATTGATTAAATCACGGAGTTGAATATCATCATCCATGTATTTACCTGTTCTTAAATTATCTCCGGTTTGAGTTAAATGCTCAATTTCATGTCTAATAACATCTGAGACATCAGCTGAGATTTTAGACCATGCTTGGGGTAGTACTTTTGGGTTTACTTTAAATAGGGTAGCTATAAATGGGAATTTATCTTCTTCTTCACCACTATTTGAAGTTCCATCTACCTCGTATCCGTCTACTTTTTTATCAAATTCAACCATACCAACGTAATTGAATTCAATTTCTCTACCTTTACCATCTACATCATCTATATCAATATCAACGAATGATTTTTTGGGCATTGGTTTCTTTTTAGAATCCTCAACCCATTTATTGATTGTAGCTTTAGTTAGTTTAGTAGTTAATGAATCGTAAGCACCTTCAGCCATTAATTCACGAGCAAACTGGTTTAAGCCAAATGGATCTTTACCTAAATTCTTATCAAAGCCTTCGCTTACTACAGGAGATAACATTATTACCTCATCTGAGGTGCTCATTTTCCAGTCTCCAGGAAGCTTAGATAAATTTTTGTTAATAAATGCTTGATATAATTTACCACGTTTGGAATCTGGGTTAGCGTATCTACCTTCTGTATCATCTTTAGCGTAGAATTTAACTAAATCTAAAGTAGTAGAATCGATCTCGTTTACTCTGTTTATCAATTGAATGATAATATCTGTAAGAGTAGCTAATATTTTATATTGTTCACCTTTGTTTATAGCATCGTCTCCACCTTCTTCAGTAGTAAAGTCTACACGAAGTGTAGTCATCGCTAATTCATCTTCAGGTTTATCGATTGAAGCATCAACTGTAATTCTATATCTAGTTCTAGATTCAGGAGAGATAACCTCAATAGCAGGTAACATATCGTAATACTCTACTGTATCCTCGTCTTGTTTTCTAATTTTACGCTCGATTTCTCTAGCTATTACATCAATGCGTGAGGGTCTCCATTCTAGCTTTGCAGCTGATGCGTCTCCGATTTCGTTTAAGCTATCAGTCCAATTTCTAAACGTCATTGTACCTTTTAAGTTAGCTTCAGCTTCAATATCGTTTAGGTAATCGTCTTCCTGAGTATTTGTAGTTGCGATACCTTCTAATCTACCTTCCAGATTTTGAATGTGGTGGATCATTTCATGCGCATAACTACGTGCTATATCTTTGGGATGACGCCCTTCAGTATATAGGACAATAACCTTGTTGATTGGATCATAGTACGCCGTCTTTCCGAAGAAATCCCGAGCGTTTTCAGTATCACCATCTACAAATTCGAGTCCAGGTAAAGGTTCAATGTTGTACCCTTTATCGATCATATGTTGGGTTAACTGATCGATTTTACCTTTAATATCTATATCTTTAGAATACGAAGCGTTTTCGTTTACTTTTCCGTATCCTGAACCAAATGGGGCAGCTTTACCATCATCGGGATTATCTGTTTCTTTAACTGCAGGTCTTAAGATATTAAATATTTCATCTTTTTCTTCTACTTGAGAAGGTATAAATTGGGTAAATGCTTCTCTGTTTCCTGCTAATAATGCTTTACGAGCATTAGTACCGCTCATACCAGCATTAGAAGTTGTGATTACTTTAACTTCAACATTATTGTATTTATCTTCTTTTTTATCAATAGCGGCTGTACGTTGAGCTATATCAGATAAATCTTCGTCTTTACCATCTCTAGCACCTAAAATCCAATATATAGTATCATCTGGGTTATTTCCCGCATAGCTATAAACAGCACCAATTGGGGGTTTTGTAGCAGGTTGTATTTCTACCTTCATAGGTAGATAATTTTGATAAATTTCCCATACTAAAATTGATTCAGCTTGCTCAATACCATCTCTAACACCACTACCTACTAGTACTATTAGCTTGTCTATCTCTGGGTATTGTTTTAGGGCTTCTTCTACGACTTGAAAATGACCTGATGTTGGTGGTTTAAAACCTCCAGCATAGATACCTATTACTTCTTGTTTATCCTCATTAAGGATACCGTCTACTAAATGTTTAGTTAATTCGTTCATGAACGTAAGAAATTCTGTAATTTGCTTTGAGCCTCGTCTTTAGATACAGTGTAAGAAAGTATATCTTCTAAAAATTCATCATTTAACATATTTTGAATCTCAGCATTTAACTCAGCTTTTTGCTTATCAGATTTAGCCTGTTGTGCAGGTGTTTTAGGTTTAGTACCTTGAGGTGCGAATGGTTCTAGATATGTTTTAAGAATATCTTCAACATCCTTTATCTTATTACCTTCTAATGTGTTAGCTACTGCTACAAAATTACTGCCAAATAAATCAGCGTATGGTTTTAAATTATCTGTTACACCTTTCCAAGTACGCATTACAATAGCAGGTGCTAAACTTCTATCTTCACCACCTGATTTTTCGAATCTATCCTGATTTTGTTTGAGTGAACGTTCTAAATCAGTATAAACATAAAGCATAAATACATCATATCCAGCTTCCTCTAATTGATCTTTAAGTAGTGAAGTTTGTTTAAGTGAGGCAGCAGTACCATCTAATACAAATGATTGCTTGCCAGCTATTACATTTTGTAATTCACCTTTGAATTCTTTATTAGCAGCAGCCATTGCTACAGCTTGCTTACTTCTTTCTTCAGGTGTTGCGTTTTTAAGATCTAGGGTAACGTTAGCTTGTTTAAGCTTATCAATGAATGTGTTATCAAGATTCATTATCTTTAAACCACCCAGATCCAACCCCTTTAGGATTGTACCTTTACCAGCACCAGGAGCACCGGCTAATATGATAGCTTTTGGTTTGCCTTCCACTTCATTTAATAATTGTACTAACGATATCATAAACGCGCGTTTACAATAAATATACGAAAGATTCCCTTAATCTCCAAGTACCCGGCGCGCAGATGTTCTAAATTTAGTAAATGCTGGTTTGTGGGTTGGATTTTCTAAATCAAATAATTTTTTAACTGTCATGAAGATATCAAGATTTTCTTCTTGACTACGGTTTGATTCATACATTTCCCAATTTTTACCTTGTATTTTACCTTCTTTAGGACCACGCTTAGATGATTTTAACCATAAAACACCGTAATGGTCTGGTGTAATACCAAAACATTCCTCATAACACTTACCATAAACCGCAGTTTGCAAGTCGTATGTTGTTTGGAGGTGATTAGATGTTTTAAAATCAATAATCCAAATTTTACCGTCAATTCTACAAACCATATCACAAGTACCTGCTACTTTAAGCTCATCTGAGAATAAATGTACTTCAGTCTCGATTAATTCAGGTTGGTATTCTTCCCAAAAATCAACAAATCTAAGGAACATCTGCCAAACGAGTGTATCGTATTGTGGATGTCCTGATTTAGATAGGAAATTTAATTCTTTACCATTTAGGTAATCCTCAATCATCTCATGTGTCTCAGTACCTTGATCAGCTGCTTTACGTACAATGTGCTCGGAAGCATATCCTACTTTTTTCAACCAATCTTCAAAGAATTTTCCTTTTGGGTAAGCTCCTAAAACATAAGTGATAGATGGATAAAATTCGCCATTACGTTGGTAATAACGAGAGTCGGGCATAGTAATTTGTTTAGCATCATCTGATACTTCCAAAATACGCTTGTAAGAATTCTTTAGAACTTTCTTACTCATACAAATTGTAATTTTTTAGCCATTAAACCATATTGATCTAATGGGGTCGTTTTCTGAATTAGGTGAGTAATAGCTTTGAATCCCATTTCCGATGGGTCTTTATCTTCTAGATCTACTAAATATATTTCCTTACCTTCATTCATTAACTGTTCACAAAACTTAACGGCATCTTTTTGAGCGTCTTTATCTAAAGCTATATATATTTTTTGTACCTGTGAGGTAACAATTTTTTTCATTAATTCTCTCTGAATGTGCTTACCTAAAAGTGGTATAGCATTTCGTTTTACAGCCAAAGCATCAAACATACCTTCAACTAATACTAGTGGAGATGACCAATTTATAAACAGCTCAAATGGAACTGTATCTTTACTCATTGGTGGGTTTTTATATTTAACTGGGCTGTGCTCGTTGAAATTACGAGCTACAAAATAATTTAGGGAACCTTCGTGGGAATACGACGGTATTATAATCATTTTATCATAGACACCACCATCGCAATAACCAATATTGTAGCGCAGTAAATCGGCTTTAGTTACATTACGACGTTTTAAATAAGCTAATGCTTGTCTACCAGTCATATCACCTTTAGATATATCTGTAAATGCTTTAAACTCTTTTGGTAGGTGTATTGCTTCAACCTTTTTAGCATTGCTTCTATAATCTTTATAAGAAACATGCTTTTTAATTTCAGCAATTTTTTCAGCTGGGGCTTTAGCTTGTTTAAGTAAAGTAACTAGATTAGTACCTTTTTTATTACATACCCAACAGTGCCAAGGGTTTTTCTGTCCATCAGTAAAGTTAACCTCTAATTTAGGTTTAGAGTGATGGCAAAACGGACAGTGGTAGGCTTGATTACCTCTAGCTGTAGCTTTACCTGCTCCCAAAACGGAGTTAACTATGTTTACTAATAAATGATTTACCATATAAGGGTGAATATACAACCCTATTTTTGCGACTCAAAGTCTTTTGTGAAGAACTTACCTAGAATATTATCGTTAAAGAATTCATTTGGATTTTCTAATACCTCGTAAATAAACTGTGCCTTTGTTTCCTCGTAAGTTAATAACTTTTTTGAGGTAGCCAAAGTTAAGATTTCACGTTTGAAATTCTCTATTGGTTCGTTCTCTAATAAATTAGTTAAGATTTTATTTGAACCCCAGTAGGTTTGCCAGTCTGATTCTTTTACTACTTGTTTGTATGATGGTTTTCTACCTTTAGTACCTTCATACAATGCTAAATCTTTTTTAGTTAATTTAGCTTTACGAGTAAATTTAACGAATTTTTTACCAATATAGGCTTTACCACTTGGGATGTGGGTAATTCTATATACGAAACCGAATGTAGAAGGAGGGAAATCCTCTAATGAGGTCATTTCCTCACCTTTGTATAACCAGTTCATAATTTTATCTATCTATGTTAATGTAGAATGTCGTATCTGTTGTACGGGATAATGGATAGGGTTGGGATAATTTTCCTACCGCTAATAATTCTTGGGCCTCATTATATAATCCTATTGTAGTAGCGTATGGTTGGAAAAAACTACCTGTTGTAAAATCATATACTGAACCATCTGTTGAACCTGAAATAATAGATGGGTTTTGTGAGAAATTATATTCAAATTCGTTTACTGTAGCTTTATATTGTGTTTCAAATATCTCATATGAACTACTAAATGAACAGGTTACATTTGTAGCTGATATTAGACTAGACATTGTAAAGTCTTGGTTAGTAATTATTATCATACCATGAGGATAAATAATATTACCTACTACAGTACTACCAGAGATAATGTTACCTTCACCATCATCAGTAAAAATAAAATTATTAGTGTTATCTTCCCATATAAAAGATTCAGGTTGGATATAATCCCCAAATAAGCGAGAGGGAATAGAGAATGTTGCTATTCTATCCCCAGAACCTGTTGGAATAAATCTAGATGGTGTTAATGTGGATTGTAAGTAATTTTCATACCTGCCTGTAGAGGTTGAAAGTCCCCTTAATACATCACCTTCTGGTGTTTCTCCTGGGAGAATTGAGGAACTAGCAGGTACTGAACCTGATGTAGAAGTGGTAAAATTGGAATAATATAATTCTTTAATTGAACTATATATTAATACTTTATATTGGTCATTATCATTACCAGTTTTAGAAGCATTATTTAAAAGAGTATTATTTACTCCTTCAAAACGATCTATATCTACATCACTATCAGTAAATTCAGAAGCAGAGAATAAAAACCCTTTGTTAACCTCAAATGGGGTAACAATTACATCAGATGATAAAAATTGTTTGTAGGCTGCCATTCATTTTAGAAATCTAGCTTAACTCTAATAAGAGCTTCTTTTGTAAAATCTTTTGGTAGAGGTGTTGATAGTTTAGCTACTGCTAATAACTCACTAGCATTGTTATATAAACCTACTGTAGTTACATAAGTAGTTGGGTTATTAATAAACGAGCTATATAATACTTCACCAGTTGAACCTGAGATGAATGATGGGTTTTCTGAATAGTTAAATTCTGAAGATCTTGGTCTTACAAATATAAAATCGGAAGTAATTGTTTCTTCTGAATTAGCTGTAAATGAAGCACCATCTACAATAGCATCATATAATCTACCAGCATTTTCACTATCAGTATTATCACCTCTAGTTGTACCTAATAAAATACCACCATTTGCAACATTAGCATCTAATGCTGAGGGGTTTAAGATATAAGTAGCAATATCTGGTAAGAATAAACCGTATGAACCTGAAAGTGAATAACCATTTTCACCTGGTGAAGCAGAACTTACAACACCTGCTGAACCTGATACTAATTGGAATACTCTACCTGCATCATTAAATTCTACTGTTGTAGAAACTTGAGAGTTATCTGTAAGATATAAATCATTAGCACCTACTGTTAGTTTTAAAGTAGTTGATCCTGGGAATAAACCTCCTTTGTACCTGTTTCTATCTACTGAAATTACATAAAAGTTTGGAGCAGTTTCACCTCCGAATGTAAATTCAGCATTTTCATCTCCTAATACTAAAGTACGGTATTGACCATAATTTGTAGAAGAAGGAGATTTACCTGGTACTGCACTATCATATTCTATAGAGCCACTACCATCTACATCACCATAAGCGATTGCAAATTGAATATCTGTTAGAGATTCAGAATTAAATACATTAATATAATAATCTCCATTAGAAGATGCTACTTGTGTTGATGACGTGTAAAATGTAGTAAGTTCAGGAGAATTTCCTGTCCATAAACCAGCAGTGATACTATCAGCTGATACTACAAAATCGTCTTGTTCGAATGCTTTAAATGACATAATCTAAGTTTTAGGATACTTTAGTTACTGTTACGGGTACCTGGATTCTTGCTCCTGAATCTCTACCTTCAATTACTAAAGTAGCTGAAAGGGAAGTATTGTCTCCAAATAATGTATTTACAGTAGTTGCAGTTAAGTTAATAGTAGTACCAACAACTGTTTTAGATACATTAGTACCTAAAGTAACATTTGATGTGTTAAGAGCAGTTGCATCTGCTGTATTGATACCAACTCCATCAAATGTATTGAATAATCTAACATCGGAAATAGTAGCAGTATAACCAGAAGTTTCTGATTGGTTACCACCTAAGTAATTTAATGTTTGAGGAGTTATTGCTAATGAGGCACCTTGTTTAATTACAATATTAGTGTAACCAACATCTAGGATAGGCATTTTAGCAGTACCACGAGGTAAAGTAGTTAATTTGTACTTCATGACTTGAGTCTCGTTTGGAAATGCTTCTAGCAAAGGCATACCTTCGATTGCTTGGCCGTAGTAAGCTGAGCCTGAGGGGTGAGTTGGGTTATACAATGTATAATCAATCTCATCATCTGCTAGTGCAAATTGAGTGATTACGAATGAACCGTCATTTTGAGCTAACAGTTGTCTTCCTCTTGTTGTAAGGATAGCATCTACTGTTACTACTGAATTATTTAAATATCCCATTTTCTAATGTTTGATTTATTATAAATATATGTTAGTTTTAATTTTACGCCAAATTATAATTTAAATTAACGAGTCTCGTCTTAAGTTTTCTAAAATAGTATCAATATTATCTTCAGCATTTTTAGATAAGTATTGTGGTTTTAAGATACCTGGTGAAGTACCTCCAGCTGGTTTGTCTACTTCTAGAATAATATTAGCAGGATTATCTATATACCTTCTAACTAGGAACCAGTTCATTTCAGTATTAGTTAATGTAAGATTTCTATCTACAGTATATACTAATGCTCCTGCATATGATGGGTTAGTAGCAACATCTATAGCAGTAATCTTGTAGGTTTGGGTTTCTGTACCTTGGAATCTAATTTCATCTCCTACTTCAAGTACAAAATCATTAGTAATACCAAAGAAACCACTACCTTCTATATCTTGTTGTCTTTGACCTAGTACAGCAGTTAATGCATTTGTTCTAAATTGGTTGGTGGTAGTACCTAATTTTGTCCAATAGTTAGTACCACCTGGGGTGTCAGGTCCTACAGCACCAATAGAAGGTGGAGGTGTTTGTTGAACTCTTAAATATGAAGTACCTTTTATTGATAAAAGATTACCTTGACCCGCACTATTTTCTGCTGTAATTCGGAGTCTATAACTATCTGTTGATAATGCTGTAGGATCAGATGTTTGAATAGTAATACTATCATCAATATTAGCATCTAAATTAGCACTAGGACCAAAATTAACCCAACCCCCACCATCATTTTTCTGGAGTTGGAATGTAGCATCGGCATTTGCCGTAAATTCTTTTTGGATAAAAACTTTAAAGTTTAAAGTAGTTTGGGGTGATTGGCTACTAGGAGATGAATCAGGGGAATATACATTACTTGTAAAACTAGCTTCGGAACCCTCAACTGTTGGGGTTTGGAATGTAACATTACCAGTACCTATAATAGTTTGATTTTGAGTAAATACCGTTAATCTATAATCATCTACTGTTGATTCAGCTTGATCACCTTGTACAAAGGTTAGTGAACCTGTAAATAGATCTGTACTTGAATTTGGTCCTATACTTCCTGTTTGAGAATATATAATAGGGGTAATATCTTTTCCACTTTTAAAAATTATATGATCTCCTAATAAGTTAGAGAATCCTGCTGATGATCCAGCTTCATCATCAAATGCTAAAGTAGCAATTTTACCTTCTGTAAAGTTATTTTCAACTATACCTTGATTTATACCTGCTGAATCTTTTATAGGTTTAATGATTTTACCATTAACATCTAAAAGGAACCTTAGGTTAGCTACACTACGATCTTCTAAACCATTACCCCATTCAGGAGCAGTACCACCTACCCAGTTAAAGTAACCAAATAGAGCTTGTGTAGCATCAATAGATGCACCTTCTACACTATAATTAGTTGTGTTACCATTTTTAGAGCCTTCATAACGTGGAATAGTATTCCTACGAGTATGATAATTAAAATCTTGTATTTTTGCTTTTGGGGATGTACCTGCTAAAATAGTATCAAAATTAACTGCTACGTTAGGATTATTAGCATAATCAACATCGTAATATACTGTTGATGGTGTAACATCTGTAGCATTATTAATTATTGGGTTACAATCACTATTTTGGAATGTTTGTGGTATAAAAGGTTCAAATACTGTGTTTATTAAACCTTTAGCTGCTATATTAAACCCATATAGATCTCCTTCAGAATAAGAAGGAGAAAGTTCATTTACACTAAGTTTAAACTCCATCTCTGAGGGTTCGGTCTCAACGTAAATGAATCTGCCTGAGTTTGAATAAGCATCGTATCTTCTAAATGATTTTGGTATTAAAATAGGGTCTACAGCATTTGTAAATGTTTTACTAGAAATTCCACCCCAACCAATTCCTGCTAATCCTGTAGCATTGGCACCTACAAAATTAACATCTAAAAGTTTAAGTTCTTTTAATGAAGTAATATAATCTTCTACATCTACAGAATTTGCTGATTCTGGGATTTTAATTGCGAATCCTACTACATTCCAGTAATAATTTCTTATAGGAGATAAATTTATTCTTTCTGATCTATCAAAGCTCCATTGTAAATATACTTTTAAACCATCATTAGTACCACTATCCATCATTGTAAATGCAGCACCTGGTCCTGGGGTATTAATGAAATTAGATGTATTTTCAGGTACGGAAGAAGATAAATAGTATTGAATTTCTGTAGTGTCTGCTTTTTTAAACGTATCACATTCAGTGTTTAGTTCACCATCAGTTACTACATAATCTGAACCGCTATATTCTCCATCATAAAATTCATGGCTATTAGATACAGTTTCAGTAACATCTCCTAATGGGGTTTTAATTACCTCGCTATACATTTGACCTGATCTAAAAATTTCAGGAGCGTCTTGTTGAACAAAATTAACTCTTGTAACACCTGTAATATTAGTAGTGCCTGTAGTAGTTTTAAGTTGGAAATAATAAGTTTTCCCAGCTTCAAAAATACAATTAGTAAGAGTAAGTGAAGTATAAGTAGCACCTGTAGTAATAGGGACTAATTTTTGTATTGAATTTACAATACTATTATTATCTTCTACTAACTCTAACACCATTGTCCTTTGGGTGATTGAGTTTTTAACTTCTACATTGATATCTCCTTTAAATGTATAGTTTGAATCTATTGTAAACTTACCTGTGTTTTCTATTATACCTTTAGGAGATATAGCTACCCCATTATTAGAAATAGTTCCATTAACTATAGTACCGTTTTTAAATAAAGTAGTAGGGGTAGTACTAAGTGCTGTTGAGGGCATCCCTGTATCTACAGCTCTAAAAAATCCTACAGGTACATTTAAATCATTTACAGAACCACCAGCTCCACCTTCTACAGTTATTATTGGATTTGATTCAAAATCAGTTGTTGCTTCGTAATACCTAGCACCATCAAGTAAAGCAGGAGTAGAACCAATTGAACCTGTATATTCAGGTCTAGTCCATTCAGCCTGTGGTGTTGGGTATTTTTGTCTCTCTAAAATATGTTGTTTAACTACAATACCAGATGCTAGACCAGTTCTAGCAGGAACAAAGTCTTTAATCATCTTAAATAACGAGTTATCAAAGAATTTGATTAATCTAATATAATCATAAACATCATAGCTAGATGTATATTTTTCAAAATATTCTTTAGATAAGTTAACTAGTGAAGGATAAGTATCAGCACTTGAAGATACTAATCTTGGGTCACCTATATAATCACCAATATTAAAGAAACCAATTTGATTAATAATATCGTCATTAATTTCGTTTTGTGGTGAGAATGCTACCTCTAATAAGTTAAGATTATTAGTATAATCATCATCAGTAAAAGATGATTGTTGGATTGAAATCTGGTTAGATAATGTATTTCCTTCAGGTAAAATTAAATCTTGACGTTTAATCTTATCTGTATTTCTATTTTTTATACCAACTGCAGGTGAATCATAGAATATCCATTCTCGGTTTGTTGTAAATCCAAACTCACCACGAGTATTAAAGTTTGAATTAGAGGAAAATGAGGAAGTAGGAATTGACCCACCAACTTTAGGGTGTATAGAAACTGACCCAGTGTACAATTCACCTCCTAATGAAGCTCTAAATGCTAATTGATCTGCCGATCCATTTATACCATTACCTTCAGTTGATTGGGGATTCATTACATAATCCTTAAATACATTTTGAGAAATGGCTTGGTCAAAATATCTAACTTCTTGATATGAACCGGAGAATGCTGTGTATGGAGGGATATCTACTCTGGATGGGCTAGGGAAGTATGAATTTGTAGCATTATCCCAATCATTACCTATAAAGGTATCTGAGGCAGATGCTATAAAACCTATTTGAGAACCATCATTTCCATTATAAATTTTATTACCAGCATATAATGTAAAATTATCATTTTCTTTGGTTAACATTACAGACCACCATTCTCCATCAAAGAAAGGTAAATATACACTAGAGGTAGTACCAAAATCATCTGTAGTAAATACTAAATTAGCATATTCAAATGATTGAGAGGGGATAGAACCTGAATATGAACCTGAGGTAAACCCATTTCCTAAATAATCTAACCCAATTGCTATTTTTGGGGTGGAATTTAAACTCCAAAGGACTTGTTGGGGAGTATTTACTGCATTATCTACAGCATTACTTCCGGATTTAGGTGCTTTAAATCTAAATTGTACTGTTTCTGGGGTTCGAGAATTCCAGTTATTGTTTAAAGGCCATAATGTTGATATCTCCCCATCAATGTTAGTATCGTATTGGAAATTATATTGATGTTGCCATAAATCCCAATCGTTTGTGTTGATTTTATCTTTACCCCCAAACTCATTAATACGCAAAATCGTATCAGGAATACCGTATGAAGTAATTAAAGTACGCAGACCTGCGACAGTACCTTTTGCTTTCAGTAGGTATGGTAGGTTATGGTAGATACGTTTGTAAATGCGTTTATTTATGTCGTCTAATGGTATAGCTTCGTTACTAGATGATATAAAATTTGAAATATATTCGTATCCACTAGGAGTTGGAAGTGACCCAGTCATATTAGGGAAGGGGAATAAACTACCAGAGTCTGTAAATCCTAAAAATGCTGAGTATAAGTCAGTTGAGCTAAAGTTGTTTTGGTATAACTTGACGCCCATGTCTCTTAATACTTGAGCTACTAAGTCTTTAGATACACCAGCGTTAATTCTATTATCGGCATCCCATTTGTTTGTTGTATCTTTTAAATATACCCAAATATCATTATCAACAAAATGACCTACCATATTAAGGAAAGTCAAATAAGGTTGATTTTCAACATCATCTCTTAAATAAGTTGGTGTTGAATAATATAACCAATCTAGATTTAGATTATCATAATTAGAAGCTGAAATTACTTGGGTATTATACCAAGAAATGGCAGCAGCACTACCCGTAGCTACGTTATTATAAGGTGGGTCTCCTGGAAGTTTTGGGTATGTGTTTGAACCGGATTCAAAATATAGATAATACTCATAATTATCAAAATTAACTATAGTATTATTTATAATATTATTTAAGGACGATACACTAGCCGAAACTGCTGGGGTTTGATTTAAGGTTGAAAATGTAGCAATTTCAGCACTTGCTGATTGTATAGTAGTTACTTTTTCAAAGAAATTTTCAATTCTAGCTTGTGCTGATGAAAAGTTTACAAAATTACCAAAATCTGTGTAGTCAACATTGATTTTAATACTAGGGTCAGCTAAATAAGAATTTAATTGAGATTCAGATTGACTATTAGGAGATAAAATTCCCGAAAGATCTAAATTTTCTGTAGAGTTGTTTAATTCCCCTTTAATTGATAAATTGTAATTAGGACCTCTTAATTGAGGTGCTGTAGGGGAAACAAATATTTGGTCCTCAAATTGAGCATTATATGCTAAACCTTCATTTAACTTTTCTACTACCCATAATGAAGTTTTTTCACTTACATTTAAAGGTAGGGGATCATATAACTTAATTAAAATACTACCATCAGTATCTAATTGAATATTATTAGCAATATATAATTGATTAAAACCTAAATTTAAATAAAAATCTGGGAATGTCTCATCTTGTTCTCTATATGAAATAAATTCATTTGTAGATGTAGTTATATCTACTTGAGATATAAGATTAGAAGTTAATCTAATTTCTGTCCGATTTGATGAAATTTCTTTAATAAAATAAGTATCATTCGGAGAAGAAGATAACCACTGTCTATAAAAATTATATAAAACATTTACTTCACCTACATTAAATCCAGTAGATTCTAAATCTACTTCTGGGTTTATGTAAATTTCATTATCTAAAATAGTGTAATCTGAAAATTCAGCATTGGGGCCAGAAGGGGAGAGAATATTACCTGCTAAATCGTAAACAAAAAATTCAACATAATCAGTTGCCTGGTTAAATGTAGAAGTTTCTGCTATGGTAGCAATAAGAGATTGATCTGAAACAGAATATTGCTCAGATAAAAATGTTGTTGGATCTATGGGGGTAAGATTATTCAGGGACATTTATTGAATCTGCTAATTGTTGTCTAGTATCTAGTAATTGTTGTCTAAGCGAAGTAATTTCTTCGGACAAAGCTGTGATTTCTTCACTAAAAGGAGTAAAATTTATATATTCAGAACTTTGAATTATTAAAGTTTCGTGTGAATTTTCTCCGGTTTTAGGAATTTGAAAAAATAAAGCATTATAATCTTCAAAAAATTCTTCTACTGTGGGTAATAAATCTTCAGGAGTAACTTCAACTGGGGTGGCCAATTGGGTAAATGTTGTATCAATAGTTTCAACATATTGGGTCCTATCAAAACCCCCTTGTATAAAATTTACTTTTTGTTCCATTACCCATTAATTACTTTAAAGTAATATTCATCATTATATATTGTAGTACTACCCCCAGCTTCAACTTTAACTAGTACTTGATAATATCTTTCTGGTTCTAAACCATTCATATATAAATCAAAATAACTTGAAGTTGTATCTGCACTTATTTTGGTATAATCGTTATCAAAATCTACTACAAATTCATTTGTATCTAAATCTTTAACAGCATACCATGCAGAAGCAGAAGGTAGGTAATGTTGTTTAGTATACAAAGAACCAGTTACATACTCACGCTTAGGATATTTTTCCCTTACGTTTAATCTAAATTTATTAACACTTTCAGCATAAAATATACCTGGGTTTTCAGCTAATGAAATATAAATGTTTTGTTGGTCTAATACTGGGACTGCTGAAGAGGTAGACCATACTGAATCATCCCATCTAAATTCTAGTTCTGGGGGGTAAATTGTATTAGTGTCTACACTGTAATACTGCATTACAGGTTGTACTAGCTTGCTTGTATTAAATTCAGCACTACCTTCCCATTTAACTAAAAATCCGTGATTTGGTAAAGCTGAACTTGTCCAGGCTTGAACAATATCGTCTACAATAATATTTAGATCTTTATCGCTTCTAGGACCAAATGATGCTGTAATGTTAAAGTCTGTACCCCCAGAACCGGTATACCAAGCACCACCACCTATAGTAGCATAAGCAGCATTGTATGAACCTGATGGAGTACCATAATTATCTGGAGTTCCAATTGGCCATTGATTGCTATTTGCAAAAAATGGAGATTCCCAACAAGCACCATCTGTTGTTAATGGTTGATCTAAATAGGTACCCGTACCCTGGTTCCATTCTAGTTCTCCAGTTGCTCCCCCTACAGCTATAGGCCAAACTTCTAGAGTTGAAGATTCAACAATACCTTGGGCTGTTGCTATAAATGAACGTAATCTAGTTTCAAAGTTTGTACTACCAATAACATTATTAATAGTATCATTAATTTCATCATTATCAAATTGAATTAATGATCTTGCTACAGAAGGTTGACTATCAATGGCAAAGTTTAAATTTGAAACCTGATTAATAGGGTCAATACCTGTATTCATTTTAGGGAACATTGAATACAAAGTAGTATCTTGATATGGAAAAATTTTATATACTGCCATTTTATTATAAGTTTACTACTTTACCTTTTATATCTGTGTTAGGATATCTAACTTCAAATATCATAGGATCAATAGAAGGGTAAATTACATCATTTATTGTAGCACCTTCAATATCATAGGCATATTGTGAGTAACTACCTCCTACATTATTAGTAAAGTTTAGGTTTTTAACTGTTTGAACACCTTGAACTTTATCCAAAAGTAAAAATATTTCTTTCTTTTGAATAGGTTCATTAATTTGCCAATTATTAATATTAAAATATGTTCTAAGTTCTGTTAAACATGCCGTTAATACTTCGTTACTATTAAAATTAGGTCTAACAGTGATTTCAAAATCAACATTAAGATTAATATAAAAGGCATTTTTAATATTAATTGAATCACCAATTACTCTATACTGTGATAAATAAGTTTGGAGATTTTGTTTTAATGATGGAGATGGATTAATTAATTTATTTTCATTATTTGCACTTAATATATATAAAGTTAATGTAGATGGTATTTCACCTGGGAGAAGAGTGTTAAGTTTAGTTTGTTCAATAAATGCTTTTGATACTACACCATATTTAGGAGGCATTGCTAGTGCTCTAACTAAATAGTCATCTTGTGTAACACTACGCTGCTGTGAATTAAAATTAGACATAGAATTTTGTCTAATTTCTTGATTAGTATCACCATCACCACCTCCAGATGCTGCTATAGGATTAACAACTGTTAAAGAGTTGAAAATTGTATTAGCTATATCTCCAGTATTACTAATATTAGGGACCTGAAAGTTAGTTGTACTGTTTGTTAGTTGAGTTAAGTTACCTGCTTTTACATTAGCATTTGCTCCACCTCCAGTTAAATATCTTACTGTTAACTGTCCTGTAGGAGCAATACCATAGGTATTAGTAAACATAAAATTTTGGGGAGAGTATGCCGCTGTTAATTTATCTTTTTCAAATGGTAAACCTATACCTACATTATCAGCATTTGGAGTTACTTCTTCATCTATATCATTAGTAGTACCTGAACCAAACTGGATTTGAAGGGTTGTATTATTAATAAATCTTGTAGCAAATCTTCTTTGGATTTGTTTTAATTTTAATAAATATGGAGTATTTGTATTATCTTCATATAAATTTGGATCATTTGGGTTTGTATTCTTTATAGAATCATATACCATTTCTTGACCTAGATGTGGTACTTCATACCATATATTTCCATCAGCATCTACAATATCTAATATACCAATTAAATTAGGGGAAGTAATATCTGTAGTAAAGAATTCTGTTGGTGTACTCCCAGCACTAATATTAATGGAATTGATTGTGGCTGAAATTGCTTTTCTTGTTTTTTTAAGTAAGAAAAAATCCACTACTCCAGCGGTTTCTTGATAAATAGAAACGGTTGTTGGGTCTTGAGAAGATGATGTATCAAAATCTACTGGGTCTTCTACTAAAAATTTAATATTAGAATTTGTTAAGGAAGCAACCTGTGAATTTTCTGCTACTAAAAGAGCATAATCATAATCAGGAATATAACCACCAGCACCATCACTTTTTCCGGGAACTTGTTGGTAGAAGTCAATAGGTACTTCTGCTACCCCAGTAACTTTAGGGTTATACCCCATCATATAAGCTAAATCATATAAATTTTTAGCTTCGCGGGCATATTGTAAAAAAGTTTCTTGAAATTGATTATCTTGGTAAAATGATAAAACATCACCTACATACGAAGACATTTCCATAAACATCATACCTGGGGATGATGGGGTAAAATCGTTATATGTGGATGGGAAATATGTTTTAGAGAAGTTGATTAGACTTTGTCTTAAACTCCCAAAATCCCTATTAATATATTTTATATCTCTATTAGT